>Ga0209208_10011378_pt1 | contig 11392 bp, 5 predicted proteins | sample S1TSphfallax_3_FD_187694 | JGI IMG/M metagenome (GOLD analysis project Ga0209208, IMG submission 187694) | Host-associated microbial communities from peat moss isolated from Minnesota, USA - S1T2_Fd - Sphagnum fallax MG (SPAdes) (version 2) | ecosystem: Host-associated > Plants > Peat moss >...
AATTTGGTTCGCCACCTTCAGAATCATTGTCTCCATCAAATTCATTTGCAAGCTCTTCACCATTCGTTGGTTCTGAATCAACCACATGGGATACTGGGATAGATGGATGCCAACCATCTTCTCCATAAGGAAACATGAGCGCATACGACATTGGCATGTAAGCTGCATGCAGCTCCGAGATTCTTTGGATTCCCCCTTGTTGGTCTTGCACAATGACATCTCGATGATCAACATCTTCAGACCCATCACCAACCATGATCGCGGCAACTTCATTGCCGGTTGGGATATTATATGTACGTGCATCTTTTGAGCGCTTCGCCAGAATTCGTAAATGTAATGCTTGCGTTGGATTGTTCGATACTAAGTCTCGAATGTTCCTAAATGTTTGTGCATATGGATTGACCTCTGAAAACATGGTCTGTAGTTCATGTAGAATGTCGGGATCTAATGTTGGCATGATATTCTGGTGATGCTGCAGTTGATTGGTTGTATCGTAGATGTATAGCTGACAAAATTGTGGTTGAGCATCGTGTTGCGGCAATAGCGAACCAATTCGATGATACATTTCTCCCTGAATACGAAAAGCATAGACACCTCTCGTGCCTGTTACACTTTTGTGGATTCTGGCTCCCGTTGATGTGAATGACAATATCGAATTGTACATTCTGATCTTTTCACGGAATGCACGACTTCGAGGATCCAATCCACTAAGTAACCCTTGCAAGACCTCGGGTGGTTGTTGAAGCAATGGCAGCTGCACTGCTCCGTCGTTACAACACATGGTGAATTGTATGTTTGTCATCGTACTTTGCGAAACTCTTTCTTGCAGCCACATCTTTGCTCCGCAAGCAGAACATACAGCATTTCTGCTTCCATAATCATGTCTTGCAACCAATGTTTGCGCATGTATGCTACGCAATGCTATCGGCATCTGTTGTTCACATTCTTGTTATCGTTGCTCACTTTGATGTCGTCGTCGTTCATTTTGCAAGCGTATCTTCCGTTGATGAGGAGTTTTGGTTACATTGGGAGCTGCGTTCGGTCGTTCGTAAGGATGGTATCGATTTGGACCTGCCAACTGTTCCAATCTTTGTTGTTCACGTTCTTGTTGTTGTTCACTTTGACGTCATCGTCGTTCATTTTGCAAGCATATCTTCCGTTGATGAGGAGTTTTGGTTACATTAGGAGCTGCGTTCGACATCGGTCATTCGTAAGGATGGTATCGACTTGGACCTGCTAATGAAATATGAGTTTGTGGTCTTTTTTGCCAACTGGTTGTTTATGCAGAGTATTTATGACAGTGTACGTGGATATGACATTGGAAGAAAATAAAGAAGCAACGTCAAAGCTCTCCTTGCCCAAGAATGTACACGCATCTCTTTTCTCAGGTCAAGGTGTGTGCAAATAAACCATTCTATCTTCATTTCTGGTGGGTAGGTGGCATTCAGTGGAGAATATCCGTAACCTCTTGTGTTAGAGTTCTATTGATGGGAGAGAATGCACTCACTCCTTGATAGACATATGTCTTGCAAGCTAAACAGCTACAGATGGGTTTGTTGAGAAATTATGATTTTTTGCTGTTTCTGCTTTAGATCTGTTCATTACCCTAACTCATCACATTGACATTCTTTTTGGAGAATGCATTTTCATTTTTCCTTTATTTTGTTTGATATATTATTATTTTTACATTCTATATCTGGCTTGTCTAAATGTATTTTGAATTTGCATGAAATTCTATGAATGAATTTGATTTGGATTGATGTTTCCATATGTTAATTTTTTTGTCTTTCCACTGGAATCAAAGCAACACAGAGCCATGGGTTCTTAAGCTTAGCTTTGTATTTGACCTATTACACTCCTTTATACTTGAAACAAATAATCACTACTTCTACATAAAGCTTGCACCAATTTTTCAAGTGCAATTGTAGACCACTTTGGAAAGCATTTTTATTTTCTTTCACTGTTCATCAAGTATTTCAACCAGAAAAGAATGCCCGCTATGACAGGCATCCTGTTTTTCAAAACACCCCACAACAAAATTTCATTTTTTTCCCTCATAATATTTGTAAACATGGTGAGAAAAATTAATAACTAAAAAATCAATGCGAGTCTTTCCACTAAGTAAAGCCCTTGCTTGAAGGCTTTACCCTGCACATTGTTCCCCCAACCAAGAGCTTTTTTATGAAGAGCTTTTTTATTTGATACAATTCAATAAGAAACTTATTTTCTCTTTCAATTATGAAAAACTTGTGTGTTCACAAATTCAACTTATTATTATTTTTCAAACCATATTCAAAATCAAAGCAAGAGAATTATATTGATAATTATAATAACAATAGAAAAAAATTTATGATAATCCAAAAAATCCCATTAATTGTGCTGTCACCCTCACAAAAAGAAAAAGTTCCCCTATTTTCATGTACCTCGGTGGTGGCGTGTTCAAATCACGTAGATTGCAACAGTCGTAAAGAGCAGCTGCTGCTGCAAAGCAGCGCGTGCACAGGACGCAGTTGCAAAGAAAGAGTTGTGGGTTGTTGCACCTGGCTACTGGAGAAAAAACCTGCTACTACTGCTGCTCCAATTTTGTTATTGTTGTTGTACAGGGACCGCCTGTTATGGGCAGGAGAACGAAAGGAATGGATGCTCTTTTGCGTTTGAAAATTCAATTTTATTAATACAGCAAGGTTTGTGCATTCAGAATTTCCAGTTGCATAATTTCCTGCGTCTGTGACTCTTTGTGTGTATGCGGCTGTGTGACTACATGTTACATGTTCGCTTGTGTTTTGTTTCACCCTGGCTGGCTGTCTGGCTGGCTGTGATTTTCACAATCTTATTTCTTGTTCAGTGCCAAAGAGAAAGAGAGAAAGAAGGAGAGAAGGAAACTCCATATTCAATACACATTTTCTTGTTTAGTGCAAGAGAAAAAGAGAGGAAGGAAACTCACCTTTGCCAAAGTAAGACGAATTTCCTCTTCGTTTCTTCAGCAATTCTGGTAGCAATTGAGAATGCAATCATTCTTTCTGGAGAGTTAGCCAGGAGAAAGGACCTGCTGCTACTGCTGCTCCAGTTTTGTAAATTTGATGTGTTGTATTTTCAAGTTTGTGTCCTTTCAATGTTTGTGGTTGTGATAATAATGTCACAAATGTTTATGAATGTGCCAATAGTGGTCCAATTGTTACATTTCAAATTCAAAAGTTCCAATTGCATAATTTGCATAGTTCGGTTTGGTTTTTTGTGCAGCCACCATCCCATTGCTCATGCTACAAAGTTGGAAAGGGAACCATTTCTGCAAACAAAGCAAATCGAAGGGTTCAATCTGCCGAGGGAGGGAGACAATTCTCCATTGTAGAAGGCAACGGATGCTTCAAGATCCAAAATCCAAATCCAAAGGTTCAACATTAATCCTCAACACACTGTCTATTGAATGTTAAGTATTCTCATCTGTCTACAGAATCCAGATCCATAAAATTGAAGAACTTCAGCAGCAAAAGCAAAACAGAAATCCACAGAAAGAAATGTAACATGCAAATATACATCAGAACTCTGATCTTGCATAAAAAAAGAAAATTACAACCTGCTTACATATCATAATTCTGATCAAGCAACCAAAGAAAGAAATCACAACCTGCAACACATCAGAATATGATGAAAAAATTAGAAACGATCAAGCGAAGTTTTAGAAATTGGGAGAAGAAAGAGGAGGAAGCATCCGTCGTCTTCTTGTTTTGTCGTTGCAGCAGCAGGAGTGAGTCCGCAGTGTTGTTGCGCTTCCCCATCGCCACCATCGCCTCTTCTTCTTCTTCTTCCCCCGTGGGAGGTTCTGTGCCTTTGGATTCCGTGACAGTTGGAGGTGGAGTCAGGTTCGACGATTCGCTTGTGGTCGGGATGGATGAAACGTCCGTCCGGCTGGATGGATGACAGTTCGGGCGGGCGGAGTCAGGGGTTGCTTCATTTACATCCCCAAAAATACATTGGGGCGGAATCAGGGGTTGCTTCACCAAAAACCTTCATATATAGATTATGTACAACCAATCAAATACAACAATCTGTTTTAAATGTAAATTCAAGCTTATATATTTGTTTATAAAATTATGTGTATTTACCTAAAGAATTTGAAAATGTTTAAAATGAAATAACACCCACAATTCAACTTCTAATTTAATTTTCAAAAGAGACATTATTCAATTAAGTTCCAATGATTATTACAAAAAATTAAAAAAATCTGATCTAAAGACTTAGGAACCTAACATGTAACATGAAATTGAACTAGCCTAGATCCCAAAACTTACAAACATTAGCTCAAACTCACTATTAAGCAAATGAAAATCTTGTAGTGTCTTCTATTGTAGATTGAACTTTAGGGTTCTATTAATAGATTGTCAATGAAGTTTACATTTGTTCCAAAATAATGACATTCATAAAGTAAAGTACAATTTTGTTTTAAGTTTGGGTTGTGCACAATGACCACAAGTCTTTGAAACTTCATCTTCATTATTTATGACCATTACATTTGACACTACTATATTTTTTAATCCACAATTGCCCAAGTTGTTTCCTAATTTTCATTATAGATTACATTAGAAAAAAGAAATTTTGAAGGCTTTTCTTTAATAATTGAATAAATGGGAAATTTTATCACAAAAAAATGGTATTTATGTGTTTCGTTGGAATACATAATGATACAAATGATGGAAGAAGTAGAGTAATTATTTTGTTGGATGATTATTATTTTGGTACATGTAAATAATTTATAGTTTGATTAAAATTTCCTTTCCACATGTCCACTTGTACAATCTCTATTCAACATCATGATCCACTACCCATAGGCCTTTTATTTGTGTCATTCATGTGATCATTGAGGGTGTTTGAGTTCCTTTTGGTTCTATAAGATGTCATGAACATTGCTTGAAGATTCAAACACAAAACCAATTATTTCCCTTCCACATGACACTAATAATAAATATCAACCAATTTGCACTAAGATATCTATCTATTAAGGGAGTTAGTTAGTTTAGCACATTCAGACCTAAACCATGACACCTTGCAATTGGTTTTTAGAAATTTTCAACAAAACTTGATGAGTGGTAGGAACACCAAGGTGGTTTTATAATGTTTGGATTTGTGTTGCAAGAGTTATTAAGTAATTTTGTCAAAAACAATTCAAGGAAATCAAGATGTGAATTTTTTAAGAAATTAGGGTGCATTCTTGGTAATATTGGTACCCCTTGATGAGTTGGATTTTATGTAGTTTTCATTATTTAATTCTGAATGATTTTTGTCATTGGAAATCAATTAAAATTTTTAAATAGTTTTTTCACAATTGGGCTCTGTTGTTAGGGTCATGTTCAAGCTTGAAACAATCACATAATCTTGTCCACACTTGGGCCAATAGCATAATTACCACATTAATAAAATTTATGAGTTGGAAATATGGTATGTTCCCAAAAGATTTGTATCTTGTTCAAGGTTTCAAAACATCCTGTCATGGAAAAATATCATTATCCATAACAAATAGGTTGGAATTTTTTTTTTCTTTTTATGAATTCTCACCAATTGGCAAATTTATCTTTAAAAATGCAAACAATGATCTTTTTCAAGTTTGGCCATAGTCACAATTAGGATTACCCCACAAAAATGGTGAATAAACATTTTTTGGTTCTAAAAATAAAAAACAATAAATTTGGTTGTGTGACACAATATACAACTTTAGTCATATGGGTGTGATCACATTAATAGGAACCATAACAAGTGTAATTAATGCTTGGCTTTTGATGTTTTAGAATCAAAATTAATGTTGAAAGTTTTTAATAATATATTAGTAACATTAATATATTATTTACACATGTGACACAATTTGCAATGTATCTAATGAAGATAAAATATTCAAAATCATTTCTGAACCAATTATATAACCAATGCTTCCACTATTTGTTTCATTTTTTGAATGACTTGAAATATGTATTAACATTTTGTGACTATAAAAATCATGGATTTCTAATCCATCCCCTTCTACAATTATCACATCATTGTGATGGGCAAATTCATGTTTTTTCAAGTATTCATTGAAATGGGCAACTCTTATTAGTGCACTTCAACCCATGTGCATTTAAAGGCATTTCAATGTTTTGTAAATGTTTTTTTGCCTTTAACACTAGTTTACATTCAAATGTTTTATATGTGTTTTATAACACAAGGTCCAAATTCTTTAATGAATATAAAAAATGTCTCACAATGTCACCTTTTTAAAAATGTTTTACTAGTTTGGTTTGACCATACATGTGGACACAATATCTAGTAGTTTGAAATATTGTATTGTAAAATATTTGTATGAAATCCAAGTTCTCATACGTTTGTACAAAAATCACATGAATTTCATGTTATGTTTCATATGAACAAAATAAATTTGTATGTATTCAATATTTTGAATGTTCAAATGAATGAAACATTTTTGTGAATGCTATACATTAAAGTTTATACTCAATTTACATTTATATTATAGTTTATGTAAAATTACAACATAATGATCGCACATATTCAATTAGAATGTAAGTTATATGTGTACTTCAAATCAAAACATCATAGGTAGAAAAAACAAATCATTTATATAGAAATACTACATTTTTTTTATAACATTTTTACATTTTAAAGACCATTGATTTTGCATAAATATATTGTTTTACAATTTTTGCATAGATTTTATTGAAATTTCATCATATTAGAAGTTTGTGATGAAGGGTTACCTAGAGATTACATAGCCTACCTAGGGGCTACATATAAGTACTTCAAAACTACATAAGTTATTTGAAGGCCATGTAAGGACTACCTAGGGCCTACTTAAAGGCTACCTATTTGGCCCATGGGTACAAACAAGATAGTAAAACCTAAATTTGTCCACATGCATTGTGACTTGATTATGATGAAGTTTGAATTGTCTTTGATTGGTTGAAAAACAATAGAAATGTTTTTTAAAATGATGTGATAGATTCTAATTGATTACAAAATGTGATGGACTAAAAACCCATGATTTTCATCGTGGTAAAAGAAATTCAATTTTTTCATCATGACATATTGTGCTATTATGTAAAGGATTGAATGATTATTACACATGATTATGTCATTTCAAGGCATTTCAAGGAGCTTTCAAAAACTAAACACATTGGTGACAATGTTTTATGTGTTCTTTTGAACATTTTATCTAAGCATTATATTCAACCCAAATTATTCTAAATATTTACATATGATATATTAGAAAGGGCATCATTTAACAATATTCCAAACTTGTAACATTAACACAAATTTTCACATTAAAAACATGAAAATCCAAACAAGGTCACACTTGTTGTAATACATGTTACTATGACTACACCCTACCATGAGTTTTAAACCTATGGTCTAGTAAATTATGTGTAATCATAAACAAATATTACAAGTCACAAAATCAATTAATATGTTATCATTTGTTATCGGATGTTGTTGAATGTAGCTAATAGTAATTAACTTTTCATCTAGGGCTTTCATCCAATGTATACCACATGCACATACATAATCGCATCAATAAATACAAGGTTAGTTGATACCCTACCACAGTCACAATGACTATGGTTGCCACATGGAATTACTTTGATTTTTGTCACAAAAAGAGTTGCAAACACATGGGTTGGAATGAACAAAATTTGGCATAATGTAAATGTCATTAAACATGTGGAAATTGGTCAAAATTTCCATGTGAAAGCTTAGAATTTTTTAATGTGAAATTGACTTTTAATGATAAAAACTGATGAAATTGAGGAAAATTATTTTCATGTATTAAATGGGTAAAACCAAGCTAATAAGAGTCAATTTTAACATAACCAGTCCTTAGGTTTGATGTTCATAAACCCAATGGCTAAATTTCATGGGTGACAAAAACAATGTTAGATCATTTCAAAAGTCGACTATGAATCCATTTTAAAAAAAATTGATCCATTTTAAAAATAAGATTCCCAATGATAACTATTGTAATGTATAAATAATTATAATTTTAACAATGTTAATGTTGAATATGACTTTAGATTTTTAATTCATTTATAGTCCAAAAAGTAAATAAATTATGATAGTCCATTTAATTATGTTTTGATCTTTATAATGGTAGGATATCTAGCCTAACTACCTAGAGCTACCTCTATTAACTACCTACCTATTTATTGCCTAAGTACCTAACTAGCCTAATCCTAGTTAGTAGGCCAAATTAGATTAAGCTAATTACCTAGGTAAAAAATAAGTAGACCTAGGTAATAATAGTTAGTGGTTAACCTAGCCTACTTATAAACTAAACCCAAACCACCTAGCCTAATTAGTTATTTTACCTACCTACCTTACATAGTTTAGACCTTAAGCATGTGAGTAGGCTATAAGTATGAGTTGCACCTTTCACCTTGAAAAGGATATGTCAAGTCTTCAACCAATGCATTCATAATTGGCCCAAGTAAAATGAATGTATCATTTCACAATTACATTTATCTTCAACTTGAATCAATTGTTATAATCAATATAACCTATAAGTTATATTATTTTTGATTGTTTCATTAAATAAAAATGCACATTAAGATTAATATGGTGAAAATAATTATAATTAAATTGATTATTTGAAAAACCACTTTGGAAATTATGTAACATTAATTAAATTGGTGTAGAAATTTTTAGATGAACATTTACAAAGTTTTGTTATTAATAACATTTGACAAAATTTGGAATATGATGAGTATGGGTGCAAATACTAAATCATGGCCACACCCAATTCTTTAAACACCTAAAATTATTGAAATTAAAAAAATATTTCAAACTTTTTTATATTACTATTATATTAAGGTTTATATTAAAAATTTATTGAAATAAATAGGTACGTAGTTATTAAAATTTCCAAAAATGGTTATGTATGAACTTTTTTACATTGTCAAACATTAATCAGAACTTTTTTGAAACTTCCTTTGGGTATTTATATATTGAACTATTGAAGAATTGTTTTTATAAAAAAAAACTTTCCATTTATGGTCTTTTGTTTTAGAATGTTGCATATGCATAATCAAGTAATGGTTATAACTGCTTCCAAACATGTTTGTAAAACTATACTGGTATGGAATACCCAAAATAATTTTTAAGTCAATGAAGCTAATTTTTTTTGTTGGTTAAAAGGATTTTGATTAAAGACTTGAAATGATTTGAAAATGACATTTTTTTGGGAATTTTTTCATGTACACCTTTACATTATAATACAATGAAACATTTTTTTGAATCATAAGAATTTTTTAATTTTAAACCTTTAATTTTAAAATCATGATTTTGATTTAAAGCATATTTTGTAAAATATTCTACTTTCAAGGACTCAATAAAGATGAAATCCATAAGGCAAGTGGCACCTTATACCTAAGGGCCAATTTGGACCTTTTAGTTTTATAAAAGCACAAACTTTCATGGAAATGTTGTTAGAATCTTGACTTTTTTCAATTTTGGGGCTATTTTAAAAAGGATGGTCATACTAATTTTGTTAATAATTAGTTTACATTCCAAAGGTTGGAAATAAGACTTGTAGAAGACACACATGTCAAAAAATAATTATTTGATATTTTTAATAAGACTTTGGCATTCAAAATGAAAGAATGATGTGTTGAGTGTTATGGAATCTTGCATTTCTTGAAGGGTTTTCATTTCAATAAGACATTTGAAATTTGTTAAATTAAATTTTACCTTGCATTGTAACAAATTTTGGTCAAAGGACTAAACATGCATCTTGATTTTTCAGTGTTTAACATCTCATAATGTTCATTTTGCCTCAAGACACATGATGCAGGATAAGGTCATGGTTCCTATTGTAACATCTATCAAAAGTTTTGTTGTATTTTAAGATGCTATGTTCTAGTTCAAATAGGTAAACTATGGTAAGTTACCTTCCAATTATTTGAAATTTCGGATGGCACATAAATCCCCAAGTGAGGTGATTCAATCTCGTTTGTTGGATTTGAATCCACACCTTTCTTGTGTTGTTGTCTACTTGTTTTGCAAGCGGATTTGTGTAGGTTCATCTTTCTTTTGCAAAGTACTTGGATTATGGTTTGTTGAAGTCAATAGTATTTTAATTTGGATTTGATGTGCCATTTAGGATGTTTTGTGTCATTTATTTATTTTTGTGTGTGGACAATATTAGTTATAAGTGCTAACATGATAATACAACCATCACACCTTTATACCCTCTCGAAGGAACTAACATCCCGCTTTTTGAAATGCTTGCCTCTTGGTGCAAACAAGATTTTGCACTCTAGGATGCAACCTCAAAATACATTCAAACTTTTTTAACAAATTTTTATGTCTCTTTTCTGTTCCTTTGTTTAGGACAATTTCTTTGAAGGCTATTAAAGCCTTGAAAATTGCACCAACCGAATGGCTTGTTGGCACACACTTTTTTTTTGTTTTCCAAGCACTTTTTCTAGGTACTTCTTCATGGTTGTATTAACTAGATTGGCCATTGCCTCCCAAGCTCAAGATTTTTTTTCTTTTTTTTTCGCAATGAGCCATCCTGATTGGTCCATCAAAAAAAAAAAAAAAAAAACTAGAAGCTGCCCAAAATAGAAGTTTTGATTGGAAGATAAAGTACTTCCCCTTGGGTCCACCTATATAGGTTAAAAGAGGCCAAGCCTAAAAAGTGTATGAATCAGTGTTGTGCGAGTATATTGTTTTTGATATATCTTAAGGCAAGAGTATATATAAATTATTTATTTATTTATTTATCCAAGGGTAAGGATATATATATTGGGTTCTATTAAGGTTGGGTCCAAGTGAATAAATTTTATAATTTTGAGTAGATGGCTAGGGTCCAGGTAACCCCTATTGTAATGGTAAGGATTAAAAAAAGGAAAGTGAAAGGCTAAATAATGTTATCTTATTTATTAAAAATGAGAAAAAATAATCTCACTCTAAAATTTATTTAAACAACCGTAGTGAGTAATAAGTAAACCTAAACCATAAACCATATTACCCCTAAACCTCACCGCACTACTATCATTTCTATGGTTCCCCAGGCAGGCAATGGGCATTTACGATTTGTCTCTGAAATAAGGTTGAGGGTTGTTGTTCTACCGCTCTAATCAACATTAATATCGAGCAGAGATAGATCTCTTCTCTTTTCTCAAATAAGTTTCTCACACGGCATAGAGTGCTGTCACATGTTAGCCGACTATTTGATTTTTGTAAATCCTTAATTGCCCCATTTGACCAAAATAGTCCCAATAGAAAAGACAAACTAACCGTCACAATTGTGTTCAAAAGTGATGGATTATGTTGGAATTTTAAAATTTTAACTCAATAGAGCTCTGAAGGACTTCAAGCTGAATCCTTTGGTTTTTTTTTTTTTTTTGAATTT
>Ga0209208_10011379_pt1 | contig 11392 bp, 11 predicted proteins | sample S1TSphfallax_3_FD_187694 | JGI IMG/M metagenome (GOLD analysis project Ga0209208, IMG submission 187694) | Host-associated microbial communities from peat moss isolated from Minnesota, USA - S1T2_Fd - Sphagnum fallax MG (SPAdes) (version 2) | ecosystem: Host-associated > Plants > Peat moss >...
TCTAAAAGCTTGATCTCTTCCTAGTCTAATCCCGGGGCTCCCAACTCGACCCTCTACCCCTTTCTAGAGTTGGAAGCCGGGAGCGTGCTACCAAGTCCCAATTCCGCAACTTGACTTTGTGAGACCTTCAACTTGGTCTCATCCCGTGACTTGGGAGCGCGTCACTTTAGAACCTTCAATTATGCTGCTTAGTTAAGGTAGGTTATAAGGTTTAAAATTTATTTATTTTTCTATTTTTATGTTTTCAATCATAAACATGTTTAGAGTCTTAGGATTGAGAACCTACTTGCTGGATGAAATTCTAATCATGTAAATATTTCTAGGTAGGTTACTAAAATTTGAAAACTCAATACCTGGTTGATAGGTTATTTATTAGTTTTCAAAAAAAAAAAAAAACTAGTTTAAAGGTTATTGATATTGGGCTCCAAACTCGGCCTATTATCTGGATCAAAGTTCAATATCTAGCCAACACTAGTGGTGACTGCAAGATGTCCCAGACAATCAGACATGAACTACAAGGCAATATATATATATGATGAAAACCCTAAGAGGCCACATACATGCATAAAAAAGCCAATCATTTTAAATTTTAACTTCGTATTTTTAAAAACCATTTGAAAATTTTGATTTTGTACAAGCCACACATGAGTGTAAGCCGAGTAAACCTCAAATTGTACCTTTTACACACTGAATATGTAGAACCTAAGCCATATTTCTGGACTCCCCCACTGGAAGTTCCACCTTCTGTAACAGCCACCAAAACACATGCACAAACTTACTTGAAGTTGGTGTTCCTGTGACCAACAATTTGTGTGTGGTTTCTTACTGTTGGAGTTCTGCATTGACTTTGCATGATCATGCATCTTTTGTAAGGTGGAGGCTTACCTGCTGAAGGGGTGCCTTAAGTTGTGCAGAAGATTCTTCCCTCTGGCTCCAATCGTATGACTCTTGCCTCTACTAAGATTGAAAGCTTTGCCTGTCAAAAATTATGGCCATTGGGAACAATAAGTACTCCTGCACATCATATAGAGCCTTAGGTGTAACCTTGATCGTTTCAAGCTTCTGCAAGTAGCCAATCTAACATTTCATAAAAATTCCCAAGGCTCATGGCAATAAAGACCTCATGTGCCAACTTGCCAGTTCCTTCCTAGTAAACTTGGACAGATGAAGGCACTAAAAGCTGAACCTTACTAGTGTTGTACCTATACATTACTAGTGTTCTATGTGTAGGTGTCAATAGTCATATATAAAGTGTGTAAATCCCATGTAAGAGCAGGCCAACAGGTGCTGGGTATATGGCATTGCACAGTGAATACTAATTGAAAAAAGTCAACCATGCCGTTTTGGCTCAACAAAATGTTTGTAGGCTTGGCCTTTTCACTCAAGAAACTGAAGCAGGCAAAACACAAACGACATTACATCCCCTTTCTTATTTGATCTTCTTTTTGCAACTAGGGGAGGTTCTAGAACATGATGTGAGAGCCATGCTGTCAGGGACAGAATGTGATAAAGTCAAATTGAGCAAATGCTGAAGGCAGCCAAAATGGTGATAGAGCAATGCAGTCCTAGATGTCTTGCTGGCTATGGTGTAATTTCGAACTTGAAAAAGGTAACAGAAGCTCCAGAAATGTATATGTCATATCACTTCCTCTAGACTACCAGTGAGCTATAAATCTTTTTTGAGCAAAATGGAATCAACTCTTTGTTATCTTTCATGAATTTGTATTTTGGACTTGAATTTCCTTGTAAGCAGCATGGTTAACAAGACATGCATGATGACAGGGTAAGGAATGGGATTGAGCTCTGAATCAAACAAACTATAAAAGAAGGTAGTTGTTAAAAATGACATTGAAATCACCAAAAGAAAACAAATGCCAAAATATTGAACAATGCTATAAGGCCAAAAGTTGGAGTTTAAAGTTGGTGTTGCTAACCAAACACCCTATACACAAATTATGTAGAAGAAATTTATCATGACATCTGCTTCTATTGGTGCTTGCTGGCAAATCTTCAATTTTATAAATTTGAATTAAGTTATTGGCCATTGATAGGTATTTCTTGGGTGACCAACATCAAAATTCATTTTTGGCAACTTGTATTTATTTTAAGAGTTATAGTACTTGTTATTTTCCAACATGTTATCTCTACTACTCAAGCCACCTTTGGCAACTGTGAACAATACTTTCTTTTTAAGAGATGCTCCATGGTTGGGTGGAAAGCATGATGGATATCCTTTGTTGTTGTTCCAAGATTACACAAGTGTCCGTCCCAAGATCTTTACCATTTCAAGTAGTGCGTGTTGTGAGTGTGTGGTAAAGTTGCAATGCATGTTGACATTTGGGCTTTTAGAAGCTATGATGGAAGTTAAGATCCTTGAAAGCACCTTGCTACAAGTTGACAACAACAATGAAAGGAAGGTGTTGACAAGCAACAATCTCCCAACATTGCTACGTGATTGGTGGAATTGTGTTTTACAACTTGAAAATGAAAAGCAATGTTGACAGTTGGCAAGCCACATTGAGGTTACATTCATGCAAGTAGAAGGAATGGTCACGAATGAAACATTTTCATATAGTGTGTTTCAAAAACAAGGGCTACATGAAGTGGAGGATATAGGGTTACAATTGCATGAAGTGGAGGGTATCCTCTTCTAGATAAGGTCTATTGTTGAAGCATTAGTAATCTCGGCAAGAAATGTCTTTCCACAAAACTTTTTAAGGCCTTGGAACTTTGGGTGGAAAATTATATTGACACCATATGCACAACATAAGACAAACATGGTTGTGAATGGATGGTGTCCATTCATGGTCAATATTTTGTCAAGTGTAAGTGTGTGAAGATATGCATGCATTTGCAAACATCCCCATATTAGAGGGTCATATGAAGGACATAAAAAATGTACCACATAGAAATGTGTGATAAATATGATGGATACTAACAATTATGTGCCCAAACATGTCATAGGAACTTGCAATTGTGTCATGTTTAAGCCATCATTGGAGAATGTCATTGGTTCCTTATCAATTGGTAAGATATTGTTGTCCAATGCCCTTCACCACACAATGAGCTACATTGTAGTGATTCCTTAAGGATGCCTTATGTAGCAATTTCCCATGTTTGGGCTGATGAGCTAGGGAGCACAACCGAAGAAGGATTGTTAGCATGCCAAATCAAGCAGCTTGTGGCATTAACCAACCAATTGACACCATGCAAAGCATTTTGGATTGATGCACTTTGCATTCCTAGTGTCAAGGACATGAGAAAACAAGTTATACGATTCATGGTCAAGACTTACAAAGATGCAAAATTTGTGTTGGTGATTGATTTTGGCATTTGAACAACTTCACGTTTTGCACCACTTGAATAAAAATTATTGTACGTGTTGTGCTTAGGATGGATGCAATGACTTTGGACTCTCCAAGAAGGGCTTTTGGCTCAAAAGTTGATTTTTGAGTTTTTGGATGGCTTGGTAGCCTTGGAAGAACTTTTGCTAGTGGGAAAATAAAGGTTTAACCTTGTGCTTATGGACCTTTCAAAAGAAGTTTTTCAATTTACAAAACAACAAGAATGCAACATTAGCAATGTGGTGCATGCTTTTAGGTGGCAACAAGTACAAGTAAAACAAGTGATGAAACCCTTGCAATATGTGGGCTATTAAACCTCAATGCCCTTGAACTAACAAACCTTCCACCAGAGCAATGCATGCAAACTTTCTTCCTTCACATCCAAAAGTTACCCAATGATATCATCTTTTTAAATGATGTAAAGTTGAATGATGTGCAATTCAATTGGGCGCCTAAAAATTAATGTTACGTTCGGAATTTGGCTTTTAATGAGTATAAGGCATTTTGCACATCTATTGGCCTCATGGCAAAATACATTGTTGTATATTTCCAAAATAAGGATTTTGATGGAGAGTTTGAATGGTGCATTCATGACTTAACCCAACAATGCATTTATAAAGTCACAAATCTTTGGCTTGGGATTGAGGCCATGGAACTTGGATATGTCACTTCTTATTCTTGCAACACTATATTGTTAGTTGAATGGCCTAAACCACTAGTTGTGACATCTTGTGCAATAGTTTTAATTCAGGGTGTAGTTCTAAGAAAACTTGGAGATGAAAGAGATAGAATGTCATGTGAGTTCAAGAAGCAATTGCTTTTAAGGGAAATCATTGAGGTTGAATTGAACAAAAGAAATAAGACTTTGAAAATTGTGAATGCAAAGTCTGGGAGTATGAGAATGAAGATCGTGTGAAATAACAAAGCAAATAAATCAATTCTCCAACTCATTAGTGCCTTATTGCATTTTTCCAATTTTCTTTCTTTGAATCATCCCTTTGTTTTAATTTAATCACCAATGAAGACATTACACCAATTTTCGTAGTGTAATCAAAGGGTACCTTACCCAACACAATTTTCCATGCATTGTTTGTTGGGTGTTTTGAGAAATGGAATGGCCACTCCAACTAACATTCTGTTTTTTGTAAGGCATTCAAAAAGAATTCTTATTGTATTTCAAAAGTACCTTTATATCAATGAATATCTTTCTTTAAAAAGAAGAGGAATATTATCCCTACTCCTTAAGAGTGGGAGGGAAATTTTGCCCACTTATAGGTGTAAGATCCCTCTCACTCTTAAGGAAAAGGTGTAAGAATCTTTCTCCTAGGTTTTGTGATCTATTTATGATTAGGTTCATGATAATTTTTCCTAGTGTTTTACCATGGATAAAGCCTAAGGGTGGGGACATTCTCAAAATAAGAGACCTAGCACAAGGTGATAGGCATTCTCAATTTGTTTTAACTGCTAATGAAGTCACTTGTAAACCCTACTAGCCTTGCAACAACATTCCATTCTTTTCACAGTTTTCTAAAACTGATTTGACATCCTCCAAACATGGGTGGTGGTGATCCAGGTTATAAATACTGAATCAAAATTTCAAGTTTCCACAATAATATACATTATTGGATGGTTAACACCAGTTAAGTAGTCTTATAGAAAAGCATTGGTTCAGAAGAGACATTGGACCTTATTGAGAAAAAAATATCAGGCTGTGAAGATCAAAGTGCCACAACCCAAAGCTACTAGGGAGCTTTATTGTCAAAACATAGAGATATGGAGGGGACCAATATGATGCAATGCACTTATGGAAATGCCAATACATTTAGTTACATGTACAGATGCAATTTTTTACAAGAGGAACAAATTCTGCTCAAATCTATATGAGGAATGACAACCACAGGCTTCCATTTGATGCAAATCAAGTGATAAGGAAGTTCACTAGCTTGAATGACAAACTCAACACCAAGTAACCAAACTTGTTGGTCTTGTTGTCATAGAAAGTCCTCAATTTATTCATTACTGACATTCTTTAAGCTGTGGCAGATATTTGACAGCTCCTATCTGTGGCATAGAAGGAGCTCCTACATAAGGGTTGGAAAACTCATTTGGTGTTTAAGATTGCTTGAGCAGGTACACCATCAGTACCTGAATCCAAGAAGTTGTACATGTGGAACGCCCACCATAGTGTATGAGGCTCAGTGGTTTGGCTCCCAGTTGTCTCCATTATCAATAATTGCTATCATTGCCTACTGCAGGGCCAACCCGAGGGGCACCTTATTGGTGAGATGTTTGTGCAGAATACCCATGAACTTACAGGCAGTAGAATCTTGAACTTTCCAAAGACACAAGATGGCAGAGGTCACCCCAACTTGCTGCAACATATGAGACCAGTTAAATAGCTGTCAGCTGTGACTTTGCCCGGAGCAGATTGTGGACATCCAACACCACAGTGTGCTTGCATGACATATTGTAGAATCTTTTCAGCATTGAGAATCCTGTCTGAATCTGTGGCAGCAGCCCTATGGTACACAAACGAAGGCCGGAATGTCCTCCAAGCCATGCAAAGTTATGCAATTATAGCCACAAGGCATTTCCACAAAGTTGGTGCAATTGTCTGGCCCAATAACAACGCACGTGGAGAGGATATTTTTCTGAAACAAACCCATGACATGCAAAGTGCACCCAAGCTGCCTTTGGTAAAACTTTCATGACTGCAACCTTATTTGGATAGTGTCCTCTAAGACTATGAACACATGAAGAGCCTTGACTTTGACTTGCATACATTCTGCAACAGGTTGAGCCTCCAATTCTGCTTCCCTCAAAGTGTCCAAAGTCTGGTAAGTGGCAACAAGCCCATTCTTTCTCATGAATCCAATGGGAATGGATTTGAGACAACATGGACAGTTGCTACAGCCAGGTCTGTCTGGACCTCCATTCCAGGATCCCTTCTCTCACTGTTTGCATATGGTCTTACTGACATGGACACAACAACAAGATGCCATTGAATGAGGTACTCATCCTCAAGCTTCAAAGCTGCAAAGGCACATAGCTCAGTTCCAGCACTGAAGGCACATATTTGATTGCATAAGGAGGGGAAACTGTCACCAAGAAACACATTCTCTAACCTATTATTTTTCCTCACTACTTCAAATCATGCAGGCGCACATAATTGAAATGTTGAAAATTTGGGAAGATCAACTGAATGCAGTTGGACTGCAAGATGCTGAAAGTGACAGACATTCCATATCATAGCTGTAGTCATGATTTCTAACATTTCCAATACAAGATATTTGACCTTTGACAAGATTTGTAATCACTGTAATGATGAGCAAAATCAAGGGCAGTACATGGGATCAGGTTTTTTCATGGTCATCCTTGCATTGAAAATTAGGTTGAAATGGGACAAAATTCTAGTTAACATCGAAATAGATCTTAACTAGCTGAAATAAAAAATTTGCATGTGGTTTGCATTGCAAAATAGCTTTTCCTTTTTCTCTTGTTCATTGAGATTCCGAGAATTTTTAGCCTGGTCATGAGTTGCAACCACAAGTGCATATGTTCCATAGGCCTTGTGTATCAGAACTGTTAAACCCAGATCAAGATTTCCTTCTTTGTTAGTGCATATTTGATGAGACAACACCTTGACAAGAGATCAAGAGATCTTTTAAAGTCTTCAGGGCAGTGTGCTTGTCTCTGCCAAATTTGTGGGTTTCAATCAAAGAATCCTTCTTGAAATTGTGCTCCATGGCACGCAACAGTGTGTGTGTGCAAAGCCATTCAACCCACACAGGACCTCCTTCACATATAGTGAGATCATTTTGTGTTGCTATGCATGACTGCAGACATAACAGAAAGTTTGCTTCAAAAGTTGTGAACATCTCAAAAGAATAACAATTCATTGTAATTTTCTCAACATACCAAGATGTCAGCTTCAAAACTTGTACTTTTTAAGTGGATCTTATAGAGTCCTACACCTTGAAGGCAAACCCATGAGAATATTTTGAGGAACTTGATAAAAATGCAAGGCACTAGAGGAAAACAAAAAAGTGAAACAAGTTTAATCTTAGATACATCCTACAAAAATGCAAGTGAAGTCTTGCAAATTGACACTTTGAGAATATGGGGTTGGCCTGGTGTCAATGTGCTCAAAAATATTTCTCCAGAGCAGACTCCATGCTGACACTGGTCATGTCCTTCCAGGTCACTGGTCCTAGGGGTTTGCTCTATAGCTCCAAGACTAGTTTGAGAACACAGGATGGGAGGAGAAGAGAAATAGCTGGTGAGATATATGAGGGACAAGCTTACCAATAAAACAAAGTAAGTTTCACATGTAAAATATGATTCACATTTCACATTCATTCTCCTAAACCCTAAACCCTAAACTGACAATGTATCTGCAAAGGTGAAAATCATGAACATGTGAAATAATTGGATAGGAGGATGACTAGAATCATCCACACAACAAAGCTCTAATTGTCTGCTTATGAGGACTACTGATGGTAAAAATATGTCTGACATGCTTGATGTAGTGCCCAGGTTGATGTTGGCTGTCATGTTCCTAGAGTACATGCAATTGCTTGCAAGCTTTAGGTCTTTGGCCCAAAATCAAGACCTGAAATTTCTTTGATATGATTGGACCAGTCTCTAGATGGAGTCTGTTGTGGAGACAATCACCACAAGGATGTGGAAATTCCAAATACATTCATTTTTACTTAACTCTACAGAGATCTGCCCCTCACAACAATTGATCATCTTTTGACCAAGACCTCATTGGACTCTGTGAAAGCCAGAAGATTGCAAGACTTTCATGTACCTTTCCAGAAGTGGAGGAAAACAAACATGGAACTGTGTCTGACAAGAGACTGTAACTATCAAGATCTGCAGGCAGGTCACATCCACATGGAAGACTTACTGTTGAGCATTTCAGTACATTGATGAGAGTGTCTGTACCATCACACTCCTCTGCAGCCTCTTTGCAGAGTGAAGTGAGTCATGGTCTCCTCTACACAGACTTCTGTCTCACTCTGTCCCTCATCAGCTCTATTCTGGTCCTTGTAATCTACTAACAGTAAGAAGAAATGAGCTTTTGTCCCTTAAACTTTGCTGCCAACAACTTGCCGTTGACCAGATCAAAAGGCCCACTCCAAAGCAACAGATTTTTTCTCATGATGAATTGTCATCATCTACCATGCAGTAGATGATACAATCCAAGTTGATTTCGCTACAGAACTAGAGACATTGTTCATAGTTGTGGGAAAGTAGTTCAGAGGTCTGCCCACCCCCTACCCTCAGTGCCCTTTCCCTTCCCAACAACATGATGATTCCTTTAACCGGTAAAATGATTAATTCTCTTGTGGCACCATTGATTCATACAAATCAGTAAGTGTTTGGACTTAGTGACCATCTTTTACTGTGCCAGGCAATCCACAGCAACAGAACAGAAGTGTACAAGCATGCACGACTTAGTGCAGGTAGTGCTTGTGCTTGCTTGAGGTCAATCCTGGATTATTGCAATTGTTGTCTGCCTCCCCACTCTAAATTCACATATGATTTGTGGATGTACAACTCAACAAACCTTTACATTACCCTCAAGTTTGCAAAACAGACTGATGGCAACATCAAATGAATCACTGGCTTTCTCAAACTCTGTTGGGTGAGAATAAGCTAAACTGAAGTGACACTGATGATAATGAACTAACATTCTCATCAGGTCTAAATCTTCAGACAGCCTGCTTAATAAGTTGAGGATTGTACATTATCCCCAAATAGGCATGATTCAACCCATACATGTGCATCTGCTCTCATTTGGATCTTCTTTTACAAGTTCCAGGTGGTATTGGTCAGATCTCTTGTGCATTGGAGCACTTTAGTTCTCAGCACAGCTAGTGGACTGCAATTGTGCAAAAGCAATTTAAGAATTGTGAGATTCATGGGTTTGAGAAGTTAGCCCAGAGAGATTGTTTTCACACATCTTTTCAAAAATTACTTTGCATAGTACATATTGCAGACTGTATGGCAATATTGTGAATATTAGTGACTCAAATGAGAGCTTTACCAACAAATTTCATACACACAGTTTCTTTACAAACTGAAATCAAATTTGGATGACCGATCAATGCATACATGACAGTCCTAGCTCAACTTCTTGGCCAGTGCTAGTCCTTTCCTGTAGTACTTTTGTGACTTTAGGCTGATATGTGAGTCAAGAACTGCTTTGGCAGGAAGTGACTTATGGCTGCCATTTAGAATTGTTGATCAACATAGGCCTCTGGCAGGCTCCCTAGGCAGGTATAATGTCATGGGACATGGCTGTAATTCATTGGAGAATGTTGTCTTGTGTTGGCTCATTTTCTTGGACAGTTTCAGTGCTCTTTGTCTTATAGAGAGAAGATTCAGGCTGGAACTGGAGATTAAGTTTTAATTTCTTTTAACATTTGGATTGGTAATCTATTCTTTACTAGATGTCTGTATTTTGACAGTCCCTTCTTGTTTTTACAGCCTGGTCAGATGAGTATAGGAATTGGAAAGTCTCGTTAAGTTAGTTCATTCGAGTGCAAGGTGGTCCTTGGATGATGAAGCTCATTGTATTTTGACTGATCAGCATGTACAGTCTAGACGTTCCACAGTTATCTCCATTTTCTAGAAGGTTACTAAGGAGTGAAGTTCCAAATAAAGCCATCTTATATATATATATTCATGTTGTCAAAATCTGTTCCTATGTCCTGCCATTTGTGTTTCTTCCAAAGAATGAATTCTGACAAAGATGGTGAATAAGAACAACCTTTACTACTCAAATGAGTTTGCACTTGCCTTTCATATGCACTACTACCATCTGCAATGCATTTCCCACTTCTTCGTAAATTGATGAGCATAATTCAAATCTTAAATATATACATATATTCAGTTCCCAGGTGTCACATTTCAGCAGGGCTTTGTGAAGTCACTGCTATGTGCCTGTCTCTTTGTCATCTTTCTTGTGTTGCAAGAGGGCATTTGCTGGTGGTGAGCAGGGAAGTTCTTTGGTTGATTGTCAAACTTTGCAGAGGAACCTGCACAAGGGCATCCACAGCAGTATGTCACGGTGACTCTACATGCTCACTCTGCAGTGAACGGAAGTTATTCTGAAAATGGTACGCCATTCAGAATTTGCTTCTTCATAGAAGTGCATGCTTTCCCGAATCATCACTTAAACCTCGAGTATTACCACTTGCACATTGCACAGGCAGCTAAATTTGTTGAATTCTCAGGTGGCACACTTATTTGGTGGTCAACTTGTCCCAATGCCGGAGACTAATATATCAATCGCAACAAAGTTTCTGGACAAAAGTGGTGTACACATATAGACACCTGACAACTGATGAGCACTCTGTTCATTCACCTGAATGGTTTTCACTGATTAGCCTGCTTTGCCTAGCTAGAATTTATACAGAGTACCCGTTTGTGATGGGTACTTGTGATACTGTTGTAGACCGAAGATCACAATTAGCAGTGGAGCAAATATATGCATGCTTATCACGTGAGCATTTGGCTGAAGGATGTATTGGAGGTACCATTTATTGCAGCTCAGTTTAAGAGCTTTACAGAGAAGAGGATATTGAGAGCCATAAAAAGCTATAGATGTCGAATGTGGAATGGGCAAGTACACTGAGATTGCTACAAGCAGGTGAGGTGGTGACTAGCTGCAGCAGTTTAGATTGAAGAGGCTCCTTTGTTTTACAACTCTGACCACATTTAAATACATGAATGTGATCATCTAAGATCTTGCTTTCTAAAATTTTCATTGTCTTTCTTATTTCCATGGTAAAGACTTTATCAATGAATTTGTGCAAACCAGTGGTGGAATGAAACTAAGCATACTTTATCTCCTGTCTCAACATAATATCTTATATATAATTACAACATGTGTGTGCGTCCGTGCGTGCGTGCGTCCGTCCGACGCGACAGTTCCGCGTTTTAATGGACCGGCGGAACCGGCCCGGACGGTCGGACAGTTCCGCGCTGGGAGCGTTTTCTGTGGCGGAACGGGGGGGGGCCAGCAGGGGGGGCCC
>Ga0209208_10011381_pt1 | contig 11390 bp, 7 predicted proteins | sample S1TSphfallax_3_FD_187694 | JGI IMG/M metagenome (GOLD analysis project Ga0209208, IMG submission 187694) | Host-associated microbial communities from peat moss isolated from Minnesota, USA - S1T2_Fd - Sphagnum fallax MG (SPAdes) (version 2) | ecosystem: Host-associated > Plants > Peat moss >...
TTACATGACAATCTTTTTAATATGTTGAGCATGTATGAAATATTTTCAATTATTTTCAAAATTAACACTTAATCCTTAATTCTAGTGTTATACATGGGTGTTAAGCAAACTCAATCATTCCCAAAGTATTCAATCCCTAAATATAATGTTAAACATGAATGATTAACATATTAAGTCATTCCAAAGCACTCAATCCTTAAATGTAGTGTTAAACCCAAGTGTTAAACACAATCAGTCATTCCCAAACAGTTAGTCTTTGAATTTAGTGCTAAACTTGAATGTTAAACACAATAAGTCATTCCCAAGCACTTCATCCTTAAATCTAATGCTTACCTTGAGTGTTAAACATAGTCAATCATTCCCAAGCACTTAGTCCTTGAATCTAGTGTTTACCTTGAGTGTTAAACACAATCAATCATTCCCAAAGCATTCAATCCTTGAATCTAGTGCCTAACTTGAATGCTAAGCATTGTTGATCCATCCCCAAGCACCGAGTCCTTGAATTTAATCTTAAGCCTAATTACTAAGCATATTTAGTCATTTCCAAAGAACTCAATTACCAAATCTAGGACTAATAAGCACACCAGTCCTTCTCAAAGACCTTGAATCCCAGACTATTAATTAACACTAGAGTTTCATTTCACAAACCATTCATCAACCATTTGTGATGTAGGAACTACAAGAAGCATAGTTGTTTCTTGCACATCAAAGTAAGTCTAGCTTGTCAAAGGATTTTAAACTAGGGAGATTGACAATGTCAAGCACTTCGTGTGTTAAACCAAAAGGACATAAGTATTCTTAGTAACACTACAACAAAAATTGTCCTTATATGCCAAATGATCCATTGGACTATGAATGAATTCACTGGTTATAGTGAGCAAAACCTAATGGGGAAGTAGTGAATTCACTAATCTAGTGAACGGGCATTAGTGAATTACACCTACATTTTGTAGTACTATAAACATTATTCAATCACTAATTAAGAAAGAACCCAATCCTTCTAATTTAAGTTGTTGAACAATCATGTTATTCCACGAATCATGCCTTGACCATTTTGGATTTTAAAGAGATTACAAGAAGCACACTAACTCCTTGAATTGGGGTTATAAAACCTTATTTCAAGCTCATATGTTGTAGCAACATCTTTAGTATGAAACATTACCAAGGTGTTTTAGATCAAGGACAATAAACATTGATGGCCAAGTGTATAGAAAATGAAATCATGCACCCAAGCACATCAAGTGAATTCCTTGAACAGAATGCGATGGGTCCAATCATGTTATAAGGAACCACACCCACCCCCTTAGACCACTGTTTTTTCGTTGTTTTTTAAAAGAATATTCTTAAAATATTTTTAATATGTCTTTAAGAAAACATTAAAAATCTTTTAAAAAATTTAATAGTATTATGTTAAAGTGTATTTTTTTAAAAATCCTAAAATATGTCATTAAAAAAATTCAAATTATGCTTTTAGTGTCAAAACTATTTTTAAGCAATGGTTACAAGTCTTTGAAAATATAAATTGTGTATTTTTTATTCATTAGATTGATTTAAAGTTTTTGTGATATGTACATAATGTATTCATAATAACATTTTATACAAAATTATTTTTTTATAATTATTTTTTCTAACAATCCAAAATTCAAAAAATTATGTAGTGGTTACAATTGCTAATGGTACATGTTAGTATGATTGCACCTTGATACATAATCTTGCACTTGATAACACCAATAAGGCCAATTCAATTTGAACAAAACACAAGTGTTCACACATATGTGACATGTTTAAATATCACATTTGTTAAAACATGGAATTCACTAAACATTAAGGTTAATACAACTTCTAATGTCAATGTGTTCTTCAATTCCTCTCTCAATTCATTTTTGACCACCTTGTTGTGGCATGCACTTACAATTCTTCATCTTGTTCACAAAATCCAAAGTTGGTCCACCATTTAGGGTGAAACAAATCCCAACAAACCAAATATTTATTCTTTTTTTTAACATTTCACCTAAACAAAATGGATGGTAGGTGTGTTTACATGAGGTCACCACAACATCATAGAAAGCATACCTAGTTTTGCAAAACCCACATGGCTTCAAGTGTATGACAGGGTATGAATTTACATCACCATTAAAAGATGGCTGTAACATTGGCTTTGGCTAGAATGAACATCTCCCTCCTCTTTCCATACTTCCCAACTATAGTTCAATTGGAAGCTACAACTTTCCCAAATCTTTTAGTTCTTTTTTCAATATACCAATGTTAGATTCAACTTTCCAATTGGTCCAACTTTGCATTTTGAGACTTGAAATGCATCCTCTCCTTTCATGGCCCTAGTCACTTTATCTACCAGTAGCATTTCAAAGGTTTCAACTTCTTTTTCTAAATGTTGTTGTTCATGAATAAATGCCTCCAATTGCACAACTTCTTGCCCACTAGCCTTGCCTCCAAATTAGCCCAAAATACACACTCCAAAGTAAATAATCTTAATGTAGAAATCATCTCAATGTCGCAATGACAAAATTATTCTTGACTACCATGCCCAAAACCCTAAAATCATCACAAATGAAAATGGCACATTGTAATGTTTAATTAAACAAACTTACCAATAGTACATTTGAAATCATCAACTCCCTATTGAAATTGTTAATAATGCACAAAGTCACAAAAAAGGCATGAAAGCACTGCCCTAACACAAATTACATGTAGGATTACTATCACAACCCTAGCCTTGGGCTTGCAACCAAGGCAAGGGTTTGCAAGGTTGTGGGCCAAGAAGGAAGCCAGAAGTCACACAACATACTCTCGGGAGTGTGAGAGGGTGTGAGGTAATGAACCTTCGCACCCCTAAGGGAGTTTCACTTTGGGAGTTGGAGTTTCGATGGACTCCCGAATCTTTAGAGGACGATAACAGGGGTCAAACCTCAATGGCTTGAGGCGTTCCTTATATCATTGGAAAAATCTTGGAACGTAAATGTCTAAAATGGGCTCGCATCACACATTTGGACATTTGAAACACAAGTTATGGCCAAAAGAAGGGCCAAGAGTCAAATTGGCAGTTTGACTCCCGACCACTAAAAGTCGGGAATTGACCCAATTTCTATGCTTGCAAATAGCGTGCGACATACCGTTGGAAAGTTTTCAACAAGGGCTACAACTTTGTTTTAACCCTCATCTTAATCAGAGGTCTGCACGAAAAGTTATGGCGCCCCAAAGTTGTGGGAGTCCCAACCTTGACAATTTCGGGACTCCCACTTGGGAATCCCGGGACAAAAAGTCAGTGGCTTCCCCCAAGTCCGGGCCGTGGTGAGTGAGCTTGGACTTTGGAGTATGCTTAGTACCATTCAAACCCTTAACTTTCATGAAAAATTATTTTGTTTGAACATTGTATTCTACATTATCTAATCCAAGCTTGTGAATTTTCCTTGGAACCATTTCTTTTGCCATGATCTTGGCAAATACAACACATCTATACCAATAAGCACATAATTCTAAAATAAGTTTTATGAGTGTGACAAGCAAGAAAAACGCTTTGGGTTTATTTTTCTTTTTAAAAAAAACTTTAAACTTGTTTAAGGTCTTTCTTTTTTGTTAAATTATTAAACTCCTGCCTAGCCTTGAACCCTAGCCATGACTATAGCCTTGTTGTAAGAAAAGTCAACATCATTAATGGATTTTTTTTTAAACCTAACCAAACCTTGTGTGATGATAAAATAAAATGAAATCTTTAATTATTGGGACTATTCTAAAGAGGCTCTTGTGGCTCCTATTAACATGGGTGGACCCTATAGTTATACAAATTCACTTCAAAGTTTATATTAAGGGATAAAGGTGTAGGCCTAAAAGACCAAGGAAATGTGAATGGATGAAAATAACATAAAATCCTACATGGTTAGAAATGGATAATGTTTTACAATTTAGTATAGATTTCCCAACAATTTTTGAAATGGAGTTAAAATAAACTTCATAATACATAACCAAGAGTTCAAAAAGTTGTGCATGGTTGTTTATGTGGGTGTGATCTTCATGTTAACATAAACCACACTTACCCCCTTAGGTGAATGTTTATTTTGGAATATCATTAAAAAAATCTTATGACTTAACAAGATGTTGCATTATAATATCATATAAAGATGTGTTCATAGATTTTTTCTCAAAATATCTAATGTTTCAAAAATCTTCCCAAAAAAATAATTCTTATAATGTTTTTGAAAACATTGTAAATTATAGTTTTTAATGAGTGCTTTTGCTTATTATAATATCATTTGTAATAATTTTAGAAAATATGATAAAATAGCTTCAATACACTTGTAATATGGGCGCGTATATTTGGTGAATATTTTACATATAACTTTAATATACTCAAAATATACACCTAGTGTAACAATAATATTGAGGCCATTTAATGATGATAATAATCATTGAATACACATGTAATATGGATGTTCATATACATTTTAAATATATATTTGTAAATATTAATATACGTAATTATACCCCTTAGATTACACAAAATACACCTTGTATCATAAGGCTGTGACTAAATTGGTCACATTTGCAATCAATGGGACATAAATTGTTCTTTTTGGATGAAAACCAAATTAAATTTTGTTCACATGGAAGGATGAAAACTACGATAATTACAAATAAAGTGATTACATTTTGGCTAATTTCTATTAATGACTTGGGCTATACTAGGTTCTATTATGTTACTTATGTTAATTAATGTACCTAGTACCTATGCTATGTATATCAACTTAAGTGAAGTAACTAATGTAGGCCTAGGTAGCATAAGTCATATAAATTAACCCAATTAGCCTATGTATATTGATCTAGGCTACTTATGGTACCTAGGTGAAACTATTTATGGGATTTTATAATTTTAGTTTAGGATTGATTTTACAAATATTAATGCTGAAAATAATATTATTTATTTATATTCTTATCATACTTACTTTACCCACCTTCTTACCTATAATCTACAAGTACTTACATAATTTGTTTTTCAAATTTTTAAACTACATGTGTTTTATTTGATTAAATGCCACATTGACTAATTAATTAAAAAGGTCATTTTAGTCAATTGAATCAATCAAATCCATAGTCAAAATGAATAAGGGAATCAAGTTGGACATTTTGAAAAATCATAATTCTTGTAGTGCTTGTAAAGGTTTCATAATTTTGTTAGGGTTGTCGGAATTATGTTAACTGCTTCAAAACATCATATTGTGAGATGCCTTAACACCCAACCTTCATTAATGAGATTCACTATTAAAGTGAATGTATCAAACCTTAACCTTGACATCCACAAATCAAAAGTGAGAACATGATAGTTGCACAACCACGAAATGTAGGCAAAATGTAAAATTCCATGGTTTTTACAAGTAATGTTGAAATGTGTTCCTTCGATAACAAAACTTCTAGGTGGGGAAATGAAATTTCAATCCCTACACATCACCAATTGAAGGAGAGAACAATTCCATAATGAACAACTTTTTCTACCTTTTGGCAATGAAAAGGATTAAGTTCAAATGATGAATATGAACTAAGGAGGTTTGTTTTGTTGTAATTAGAGTTTAATCATTAAAGTATTGTGTAATTTTTGAGATTTGGGGTGTTTTAGGAGCTTTACAATGGCTTAGTTTGAAGAAAGGAACCATTATGACAAATGATGTATTTCATCATTTTTGCCACTTCCACATCAACTACAAAGTTTTAGTCATGAAGGAGAAAAAATGTTGGCCAAACAATGTTTGTACAAGGGCATGGCACTCAAAAACATTAATCTATGCAACATGGATGAATACCAAACCCTCCATGTTGCTAATTTTTTGCTACTTACACTTCATCCCAACACAAGGTCTCGTTACATTTCTAATGAAATGTAAATGATCTCTTGTGATTTAATTGTGAACCTTGTACCACTTACTTCATGCCCAATGATGCAAACTTCAAATTTAAACAAACACATTACACCTTCCATCATAACAACTTGTAAAAAAACCCACTTGAACTAGCATTTGGCATTGCTACAATTAGCTAGTAATTTAGTTGTACCCATTTTAGATCAATGTTTTTACAATGAGAGTTGTGAGAAGAAACATCAACACCAATCACCAAACTAGGAGGAGAATCAAAACATACTAAAACTGGTTTCTTATCTCTACTCTTCCTTGGGATTCAAAGCAAAAACATAAAAGTTCATTGACAATCATTTTGTAATGTGCACATTACACACTACATGCAACAATCTATCAATACTTATACAAGTCTTAAAATCACAAGACTTTCAACCATTTCCAGCAATGAATCATGTACAACATTCATGGGAAGTGTAAGAAGATTGTCACAACCTTCTAGCATAATCTAATCAATAAAGGAGCCACTAAATGAAGGATGGGGCACAAACCTAATGTGTTCTCCATTCACACCTTGAATGCTTAAATAATGGTATTGATCATAGTCTTGCAAAACCCAAGTTTGGACATTCTTTTAATATGAAAGCTCTAAACTTTCAAAAATATACCTACCTGGTATAAATATCACATTAGAAAATAGTAAAATTCATACATGATAGCTTATATGTTTTTCATTATCAATATATATATTCGCACTATATACCCAAGTTGCACCCCATATACTGATATAACACCAATCAAAACCATGTTGCTGAATGTTCAAAGAAACTTTGTGATATATTTGTTGATAAACAATTAAATTCTTTTATTATATTTAGAAAACACCTTATGTTTGAAAATATTTATCCTAAAAAAAGGATCCCAACCTTGCATCTAGTCCTTGACAGTGGGATGGATATTACATATCCTTATCACCATAAGATCCCTTTTAACTCTTAATAGTAGGTATGAGAATACTCCCAATCCTAAACCTTGTAATCCATATATGTTTTTCATGATGGGCAAAGCCCTTAGGTGGGGAGACATTCCCAAAATGGCAAGGCCAAACTTGGCGACCATCTTAATCCTAGGCTACTTATTTGGGAATGCCCCAAAATACCCTGAGCATTTACGCTACACTTTATTTCCACAAGAGGAAACCTGTACACCAAAATTATGGACTAGATAGCATTTATGGAGAGGGGGGCTACCAATGGGTAGCATGTCCCAAGTAATTGCTGAGCCACCACAGTGGTGAAGGAATTACAAGGGACAGGTTACCCATTGGTGGCCCCGCTCTCCATAAATGCTATCCAGCGTAGCTAGAACCTTCAGGTGCACGGATGAAGAGTTTCATAATCGTCTTATACATGGATGAAAACTTTCATAGCCTTCTTGTAGATGGACAAATAAAAGAGGGAGAAGTTCTGCATCGTGGGAGAGACAAGCGGAGGGCCAATTGGAAGCTGGAAAATGTCTAAACAAAAGTTATGTGTATGAGTTTGCACCTGGACCGCCCTGCTGTAGACAAATAAACACGTCATTGATCTACCTTCAAGAATCAGCTACGAGGTAAATTGGCAAAAGGGTCAAACCCACTGTGAAAGCTCCACCAGAAACTCAACAGGCTATTAGTTAGAGTACTTAAGGAGCTGCTACAAATCATGACTTTCTGACTGCTGGGTGCTTGAGCCTGCAGGGTGTCAGCTTTAAGTTCGCTGGAGAATCCTGACACCAGTTCAATCACAACTAGTGTCCACCAAGACACTAAATGCACACCAATCAATCAGCACTAGTCACCGGTACCGATGAAGAAGAGATCCAAAGCGGAGTTTTGAAGGGCTTCTTCTTTTAGACTTGTTTTTTCTTCTGACTGTTGGTGGTGGTGAGAGCAATTCTACTTTCTCTTTGCATTGACCTATCTGGACTTCCAAAGTGTATGAGATTGTGTTGCAAGGCGGAAGGAAGGCGGTTCCTAGGCGTTCTTCCTTCACAATAATGGGTTTGATTATTATGGCCTTTTCAGCCTCATTTCTGGTCCCCTTACAAGTCACAATGGACAGGTCTTTTAGAGCTCACCTGACCTAGCCATTGTTCAAAATCCACATGCCCATTCTGCAAATCACGATAACCACTATGTCTGGTGTGTGCTGCGTACAGGCCATTGCTACAGCTCAGAAATTTTTGGCCCACCCAATGCCTTACAGGCACTTCACCAGGCACAATGGCATGTACAGGGCATGTTCAATAATACATAATAGTCTACAAAAGCATGACCAGGCCATTGCCCCAGCTTGGAAACTTTGGCCCACCCAATTCCTTACACACACCTCACTGGGCACAATGGCATGTACGGGGCATGTTCCATAATACATAATACTCTACAAGAGCATGACCAGGCCATTGCTCCAGCTTGGGAATTTTGGCCCACCCAATTCATTACAGGCACCTCACCAGGCACAATGGCATGTATGGGGCCTGTTCCATAATACATAATAACCTAAAAGAGCATGGCCAGGCCATTGCTCCAGCTTGGAAATTTTGGCCTGCCCAATTCCTTACAGGCACTTCACCGGGCACAATGGCATGTACAGGGCATGTTCCATAATACATAATAGTCTATATTTAGCATGCTCCCAATTGACAAAAGATGAGGAATGCCCTCTCCAAGTCTTGCTCAGATTGCAAATCTGTTTCCCAGGCTATCAATTCTCTGGATGTAGGCTACCTTTCGGCTACCTCACTTACATTTTGCAGATTCAGCCATCAATTGGAAAATTGACATCTTTTTGTCAGAGAATCCAGCAAAGTGCACAAGTTATCCCCGATAGGCCTTGGGTGAACCAGCACCCACACCACTGCTACCATGGTGAAAATCCTGAATTTTTTTAGGCTGTTTCTAACCATGGGAAATATCCCATCCTCAGACTAAATCCAGGTCTTCGAGTTCAGATTTAGGGTTTCCTGGGTTGAATATGCCCACTAAAAGGCCTAACTCAAGAAGCTGAAGGTACCAGTGTGGGTTGCTGGTTCACAGTGGTCCATAAGTAGGTCCTAGAAACCATGGTGGCTGTGGTAAGTTGCAAATGTTACAGCCCAAGCAAAAAGTGAAAATGAAAAAAGTTTATTGAGTAACTTAGTGGCATAGAATTGGCGAGTTGAGCTTGTCCACAAAATCCATGTGCATTAACCTTTTTTGGGGGTTTTCAATCGCCAGAATTTGGAATAAATTTTGTAACATTTTTCAGATTTATATATTTGGTTCCAGTATTTAGCCACAATTATACAAGGATGCTCATTCTTTTAAACTCTCATATCTAGTCTACAGCTAAATGTTGCTAAATCTTCCTGTGAATGGTCTCCACTTTGCCTACAAAATTAACAAAAAGAATACTGATGTTCATGTTTGCTTTCCAATTCAACTCTTCCAATATTGGAGTTGCTACCATGGCCAGAATGAACTAATACCCACCAGCCTGCCATGCAAGATGTATGATATGTGAAGAAGAAATACTTATCATAGGTAGCCCAGCATGTTTGGGCACTTTGATGCCAAATAGTTAATGGACGTCCAAGCTGTAGAAGTCTAAGCATGTAGGAATCATCAGGATCTTGCATTTGAGAAAAGAAGGTCCAATAGGGGGATAGACAAGCATATGTGATGAGTGTCTCATTAGAAATGGTTAGCATGAGAAACCCGCATGTGCTATCCTAAGGTCTAGGTAAGGAGTGAAAGCAACTAGAACACCACCCATTTGTTATATCTCCAAAACTTGGAACTTTTGTTCACAACCTACGACTATTGGTGGTTTTTGCATAAAGCAATTGCACTTCATTTCTATAGAGATTTGTCACACCTTACATTTATTGGAAAAAGAAAAAAAGATATTATTATTTAGATGCAAGGAAAATGGGTTGAAGTTGAAGTAGTGCATGGTAGGGAATGGAATTCAATAACTCAAAAGGACTGAAATAACACTAAAAGTTCTAATCTCAAGCTAAACCTCAAATAAAATGAAACGCAAATAGTATCCTATGTTAAAAATCTTAATTCACCAACTGTGACTAGTTATGTGTATAATGTTGGTACAACAACAAGTTGTTTACACCTTGAGTTGGAAGTTTAAATGGTTAAGGCAATAGTACAAAAATGGGGTATAATTCACTAGCTTCAATTAGTACAAGACCTTGAAAGTGAAATAAGTTCACTACACTTTAGTGATTTCACTCTGGTTAAAGTTATTTCACTATAATATCACTATTGTTGCAACCCTAGCCTTGGGCTTGCAACCAAGGCAAGGGCTTACAAAGGCACGGGCCAAGAGGGAAGCTTGGGAGTCACGTTTCATGCTTCCAAAAGTGCAAGAAAATGTGAGAGAATGAACCCTCAGACTCCCAAATGAGCTTCCACTTTGGGAGTTAGAGTCCTAGTGGACTTCCAAATTTTCAAAGATTGATTGTAAGGGTCAAAACCCAATGGATTGAAAAGTTCTTTATATCATTGGAAAACTATTAAAACGTAGATGTCTAAAATCGGTTTGCATGACCCATTTAAACACTTAAAACACAAGTTATGGCCAAAAGAAAGGCTAGGAGTCAAATTAGCAATTTGATTCTCCACGACTAAAAGTCGAGAATTGACCCAATTTCCTTACGTGCAGTGTGCCACATACCATTGGAAAGGTTTTTATAAGGTGGAAACTTTCATTTCACTTCATATTCACATTTGAGTCTATCAAGGAGCTTGAAAGCACGTCAACTATGTAAACATCGTGTTTCACTATTAGTTGACATAATTCATTATTATAATTTACTGTGATAAATAAGTTTATTTTTAAATTATTTTAAATACCCTTTGCTACTTTATGATATACTTTATATTATTTTTAGCTACCTTAGTTATAACTTATACCCTAATTTATTATAAGTTATTATAAATTGTTATACCCTAAATTATTATATGTTATTCTACTTCAAAATATCTTAGCTAACTTATTATAGGTTTTTTATTTTAAATTAATTTAAATTAAATTATTCAACTAACCTTAAGTTTATTTCAAGTTAATATATGTTATTTCAAATTATATTTTACCTTATTCAAAGTCATTCTACTTTATGCTATTATAAGTTATTTTATTTTAAATATAACAATTTAAAATAATCTAAAATAAAATATAATGACCTAAAGTAAAATAACCACCAATAACCATTAATAAAATAACCATTAATAACCACTAATAAAATAACCACTAATAACCACTAATAAAATAACCATCAATAACCAACAATGGCTTACAATAAAATAGTTAACAATAACCATTAATAAAATAATCAACAATAGCCTATGATAATTTAACTTAAAATAACCACTAATACAATAGCTACCAATAACCATTAATACAATAACTATTAATAGCCACCAATAGAAAAACAACCAATAACCATCAATAGAATATATAAACACCAATAGATAGTCACCAATATAATCAC
>Ga0209208_10011382_pt1 | contig 11390 bp, 11 predicted proteins | sample S1TSphfallax_3_FD_187694 | JGI IMG/M metagenome (GOLD analysis project Ga0209208, IMG submission 187694) | Host-associated microbial communities from peat moss isolated from Minnesota, USA - S1T2_Fd - Sphagnum fallax MG (SPAdes) (version 2) | ecosystem: Host-associated > Plants > Peat moss >...
ATTATGTTCCACTTTATTCAGAAGCCTATAAGCATACATTACTAGTTGATCATTATTCCCCGTCACATCCTGAGACAACATGACCCCCATAACCACTATACATTGTAAAATCATCTAGAAATATTTTCATAAAACTATCCAAATATTCTATGAATGTTTTGGTAACAACTTTCTAATATGTTGGAAGTTCATTTTTCACTCCAAATGGCATCACCTTCCATATAAAAGCCCTTCAATCTATAACAAATGCTTATGGGTATGGATCCTTCCTCGTGGTTGCATTTAATTTTTTGAAACCTATAAAAATTCTCAGTTTGCCATTTTTTTTGGGTACTTCTACTATGGGTGACAACCATGTAGCCTCCTCTACAAATTGAATAAATATAGTTACTAACAACTTGTTTATATTTTGTTTGATTGTTGTAGCATAGTTTGGATTTAATTTGTAAATGGCTTGATGTGTTGGTAGTATAATAATGTCCAACTCAATTTCGTGTTGTGCCAACTCTAGTGGAATCCCTTTCAAATTTTTGTATGTCCATGCAAGAACATCTTTGAATTCCTTCAACAACTACTCTAGTTCTAGCACCTTGCCTATTTCTAGTTGTGCATTAATCTTCACCATCTATGATTCTATATTAGTTCCCATATTGAGCTTCATTAATTGTTGATCTTTAGTTAATGTCCATCCATTTATTTGTAATTCTTGTGCTTTTGTTAGAGTTTCATCCACTGCAACACTCCCTGGTTAATTATTGTAATATGTTTTCGGATACACCTTATCCTCCAAAGTTACTTCTAGTTCATATTTGTTGCTAGCTATCTTCTTCTTTGTGTTCTATACTGCCAATTCATGCTCTAAAACAATAGTCTTCACATCTCTATCCATGATCTCCACATTTGTGGTTTTCATAGATTAAATTGTTTCAAGTAAACTTATTGTTCCTATTGAGAACAATTTTGGCTATGTAGTAGATATGATATGTTCTTCATCTATGATGCCATTCTGATAATCGTAACATAGTAACATTTTTGGTCTTCTTACTTCACCTCCCAAATGTTTGGTGACTGCAATTGTTCTGACTATCCCATTATCTTATATGGTAACAATGTTACTCCCCCAATCATGTGCCACTTTAGCATCCCTCAACCATGGTCTCCGCAACAACATGGAATAACTAAAATGTACCACATTATTTTGAAGTACATTGAACATAGTTATGTAAGGAAACCACATCAAAGTGGAATCTTTGAGTATTTATATAAAACAACCTTCAACTCCTAGACAAGCACTGCCATGTTGAAAATGAGTGGGGAGATGGAAAAACTTTGAGAAGAACTGTATGAGGTGGAAGCCTCACATATGGTTTTAAAGCCAAGCCGTTCCAGCAAGAGAATGACTTAGGGACCGATATGATGATTGGTTTAGGTACTAATTTTTGGGCTTCCAACCTTTACTTCCTTCTTTCCCCTTTTGAAATTCCTTATAAGCCCAAACCAATATCGTGTTTTATTTGAGGATTCATGTTTTCATGACTCATCGTAAATGCATTGCAAAGTGTAGCTTGGGCCTTGGGCTCCAAAAAAACAAAAAAAAATTCACTTGTTAGGTGGGCCTTGGCCTTCTATCCTAGCAAAGCCCAAAAAGGGGCATAACACTAGCTTATCATTGTGTCCCTTAGAGTTTTATGATATTACACAAGGAAGTATGGGCCCTTAGTTCATGCTAATGTCTCTTTCAAAATGAATAAATAGAAAATTCACTATGTAAATAAAATATAATCAATTATCTACCTCCAAAAAAAATCCCACAGACCTATTATGGTAATAAATATGGTTAAGCCAATCAACATCACAAAAACATAATGATAAACAAAACCACTTTGAAGTTTGAGTGGCCAACATCATTTTGTCCCTTTCACAATCACAAACAATGTCGTGCAATCTACGAACAATGGTCCAAACCAATTGTAAACAAAAGTCAATACTAAAAAACAAGGGAAATGGAAATAAATACCAATGTAGAAGGACAAAGAAAAAACTTGCAACCTAATGGGGGCTAGTTATTACAAACATCGCCATTATCATTATATGTATACTTGACGAACCAATAATAATTTTTTGAAAGGGAACTCAAACAAGGTTTAGAATATTTGACCATATAGCTATAATGAACTAAAATTGTCTTCGCCAATGGCTATTCAAGCAAGGGTGCTCACAAACATGATGCAAGGTCCAACAATTGCACCTTGTTCTTTGACAACATCTATCCCTTGAACGATTTAAGAAAATGACCATTCCACTTTGGATTATGAAGCATCTTTCTAGGTTCATTGTCAATCAATAATGTTTGATCATCCTTCCCATAAGGTAGTCCATGACAACCATAATACACTCATTTCAAATCCTTCAAATAATAATGGGATTCGAATGAAATTTCACCAAACGTATTGGAACATTGTTCACATCCCCAAATGAAAACAAATTGATCCACAATTTTTTTACGAATGAGCATGGGAATAACTTCTAGCACATCCTCAAGCTTCATATGAAACCAAAATTCCAAATTATAATGTAAAAGTAATTGACTACTTTAGAAAGGAAATGTTCCACTCTAACTCTCATTTCCATTTGCTCTTGTCAATATTTCTTCCAATAACTTGTGCATTTCCTTGTGGAATAATATAATGCTAAAAATAACACAACACATCATTGATGTTGATAATTGGCAATTTTTTGGGTCTAGTAGTTTGCAAACGTAGATGTGAATTCATCATTGAAATAAGTTTTGACAACTTCTTGATTTACAAGAATAATAAGATGTGTTAGCGAAGAAACGTAGGTGGTTTATCTCAATGTAAAAAAATTAATAAGTTGAAAAATTCATGTGAAAGTAATAAAAGAAATGCCTTGTGGTATTTGATACAAATTTTAGAGTGCATAAAGAGAGAGAGCATAAAATTTGTAATGTAGTAAATAAAAATATATATCGAACTATATTAATTAAGAAAATTCACTCAAAAAAAATATGCCCAACAAATTTGTGTTGGTTTTAATTATAATTTAAACATAGTATTTTAATTGATCAATGAATAAAAAATTAGTTTAAATTATTATAATAAGAACAACAATAAATATATTATCATTTTTTTTAGTTTTTCTTTTGTACAATATGTTGGTTCAAAACTATTGGTATAATCTTCAAATAACATATTTTAATAAAAATTGCTATGACTTATGCTTCTAATAGTCCCAAAAGGATTATGTCTTATGTAAGTCTAAACACTAAATATGGATGAATGAAATGAGACCAAGTAAGGAAGAACAATGGAGAGCAAGAAATTTCCATGGCTACAATGTGAAGCTTCAAATGATTCAAAAAATATAACACTACGCGAATAATTAAATAAAGATTTATATGGCATACTTCTATAAGCAAAGTGTTCCTAACATGGGTGTCGAAAAATCTCAAGAAGAAAACATATAGGTTCTTATGGAAAATGGGCTTTTTGAGATTAGTAGGGAGAAATTGATCATTTTTTTGGCATGACTCTTGTCCAAAAACTCTCAAAGGATCCAAAGAAATATGTGTTTTCACTTTAATTCATCTAGATATTTGTTGATGTGGGTGAATGCAAACTATAATGGTTCATTTTGTGTGCCATTGTAATTTTTTATAGGGTGTAGTGAATTAACATGCCCATAAAACCATTTATATGCACAATTAGGACCTGGTTTAAGATTCTCAACCTCAATAAGAAACTATCTATATAATTTGTGCACAATAAATGTGCACCCATTATGTAGTAATGGACTTTTGAAATGAAAACATATGGTCTGTTTCGACCATCTACATTTACCATACACATGAAAATTTCAATATCATTTTTTGAAAATATATCTTATAAGGACTTAATATTTGATAGATGAAAGGAAAAAAAACATAAATTTGAAAACTTCATTACAAAAAAATTCACCAAAATATAGTTATGGATTTTGAATGACCAAAATCTAGACCATATTTTTAAAAGTCTCTACATGGGTCATTTTTTGTTGGATTGATGATTTTTTCCTTGTAGAATGTATGTCAAAAAGATGTTTAAATGGGTATATTTTCATATGAATTTAATTAGTTCATTAACCAACCCATAGTCCCCCATTTATGTCAATTTGACACCAAAAAATGAGCCACTTAACCTTGCATCTACCCAAGTTGTAATGTCATGCTATAGATCACGTATAAACTTCAAATTGAGCCAAGAAATTTGTTAAAAAATCTTTCAACCTAGGCCTAAGTGCAAGCAACAAATTCATTGGCATTTGCATATGAGACCAAACAACTCGTTTCACCACCAAGACCCCATTACGGTAAAAAATCACATGCAAACAACTCATCTCAACAAAGAGGTGATCTTTGCATTTTGAACTAGATGTGATCTTGGAAGTGAAGACTTGAAGTTGAAGGGATATCATCTAGAACCATTTTTAGAGGCGAAAAAACCTCCTTTGCATCCCTGCAAAGAGCAATAGGAATTTGAAATCATCAACAAGATGAAAATAGATGTATTAAAAGTAAAAAAATGTGATTTTCACAAACAAATTAAAAATTAAATCACAAAGATGGTATCAATAATTAGGATATAACTATTCACTTGGTCATTAGTTTTTTCAACAAATAATGGCGAACCAAATGAGCCATAATCTGAGCCTATATGTTTTTCAAAGTCACATTTGCTTCCATAAATAGAATTATCACCCATCAAAAACCCAACATCCCAAAGAGGTTTAAAAATCTCACAAACACCTTCAATAACAACAAATGCTTCAAAATTTAATAACTCAATATGATCTTGTTTGTTCATTTTACACTTGATGATTTGACTATGATCGATTGAAAAAATGAAAAGTTAAAACAAACCATGAGCTTTCAAGAACAACAAATAAGAGGTTCTTACAATCGAAAGATTTTTGCAAAACATGAAATGACAATTTGAAAATTAGATGTAGGTTAGGAACAAACAAAAAACCAATCATCGATTATTGTTACTCTCGCACGCCTAGCAATCATTAAGCTTTGATTATCCCACTCATATTCCCAACGACCACCATGCATACAAGAAGAGCAATGGAACTATGGCAACTATTAGGCTACACAAAGACCAAAATTTGTAATGTGTTGACAACTTAAATGGAGGTTGCAAGCTTACAATAAAGTAGAATCTAGGGCTAGAAAATTTAGAAATTCATGGTCCAAATTATGACACACAAACATAAAAAAGATCGAATGTATTTCTAAAATTCATTACCTTCCATGCAAAAGAAAAATCTTGATAACTATTACATGTTTTGATAAATAAAATAATACATGAACACATCAACTTCATTATGAATCTTTCAATATGATTTTGTACATTAAACAACGTAACAAGATAACACAACCAACCTATATTTACCATGTGTATAATTTTTAAAAAATTATCATTGAATTTTCAATGGGCATAAGGTATCCACACGTTTGATATTTTGCAATACCTCACCAATACAATCTTCTTTTTGCCCATCACCTTCAATCCTCACATCAACCTTGGTAAATGATGTTATGGAAGTTTGAGCAATTGAAGAGTTCAGAGATGCCAAGTCTTCAACAACTTGCAAATTCACATTATTGGGTTTTGTTTCGGTGTCCTGAGTCTTCAACAAGGAATTATTTTTCTTCCTTTTCTTTTTTGAAACCTTATGGATGGTTTTGCAAATATTTTCTCCCTCTAAACATAACCATGTTTGCCACTATCAATTGGTGGTGCAGGAGCAAGAATTTCACCCACAATCAAAACATGCGAATCATCTTATCTTCTATTCCTATTAGAGCCTAACTCATCACTCACATCAACATCACCCATTTGCACACCTTTTATGATGTGAAAAACATTTTCATTCGCACTAGTTGTGACATTTCTCATAACCACATCGAAGAACATTCGAAGACACATAAAAACAACGGTTTCATAATGTTTCCCCTTGAGATCATGAGGGGTGATATTTAGAACTTTACATTTTTTTTCTTGTGTTTTCAATAGAATATGGCTTTATTGAACTGGAAATAAACAACATGCAAATTAAAATGGACAAAAATTGAAACACATAGATAGATACTAGGTAGACATATGTCACAACTCCTCCCTTGAAGATGCTTAGGCAAACCATGTTGCTCCTTAGGATGGGTTCAAAAAATTTTGTTAGGACTTCTAGGCAAATCTCATTTTTATAAAGTCAGTGATCTTTTGCAAAAGTAGACACAATTTTCTCAATGAACGATGGGAGTTTTTTGCTCCCCAAAATATCAACCTACATTAACTTTTCAACCCTTTTGATGAAAAATTACACATAATAAAGTATGTTAAGGGGGTAGGATGAGTACATGATTTTGAATAAATAAGCCATTTAGGATAGGGACTAATTAGGGAACTTTGTTAGTTTGAATTTTGAATTCTTTTTGATTTTAATCATGGTGATGTGACTTGGGATGGTCCAAAAATGGAAAACTCTGGAAAATAAAGGAAGAATTTTGTGACACAAAGTTTTTGGGAAAAGTGAGAGGAGCTATAGGTACTTGTAGTAAAAAACCACATATTCTACTTTGATATACCACAAATTTTAATTTTTTTGGGGATTTCCTTCAATAAAACATGGGATTATGCTATAATTTTGATTCATGTTTTGAGTGATGTAAAAAAGCACAAATTTTTGTAGTGAATTATATGTTTGTATAATTTTGCAAATTTTCTATAATATTAAAATATGATGAAATGAATTGCAATCTTCTTTATGGATTTTTTTTTAAAAAAAATTTAAATGAAAATTTTGGTTATATGAAATAACCATGAATATGGTGTTTTAATGAATGGTAGTGTTAAATGTGTTGAAACAAACATAAATAATGAATGTATGCATGTGAAGTGAAAATATGTTGTTACAATAATGTGGAATAATTCTACAAGAATTAAATTTCATTTTTACCATTTGGTAGCCATCTTGTGGGGAATTTTTTTGTTGTTTTTTCTTTTAGTAATGGGAAGGTTTTCTACAAAAATTGTTGTCTATTGTAAAAAGAGAGTGTTTAAATGAGTAATGTTGTTTTTTTTTAATTCAAAATTTAAAGGGGTATGTTAGAAAATATCAAAGGTCTAAGTGGTTGATGATGTAAGGATTGTAGAACAATTTATAGATTTTGGAAATGAAGAATTGTGAAATAAGCTTAATTAGATGGTGATTCAGAATTTATAGCGACAATTGGACTTGGAGGCAAATCAATAAGTTATTGAAAGAAAAATACAAGACAATTTTGAAAATGGAGAAGAGTATGTAGGGCTTACAAAACCCCAAATTGGAATTTGATGTTGGACAAACAAGTTCTAAAAATAGAAGAAAGACTTGCAAGGCACATGTCGTTTCTATCACAAGAGGTGGTACGACGTGAAGTATGGATTGGGGGGTCTTTAGAGAAGGCAAAGTTACAAACAACAATCTCCACGGAGAGAGATGCAGTTGACTATTCACCCAAATGAGTGGGTGTAAAATACTTCTCAACCACAATTTGTCGTTCAGAGTTGAAGAGATCAAGATGGAACATGGATTTCTACAGTACCTAATTTACCATAGGAAATCTCAAGTCCAAAGTTGGTGAATAACCAAGGAAGGGATGTTGCATTAGGTATACAACTCAGGTTTGTGTATTAGTCTACATCTCCAAAAAACTATGAACTAGTGGAAGACTGGGAGGTGGAAGAAAACACCAATATCAATGTGGTTGAGGAGACTGAAGAAAATTACCTACCATCATATGAGTATGCAAAGGTACATGTGAATGTGTTGGATGAAGTACCACAATCATATTCACATCAAGGGAATTTGGAGTTGGATCAAACGTGGTACATAATTGAAACATGGGATCATGAATTTGTGGATTTAGAGATGGTCGCATTACTTTTAAAGGTATGTGCATTTTATAAGGAAGCAGGACATGCAATCATGGATTGTCCTTTTGTGCCTTTTCACATCAAAGTAGGTATTGCTAAACATGTGGAGTTATAGAATGTGGTAGGAACATTAATGGATCAACTATAAGAACAGGAACCAATAATTCATGTAATTTATAACAAATTAAGAGGCATGGAGTTGGGAAGTTAATTGGGACCACAAGGTCGATATACTTGTTCATCTATTTAGAGAAGGAGCAAAAAACTAGAGGTGTATTTACATCCACATTCTACACCATAGAGGACACCGATGGGTAACTATAGAATGGAACAATGTCAACCTCGAATCAATACAACTCCACCAATCATGTCAGAAGTGGTAGTTGTTGAAACTTGGAGAAACCATGTTGGGGTAGTAGCTACCCAATCACTTTATGTCAGTACAAGAACCACATAGGCCTAGCTCGACAACGTAGGCCATGTGGCTGAACCATGACCTCCGTTGCAATATGTTCCTCCACCTTGTTCTTCAACTCCTCTTCACCGTTCTTATTTTGTATTTCACCATCCTCACCATCCGCATTGTTTGAGTTTGGATCTGCTTCAATGTGAATTTGTTTCCCTTGTTGTGAGGACTCCAAAGCTCGGATCCTTCAAAGTTGGTCCCAAATAGTCCATTTTGTAAACACAACCCAATTCACTGGGCAACCTTTTTTTTTCACAAAAAAAACCTCGAGCTTCAACCTTGTTTATGAAACGCATGTTAGGCATTTGGGTCTTCTAACGTGCTATCATCCACAACGCCTCCACTTTTGCAATAAACTTTTCATCACCTAATAATCAATACCTATATCCTTTATTGTTGATACAATGGCCAAATAACTCCACCACTTTTGGTGATGTGCAATTTTTTCCAATTTTCAAATGCTTTGGCAATGGACCAATGTTACACACCCCGTATTTCTCTTGAAATTGTTTGTGAGCGACCATGCTTTTCCTATAAAAAACTATTTATGGCATTTCGCCATACGAAGGTTGTACATATAGTGACATGGCACCCTCCATTTTCACTCTTTTCTTGATGTTTGCATTACCTAAGCTACCATTGTGTGACAATGACATCTTGCTAGACTTTGCAATAGAACACTTGATGATATTTACAAGATATGTACATAATGATGCATTCTCCAGCTTGGCTGACATTTGTCTTTTAGTGTTTTGTGTGAAGCTCAAGCATACAAAGAAAATACACATAAGAGAAATTCGCAAAAATTAAATGACATAATCAAACCATTCAATTCCCTGACCTATTGACTATTCAACAGTGGGAATTGTTGTGGGGCAAGGGGAAAATGCAAAATATATTTCAAATTTGGACCAATAGGAAACATCGTCCATGTGCCAGTTCATTCAAGTTGGGAATTTTAAGGATTGTTGTGGATGTTTGGATCTATCGAAATTGGTGTAGTTTAGTATGCATTTACCCACCTTTGCAAATCATTAGCAAGTTAGTTACTCCAATTGTAGCAAGTTGTTTTGATAATGTTTGTGCATGTTGTCACCTTCCATCTGTGACAAATTGGATTGATGATGATGATGATGATGATGATGATTATTATTATTATTATTATTATTGTAAGAACATAGTCGGAGTTGAAAATTAGCCTCACATTTCCTGTAAAATAAAACAATAGAATGGTGATGAATATGATTACATTTTTACTAAAGCATGGATCAAATCCTTGCTTGGTCATGACTTGATTAGCCTTGAAAACTTCAAACAAAAACAAGGTTTTTTTTCCTAAGGTTGTTTTGAGATAAAACCTAGAAGATAGATTCATTTTGAATCTAATAACTAAAATTGTTGGATTTTCTATTTTTAACAAATATGACCATGATACAAAATATTGCAAAATAAACTTTGTAATCTAAACCTTAGGACTCGCTTGTTGTATATAAAATCCTTCTATGTATATATATTAGTTATGTTGTTTTCTTTTGAACAACGATGACTAATAACAAAAAACTACAAAAGAAATTTTGTAATATAAACCTTGGGATTTGCTTGTTGTATATAATATCATTTTTGTGTATATATGACAATTTTGATGTGGTGATATTGGTTTTGAGCAGGTGTTTCTATTTTTGTGGATAGCACCATATGTTCAATTATACATAATTTTATGTACACGATCATTTGCAAGTGTAATGATCTTTGGGAAACTTACTTGTGGGAAAGTTGAAAAAAATAATTCAAGGTTCTTTTTCATGGCCAAGTTCAAATTGACAAGGATATTAAGATTTTATTCCAATCACTTTTTACATAGTACAAAATATTTGTATGACATCGTCCTTAATATATTAGTAATAATAAATGATAATGAAGCTTATTAAATTGACAAATTCCTAAATCAAGTATATATTTAAAATATAATAATGCACAAAATAATATCTTCTTTGTTTATGCAAATATAATAAACTATTTTGAATCTTAAACATTTAAATTAAAAAATCTAATCACATTTATTAGTCATAAATGATCTTTCATTACTTGGCAATAAAATGTTATCATTTTTTGATCGTAGATTACAAATAATAAACCATGTTCATAACCAATTTATGGGTGGTTTTAATGTAATAATAACAAGTGATTTTTATCAAGCGCCTTTGGTTTAATATTCACAATTTTTTTCATCCAAAAAATTAGATTTAATATTTTAACAACAAAATTTTGGCATGAAAATGTCAAATGTTACGAATTGCACAAAATTATGAGACAAAATAATGTTCATTTTATTAATATTTTAAATAGGTTTCGAACTGTTTCACAAACAAATGAAGACATACATTTTATGAACGATTTCTATTTAAAACACCATCAATGTATAACACATTATCACATTTATTCACACAAACTTTAAAACCAATTCCCATAACAAAATTGTATATAACAAAACACCTAGTAAAACATTTAAATTTCTTACAAAATATATTTATTTTGAAACATGTCCATTTCATTTCAAATTATCAATGTTACCATCTCACCTTAATGGTCTCCATCATAAATTAATGTTTAAAAAATATATGTTAGTGGAATTGTGTGCTAGCAATTATGCAACATTATATGGTCTTGTGAATGGTATAGATGGCACGTTTCAAAATTATATAAAAAAAATTCAAAACCATTGCTTTAAATACATTTCCATAATCCACAAATTGGAACAAATACATGAATAAAAAACTCTCACATTTACAAACAATTCTCTACAATTGACAAGAAATGGACATCAATGGAACAAAAAGTTACAAAATTACAAATTGGTAGTAATCCTTCTCATATCATCATAAGAATTCAATTCCCATCCAGTTAGATGTAGCACACATTATTCATCGAGCACAAGGTTCAAGGTTTAA
>Ga0209208_10011385_pt1 | contig 11388 bp, 11 predicted proteins | sample S1TSphfallax_3_FD_187694 | JGI IMG/M metagenome (GOLD analysis project Ga0209208, IMG submission 187694) | Host-associated microbial communities from peat moss isolated from Minnesota, USA - S1T2_Fd - Sphagnum fallax MG (SPAdes) (version 2) | ecosystem: Host-associated > Plants > Peat moss >...
CACACATAGATTGTGGAATAAATAACTTTCAAAATAAAAAAAAGTTTTATAATAACAAGTGCTTGTGACATTACAAGAAATCATGGTTTATTTGACTAGAAAACTAAACAAAAAAACAAGTCATTTTAACATTAACATATGAAGTTTTTCTTACAATGGTAAGAAGTTTAAATGTAGAACAAAGAACTATATTTGATAATATTCTATGTAAAGAACTTAAACACCCAAATCAACCATTGCATATATTTATTGTAGAAGGAGTTGACATTCGTAAAACTTTTACACTATTAAATGATATACAAGCTTTATTACATTTTTATGTAAAATATGATAAAAATATGGATAGATTGAAAGCCACAATTTTGAAAATGACTCATACTGAGAAAGTTGCCATTAATATAAATGACACCACTATACACCCTATTTTGGTAATTCCAATCAACAAGAACCTAGATCAATTAACAAATCTTAGTGACGAAAAGAGGGATGCTCTCATTAAAGAAATATGATCAATTTAAAATTGTTGATGCTTGATGAAATTTGTCTTATAGGCCATAGGGTGCTCACATTTATGGATAGAAAATTAACATTAATCAAACATGTTCACAATATTATTATTTTTGGCAATCTTGATGCAATTACAATACGAGATTTTTTAATAGGTTTTTCATGTTCATGATTCATTGGTATTTAAATTGGAGAACAATGGTTTTGACATTGTGGGCATGGACTTTTGGGAAAACAAAATAAAATGCTGTGAACTCAAACAAGTCATGTGATAACTTGATAAGAAAATTATTCAAATTTTGAATAGAACTTCTAAACTTAGTTTTGAAATTCTATATATATGTTTTGGGAGATTCTTAAGGTGTTGGGTTGAGCCAAGTTCTTCTAATTTTCCTACCATTCAATTTTAGTTCTGACACATTAAAAAAAATTCATGAACGTCCAAGCGAGGTTCAAAAATTGGGTTGGGTTCTATGTACACACTACACAATCTTTGATGCTAGAAATAGTGAATAGCGTAATGTAAGACACCGCCTAATGGGGCTTCACAATTTTGAGTTCTTACCATAGTGAAAGGGGTGAGAACTTATGAAGCATTGAAGGGGTCCCTTACCATGCATAAAGCATTTTGAAAAAGAAAAGGGATGTTCAACCACTCTACTAGTATGGAGAGTGAGTTACACTTGACAAAGTCCTGGCTAGGGTAAGTTCATGGGATTAAACGCATAAAAAATGCCCAAAACAAAAATTGCAAAAAAAATTATGTATAAAGTATTACAACATTGCAAACTGGATACTCTCACAACACTGGTTTTGAATCTTAACCATGGTACCAGTGTGGGTGCTGGTTCACCCAAGGCATATGGCCCCCCTGCTTTGGTAATGCCTTCATCCGAGATCTTACCGTAAGTTTTTAACTTCTTTGTGCCTTTGCAAACCAAACATGCATATATGTTGGGGCCTCTGTTTATTGTTCAACTTTGGGATTAAATCGCCTATGAATGGATAATAGTCAAACAATAAACAGAAAATTGCTGCTTTTTATAGGAAAAGAAATAAAATAAAAAACTGGATTTTTAAAAAATTAAAAAAGTGTAAGTAAATTTTAATATTAATTAATTTTCCTAAATATTTTGGTAAAAACTCGTCAAGCCAAATTTTGGATGTCACAAAATTGGAGGGGAAAAAAGAAAACCAAAAAAACCAAAAAAACCCTGGTTCCCATTTCTAACAATCTCATCATAGGCCACATTCACCCCCATAGGGAAAGAAGGAGAGGAGAGGGGAATGGAGAGTCCTAAACCCTAAACCCTAAAACAACAAGCGGCCATTTCCGTGATCCATGGCCTCAGTGATCTTTGCACCATCGACTCTCTATGGAGCTCGCCAAGCTCCTGGTGCTACCGCTCTTATCAAGAATGGCTTGCGATCATTTACCACCCCCTCGGTCGCTGGGAAGAGAAGAAGAGAAGCACATCTCGGCCACCACTTGTGTTGTTTCTCATATCAGGTGGGTTTTCTTCTTTGCATCACTGGTTGGTTGCATCCCTTTTTTTGTGTTTCAGAGCTAAACTGAAGCAGTTCTCTTTTTCTTTTGAAAAAAAAAAGAAATTCCCACTGTGGGGTTTTGTTTTTTTTTCCCCCCAAAAGAAAAAGATAACTGTGGATTTATTTTTTCACGTCATTTTAAGAGTTGGGTGTTGGAAATGGGTTGCAGAGTGGGACAACAAGATCAATTGCCTCCAATTTGGAGAAAGTGAAGATCGAGCGCAATGGAGATGGGAAGATTGTGAGTACTCTTCCCCCTCCCCCCGGACCTATCTGTTTTCTTTTCTTAGTTTCAGCTCGAAGCTTCAGCTGATGGGATTATTGTGATCAGAATAAAATTTTGTTTTGGGTAGCATGCATGGAAGTTATATTCAGAATTTCATGCCCTATCTGGATATGTGCATTGAAAGAATGTAACCCATTTTGGAATGTTTCACAGAGATTATTGTCATAATGCAAATTCATGATTGTTTCTTGAAGAATTTCATCAATTTAGTCTCTGTAAGTTTAGTGATGAGGAGTTCTTTTTGGGTTGCAGGAGTTTGATGTGTATGTAGTGGGAGAAAAAGGTGCACCTGGCATAGTGGTGGTGCAAGAATGGTGGGGGGTAGACTATGAAATCAAGAAGCATGCAATCAACATTGCAAGCAAAGGTTATCGGGCCCTGATCCCTGAGTATGTAATTCTCTTTTCCTCACTGCCCATATGGCAGTAGCTTCAGCTTTCAGGCAGAACAACAAAAAAGTTTAACCCTACTTAGATGATTTGGTTTTGATCTCTCTATAAGAATTCAGCCCAAACATAGGGATTTCTAGCATTCAGATGATATTTGTCCTTTGCTGTCTTTCTAGGAATTGTATCTTATGTTGTATGCAAGGAGTGTTCTCTTGCTCAGTTCCAAGACCTCATTAGCTAAGGATTCAGCCTGATCAAATGTCTTGTCAAGGTCTCAGCTGCATTGTTTTTTCTTTTCTATCAATCTCAACGAGTATATGATACCACAAGCCCTTCAGACTTTGTGTGTGGTTGGTCAAGGGGCTGAAAAGTATGGTTCTGGAAGGTGTTGTGACAGAAACTCAGCAAGTTGGTCAGTGTCTGACATTGAGCTTCAACCACTGCCAGGAGCTGATGAAGTCAGTGGGCATGTTATAGACAGTAGCTGGTTTAGGGTCAAGACATGTTTATTAATTTGCTCTAGAGTTTTACTGTCTGTAATTGAAGATACATATGGTTCTGTTTAAGAGATGTATGACTTGTAGCAATCTCCCAGGATACCTCTGAATCAAAAACTGACATAGACATGGGACAGTTTATATCGGGGAAAGCTGGGACTGGAAGTGGCAGAGGCGCAACACTTACTGGAGGGCCTGGATTGGCCTGGAGCTGTGGCTGACATAGCTGCATCCGCCAAGTGGCTGAAAGACCAAGGCTCATCTAAGGTAATCAGACATGCTGAAATTTAAGACAGATTAGGGACCTATGTTACAGGTCCAAGTTCCAAGTTTGCAAAAGAACCAAGTTGATGTCAGACCTGCACCTAGCTGCCGTACTGAGTAGAGTAAAATTTAGAAGGAATCAGGGCTATTTTACATTTTCCAAGTGTCACAAGCAAATGGTTTGTTTCACACAATGTTTCTCATAAGAAGCTCACAAAGGGTATGCCATGTTGTGCTTGACCTATGTCTTATATGGTTCTTGTGCAGTGCTAGTTTTTGATAGGGTGGGTACTCTATATACACCAGCTTGTTTGTTTTCAAAAATGATCTGTGTGGTGGCAGGTGGGAGTGACAGGTTTCTGCATGGGTGGAGGGCTGACCATTGCAAGTGCAGTGCGAGTTCCAGGAATTGATGCAGTTGTTGCTTTCTATGGAACTCCACCTCCTCAGCTTGCAGATCCAGTTGAGGCCAAAGTTCCAGTGCAAGCCCATTTTGGCGAAAATGACACCTTGAAGGGCTTATCAGACAAAGAAGTAAGTTTTCTTTTCCCTGTTAATACCCAGAAAGGCAGTCAGGAAATGAGCCCTAGAAGAAGGCTGATTCTTTCAAATGACAGGGCCTTGTAAGAAATAGATTGCAGAGTTGGAATATGGTCACAAGGCTTAAACCCATCATGATTATTCAGGATCCTTTTGAAAGGTTTGTCCAATCTTGCAAAGTGTGACTCTGACTTGAAAAAAGCTCAATGCTAAGCTGCATCCGAGCTTATACATGGCCTCCAAGCTGAATTCTTTCACCACTGTACAGTGAGATGGTGAATGCAAGCATTGTAAGTTCTCATTTGAGCCTGCTACATCTCAAGCAGATCTTGGTAGAATCTGATGGACCCATTCCAGGGAGTGTGCATGGATAGTATTTGACCAACACATATGTAGACCTGGATCTAAGAGATAAAAGAAAATAACAGATCCAGGGTGCAGGTTGGACATTGCCCTTTCCCCATTATGGATCTCTGTTTGGTACATGTGGGTATTGGAGTTGACTAGTATGTACCTCTAATTGACCATCACACTGTTGATTCAGTGAGATTAAGTGTGAGTGTGTAAACAGGGGTGAGATGAGTTCAGAAATGCTTTTTTTTGGATCCAAATTATCGACCATCAGATGAGGTTTTTGTCTTGACACTTGGACATGGTCTCTTTGATTTCAGACTGCTAAGGCTTTAGAAGAGAAGCTGAAGAAAGCAAATGTATCTTCGGAAGTCTACCTATACCCCAATGTTGGGCATGCATTCATGAACAGCTCTCCTGAGGCTATTGAGCGGAAGAAAGCAACTGGCTTCGGGGAGCATCATCAGGAGGCAGTGGATTTGGCATGGTCACGTTTTGATTTGTGGTTTAAGAAGTATCTGCAGGTGGGCAAGTGAAACCATCCTTAAAAAAAGTGTGCAACTTGACAGTGCTGGGAGAGAGTGCAATCTAATGTTGAGATTATGGCTTCTGAGAAAGTTGTGTTACCAGGTGTGATTTAAATAAACGTGTGTTGTGATCTTACACAGCGTAATCTCTGGTCGTGGGAAATTGTATAACCTTGAAATCTTCTCAATGCAAGTTGCTACAATCAGACAGTCTGAAGCTGTTGTTCAGTTGCTGCTCTTGGAATAAATTCTTAATTGCTCTACAATGTGCACTAAGATCTTGAAATTACACTGGTAAATTGTAAAAGTGCTCTACAGCATACATTGAGGATGTGATCTGGAAAGCAAACTGTCTCAGGATGGAAACTTTCAGACATTGAACAGGCTATGAACTCTGAAATTGAGGCAACATGGATGTCACCCTGAAGACATGCATATGTTCACATTTGTTCAAGCTAAAGTCATTAGATCCAGAGTAGTCTAATCAAGGACCTCCATGGCCATAGTGCACAGCCAACATCTTGAACACCTAGTAATTCACCCTCAAGGAGGGACAAATTCTCTCAGAATCCTAACTTGTACTTCAGCGTGTGCTTCAGATGTAAATTAAATGTACAGTAGACATGGTGGACTGGATATGGATTTCAAATATGTTATTGTCAATGAGACAAGTTTCATATCTCAAAAAATACTCTACGCATGACAGCTTTTTTTCAAGGTTTGGATGGACATTCTCAGATTTGCAGGTGCCTATTGCTTTGAAGGTTCTTTTCGTCTTTTGACAGTGATTGGAGAGGTGCATTGTTTTCTGCAATAGGGCTAATGATATACTTTGGCAACTTGGAGGATTGATGGCACATGGTGCTTCTGATGTTTTTGGTTGAGTTTCAAGTGGTTGATGTTCATGGTGCTCTGTATGAATGGAGAGCTGCATGATCCTAAATTTGGAAGGATACCAAAGAGAGATTGAAGTGCTAGTAGTAACTGGGGATGATCATGAGGAGAGACAGAATGAGGAGATACTAGGTGTCTTAGATCATGGTGAAAGCTCTTTGATCTAAAGAGGTTATGTTCAAGCTCTATGCTTTTCAATGATGGACCAGAGAATTTTGAGTAACAAAGAGTATTGCTCTAGTGCTGTAAAATCTGTAATGAACTGTATCACTATTGATATTGTATCAACATTCTGTTGCAGCCTTCTGTGTACTGTGTTCATGAATTCCACACAGAAGAGGGAGATGAGAGAATTTTCTTTGGTCTGAGGACACAGCAAGATTCTGGAGAAGCAGCTCAGTTGTTTTGCATCAGGAAAGAAATCAAGCTTTTCTTAACAGTGCAATTCTATGTCTATTTTCTAAGGTAAGGACCAGAGGTGTGTCAAAACTGTGTGATTATCCACCTTCAATTCTGCCCAAGTGTCTCTTCCTCAAAGCTGCTGGCAGTCTTGAATCTCTGGGTAGGCACAGCAACCTCTTGAAACCTACCCATTACTGGTCATGTGTTCACAGTGTGATCTCAAACACATCAAGCCTTTTAGTTCAGTTCAAGCTGATCTATAACAAACCACAAAATTGCAACCTCTACCCACCATCCACTTCTACCCAAATTTATCAATTTGGCAAGTGATCCATATTCCATATCAAGTAATTGACTTACAAGTAATGCAAGTATATATTGCATCCATCAAGTATACAAAAGGAAATGAAGACAGAGGACTGTGAACTTCTCCATCCCCCTACTTTTCATACTCCAAGGAGTCACAGGGCAGCAGTGCAAACCAAGGAGAAAAGATAAGAAAAATGAAAAGAGAAAAAAATAGATGTTGCAAGAATTTCAAAGCCACAAGATATGTTATAATGAAAACTCACAGACAACACTTGTGCCAATGACAACTTGGTCAGGCTCCAACATGAAAGCAACTTAGATTAAGTGGTCAAGCAGTGTAAATCATGTTCAAACAGGAGCTTCACCCAGAGTGCTGTGCATGATTTCTCAATAGGCATATATGGAACCAACCCTTTCTTGAACCAGACACCTATTTTTGCAATGAATTCTATGTGTAGCAAGTATTTCTTTGGATTTTGCTTTGGTGAGCTGATGAGCTGAGGGTGTCAAAGGGGGGAAACCCTGTATATATATATACACAAGGATGGAAACCTGTCCACAAAAAGTACGAGGCATGTCAAAGCAAATGTAAACACACAAAAGGAAAACCAAAACAATCAAAACAGTAGTAATGAAGTAGAAGACCTAATGATAAAAGGGCATCCTCTGCCACAAATCAGCTAATGATCAAGGTACACTAGTGGGTATGTGTGGAAGAGATGAAGAACTGTGACTAAGTGTGACAGCCCACTGAAGAATCGCCATGGATTATTGCATGTGTTGTCATCGTCGAAGCATGCTGCACCAAATCTAAATCTGTACAAGTCAAATCAACAATGACAATATCCGTCAATGTCCGAAAACTGTCTCTGATGATGACAATATCCAGAGACAGTTTTTGAACTTTGGTGGACATTGTCAAAGTGTTGTAACTTGGCTAAAGTCGATGTCACTAGTCCTATCCTCAAGGCAAAGAAAAATGCCAGTGTGAACAGTCAACTGCAAATTCTCATAAGGCTGCAACAGACATAGATTTGACACAGATTAGTTGAATTTCTCATTGGCTTTGGAAGTGTGGAGAGCAACTGAAATTGGAACCCTAATAAATAAAATCATCCACTGTGAGAGAGCCAACCAACACAACCTCAAAAAAACTATACATATCAGAGACGTTTAAAGTTTGCCATGAAATTCCCCCCAGGAAACAGAAAGGAGCTGAGAAACAACAGCCGCTCACTGGATTCAATCATCGCTGCTTCTCTCCAAAATCCCAAAGGAAGTCGCATGCGCATGATCAATTTGGTCTCACAGGCTGGTAGTAGAACTTCGAAAATCGGCAGAAACAACTGGGCAAAACCTCAAAAAGAACCGGGGGGAAAGGGAGGAGACATCAAACCCCATATGAAATACTCCCTTTAAAACTCCAAAAAGAAAGAAGTAGAAAAGCTCCCTTTTCCTTGAGGTGACAATCCATGAGCGAGAGAAGAGTCCGGATTAGCACAGGAATTTGACAAGTAGAGCAATGACTAGGATGGCGCCGGCTGCTACTGCCACTCCCACAATTTGGGGAAGCCATTGATAAAACAACAGCCTCACAAACTCGTTCATCTTTCTCTCTCACAGCACTTCCCGTCCGCGGCCGCCTCGCTTGCGAAGCCGAGCGCGCATGCATTCTTTGTCCAGAATCAACCCTCGGCGACGGACGGAGGCCCGGCCTTCTATGGCAGTGTGTTGCGGTCATTTGGTGAATTTTTGAATCACCGGCGGTTCTTCAAACCTTACGGAATTAAAGAACCACCGGTTCCGGTTTTTTGTTAGGAAAAAAAATCAGAATCACAGAACCGCCACCTGTTCCCAGTTTCATTACGCTATCGTTCATTTAACATTGGGTGCCACCTAGGATGCCACCTAGATTTTCATTTAACACTGACCTGAACATAACATCAAGTGTGAATGCAGCATAAGTATTATAACAACTGTATTGATGATGATGATGATGATGATGATGATTCATTGGAATAAATCTTTAAAATTATGTTGTTTTTGGACCTTTCTTATACCGTTGTGGGGGTACACTAAGCACCAAGTAGAAGGCTGTATAGTATAATGTGTGCTTTTGGGGTAGTGTGCAATTTAAAGACAAGATACCTTTTGAGATATTTGTGAAGCTTTTTGCCTTTGGAATTGAAGGATTTGACCAAGCCCACTCAACACGGCAAGCGATTCCCAAGCAACCTAACTGTAGTACCTACTTGGGTTAGTTTGACATTAATTAAATTATTTATGAAAATTTTGATAAATATCCAATAAGTATTTTGTCAAAAGTTCTGTAAGCCTTAGTTGAAACATGTCAAAAGTTTATGAAACCTTTGTAACTTCAAGTAAGCAAAAGTATTTTTGTATGTCTTTGATAATGAATGAAGGCAATCCTTCAAGGAAATCTTGGCTTTCTCAACCCTTGGGTAGCTCTTAAATGAGGTTTGGACTTATCAATTGTCCATAGCCAAAACGACAATGGGTTGGGTGGGTTCATCCTTTGTTTGTAGGGATATGTTCTTTTCAATCTATTCTTGGGCATAATTGTTACTATTGTTTTTCCAGCAGCTTAATAGAGACATCATCTGTAAAGTGAACCTTTTGGGGTCCCTCTTTCATCTTCCAACCTTTCTTTCAAAATTTCTAAGCAATGTTTTCTTTTTGGGTGAAAAATTGTCAAAATTGTCCAAAAAATCAGGGCTGGCCACCTGTAGGCTTAGATTTCAGGGGTGAAATTCAGCTCTTTTCACCTTAAAATATCTTGACATCCTAAAATGTTGCCTAAAAACCTCATCACATTGTAAACTTTCCGTTTGTCTATGACAAAGATGTGCCAACATGTCACCAAACTATGTCTTTGACAAACCCTAAAATTTGCCTACTTACCTATCTCAACCATTTGATTGTTGCCACCTTTTTCACTCGCATACAACTTGCTCGCCAAACCCTTCTCCTCCGTCACAGAAACCTTCATCATTCTTTCTCTTGTCTGTAGGAACGTTTTGCCAACTCTAATGTACAATAGGACTTAGAAGTTAAAAACTTACGATTGAGGTTGGAGCTAATCCCGTTTGTGATTCATCAAGATTGTGTGTGATTTTCTTGCCACATTTGCTTTCAATGTTTTGTGTTTGAATCCTAAAGCTATGTTATTGTAGTACTAGGGCAATGGAGTCTAAACTCCAAAGTTTGTAAAATGTAATGAATTATGATATTATTTAGTCGTTGAACAATGGGGAATTAAAAATGTTGTGGGTGCAAAGTACAATCAATCGTAGTCCATGGATGATGGATGTGGAATCTAGATGTTGTAGTGTGTAAGTTACATTGGAACTTGGGAGAGTCAATATTTGAAAGGCGAAGTTGTGGACAAACTAGAACTTGAAAGATGGAGCTCAAAATTATATTAGAATTTGGATACAATTGTTGATGTTGTGACTTATCATTGATGATTGGTCATGACTTGTCACTTATGGCTATAAGTTTTTGATTTGCATCCCAAATTCATAGTGCACATTGTAGAGGTTTTTTCAATCTGCATCCCAGATCCATAGTGCACATTGTAGAGGTTTTTCAACCCAACCTAATGTCAAATCTTGATTCACCAACCTTGGCTATTTAAGTATGTGAAATTCCCCTTCGTCACTCCAATATTTGGAGTCAAGATATGGTGTAAAGGTCTTGCAATATACAAGTTGCAACCTACTATAAGGTGAGTTCAATGTTTTTGTTGGTGGGTGTTGGTGTGTTGTCATGGGTGTTGGTGGCAATTTGTAGACAACTTTGGTTGTCTTTGGTTTTGTGCATCCATAATTTCACATTATGTAGTGTGTTAAGGTTATGGTGGTTGGCATTGGGTTGTGAATTTTTGTAATGTAACTTTGTGTGAAGATGCCGCCATTCAAGCTACCCTATAATTTTAAGTTCAAATACTTTTATAGTTCACAAAACCCTGGTGATGGTGCTCCACTAGCTACATCTAACTTTCCAGTAGTAGTCAAGTTTAGTCTATGGATGACCTTGCACTTTCAAAGGTAAACAATTTGTCATTGAAGTACCTTTGATTTCTTTACTTGGCTCAAAAATCTTGCCTTCAAAATCTCCTAGTGTTGATTTAGTCTAGAGGTGGTGGAAATTTTTGATTAGAACTTGTCACCACCAAAAGTTAACAAAACCCGAGCTTATGAATCAAAATGAAGGTTTCAAGTTTTTTTGGGTAGCCAAACTACCTTGGGCTTAATTGCAGGTGGGGTTTGATGGTCTTGTGCACATTGTGAAGTGAAAAATTTACTCAAAAGTTGAACATAAAAAAAAATCTAACTTCAAAATGGGATTCATTGCAAAAACATGTCGATCGGAGAAAAGTTGACAAACCTATGAAAGGGGTGGAAAAAGGGGAATTGTATACTAGTAACAATTGTAAGCACAACAAAAATCAAGTTGCTTATGCTTTTAAGGGGAGGAAATCTATTTTGTAGTTAGTGATTAATGGGTTGGTTGGTGAGAAGAGCAAGAAATTGGTTCAATTTGCTACATTGTTTCACACATTGAAACATGGCATGCCCATGCTTGAGTATGAAGCCCACAATGACTTGTTTGATTTTGTGAACCTTGAGGAGAATCCAAAAATGCATTGGACAAACAATTTTGGTTGGATTATGGTTCAACATATATGCATGGCATTGTCTTGGAAGTGACAAAATTTGTTATTGGAACAACCCAATACTTGTCACTTACTTGTGATGAAGTAAGTACAATCAACAACCAAAGTTGGTTGTTAATTCATGTTTATGTGGTTCAAAATTGGTTGAGAATACCAATTTTTTTGTCCTTGGAAT
>Ga0209208_10011386_pt1 | contig 11388 bp, 5 predicted proteins | sample S1TSphfallax_3_FD_187694 | JGI IMG/M metagenome (GOLD analysis project Ga0209208, IMG submission 187694) | Host-associated microbial communities from peat moss isolated from Minnesota, USA - S1T2_Fd - Sphagnum fallax MG (SPAdes) (version 2) | ecosystem: Host-associated > Plants > Peat moss >...
GAAAAAAAATGAAAAAAATTGTGTTTTGCAATTTGAAAAAGGTATTTTTTTTACTGCTCTTTTTTGGCTGGCCCCTTGGCTTTGCATTCCAAAGATGACTTGCAGGCTAGAGAAGGCGCTCCCATAACATTTTAAATCACTCAAAATGAAGAAGAATTGAGAAACATGCACCAAAGTGTTCGGTGACAAGCAGGCGATCGGTGATGGGCCGGTTTACCGTAGTGCATTTAAAACCATGATTTTACTCTATTATCACCGGAAATCCCTGACATTGAAAAAGCACAGTAATAACGGCAAACGCTGTATAAACAGTAATTTCCGTCCAACTGGGTGGGAGGGAAATTCTGATTTGCACAGGGAATTTGGTGCCTCGTGTGGCAATTTACAATTTTTCATTGGGTTCTTACATCGTCATCCTTCCTTCTTTTGCGGGATTCTTTTATTCTTCATCCATCAGCAGCAGATTGGGTATGTGCTTTACGTTTGGGTCAGGGTTTCTTTTTAAGGACTTTGTGATGTACTTGGCATGAATAGTGCATATTGACACCTTAAGCATGAATCCTAAAAATTAAGTACATCACTATTCACAGCCGACAAAATGTAAGTTGAATGTGCACCCCCAAAACTCCAAGTCTACTGTGTTGGTTCTAACCATCCCCAATCGATTAGCCTAATTTGAGAAAAAGCAAACACATAGATAACCTAATTTCAATGAAATTCCCAATCCATTTGCCTAATCAATTTTTTCAACAGGGTAGGCAGGGATAGCATGCATGCCTGGACATTATTTCAATGACAAGTCTTGTCGTAAATGTGTCACTCACTTTGAGGTGTTATTTCATTCCATGCTTCCTTTCCATCTGTAGCCCACCCAGCAGATTGATGCTTCTAAACCCACGATAGACAACAAACAACTGTAAATTTACTTCATACTGGCATGAAGCTGACATAATTGAGCTTTATTAGCCAGGCAAACTGAAGAAATTGGTGGCAGGCACTGGAAGGCCACATATCCATTTTGTTGATGTTCCAGGCTTTTGGTAAAATCTCTGATGAAGAAATAGGTGGTGGGTCAATAACATGCAGCACCCAATTTCCTTTGTCCCAAATCATGAGAATTCTTTACCTTTCCCAGGAGATAATAATATTAGAGTTATCTGTAAAATCACCCTCTGTTGCACCCCTTATCTCCTCTGCTTTCACCCCCTATCCCCTCTTTCAGTGGTATCCGCAAAGTAAGGAAATTCTATTAAATCTGGGTATGAAGTGCTGAAACTCAGCATTTAATGCACAAGGTTCGAGAGTAATTATAGTAGTTGCACAGGTAGGACCAGTGAAAATATATGTAGCAGCAGTGGAGGCGCTCAGGAAAAGAGCAAAGACAGGATGAACCTCAGTTTACCACCAAAATTGGTGGAAAAAACTAGTTTGGATCCCAGTTATATTTCCTTTTGTAAAATTTTCATGCCCAGTTATGGGTTTGATGTCCTATTATGCCAAAACTGGCCGTTCTCGCCCCCTACTACTCGCCTGACTTTACAGACAACTCATGTGATTGCTAGTTATCCCTAATACTTATCTGTATGGACAGTCGGCACAGATTTTCCTTTCTCTAAAATCATGAGAAGTCTTGAGCTTTCCAGGAGACGATGTGATTGCTAGTTAGCCCTATCTGCATGCACAACGGATGTAGTTTTGTGTTGGTGATCGGCAGCTTCAGAGTTCAAAGTCCAGAGGGTATACTGTACGCTACCAATAGATTCCACATTGACAAAATAAATAATTACTTTCTTGCAGAAAATTAATTCGTTTTTGTAAATTTGAAATTTATTGTATTTTCATCATTTACTATTTTATTGTCATTTGGAGTGAAATCATAGCCTGCAATAATTATGATTGTTTTCAACACCTCAGTTTCATATTTGCGCAAAAATTAATTTAACTATTTGAAGGATCATTTAATGATCAAACTGACCCTGTATAATATATTCTGTTGTTTGATGCCATCGGAACAAGGGCAATAGCTACACAGAGCCTACAATTAAATTGAGAGATGGGAGATAATAATTTTAAGCAATGAAACCTTGAACCAGTTGGGAAGTGGATAACAAGTTTCATCTCGCCCCTTTAGAGGTTGTGTGGTTAGCCTGAGTTACAAAATGAAGCTGAATTCTGAAACTGATCAAATGCATAACTTGCCATGTGCAATAGTTTCGGTGTTTAGTGAAAAGTGTGATCAAAAGCATGAGAGTGAAGATGCCGGGGCAAATCTGGGTGCGAAAGTTATGCCCTGGTAATGTGTGCATTCTTATCTGAATCAAAAGTTTTGCTTGGTAAGGACCTTGCAAATACAAATGAAAAAATTGATCAAGTTTCTAAGCAATATAAAATAAACTGCACACTAGTATGAGGCCCTTGGAATAGGTGTGAAAAAACCCCCTTTAGCTCAATATGTGATAGCTGAAATTGGTAACTTGAATTGTTTTGAAGAGTTGTCCTTGTTTTTTAAATCTAGCTATCTCAAGTTATAGAAAAAAAAAAGTTGGCAGATCTTAAAACATCTTATTAAGAAGTTCTTTTATAAGCCTTTTAGGACTGACCACATATTAACTAAAAGGTTCATCCTACTAATGGATGAGATTCACATATTCTCCAACATCTCCTCTCCTAGCTTTTTGACCTAATCTGCAGGTGTGACATATTTCCTTCATGCCCCATACATGTAACACCACATTGTATATCCACTCATTCATCATACTCCAATTTGGATTCCATTTCTATCAGGAACTATGTCCCCTCTGGTTACTTAACCATAGTCCTCTTAGGTGTTACAGGTCCCCCTCTTCTGTATCAGGACCCCACATGCTGTATGGTAACCTGCCCTATGACCGAACAACACCTATGACCGAACATTTTACTAAGTGATTTAAAACGTTATGGGAGCGCTAACTTGAGCTCTTCAATTCGTCTTTGAACAGCAAAGGCAAAGGAGTAGTTATAGAAGAGCAAGAAGAGAAATAAGCTTTTCCAAGTTATAAAACTCGATTTTCTTCTCTTTTCTTCTCTTCTACCCCTATTACTTTCAATGCTCACAACTTTCTCATTTTTTGTTCAATTTAAGTGATTTAAAGTGCTATAAGAGCACAACCTTATGATCTACAAATCATCTTTGAACCGTAAAGGAAATAGAGCGACTTTCAAAGACTTTTTTGGGTGTTCGGTAATAGTCTTCCAAGTGTGCGGTGGTTTTTCGTTTCCACCATTTGAACCCCCCCCCTACTTAGAAGGGTCACATCTGACTCATTTCTTCATCTTTTTCAACGATTCAACTTTCTGTGAGGGCGCAAATAGTAGGGCTAAAATACCTCTTTGGGCATGAAATTCAAAGGAGCACTCTCCCGAAATGCGCAGACCTCTGAGACACTAAGCGATCGTTGACCGGCCTGGCTACCCTAGTGGTTTTTATTTTGCAGGGGAACCCATTTGTACCTTCTGTAAAGCTTCAATTCTGCAAACCCTAAACCATAAAACCTTAAACCTTTTGATCAATTTTCAACAACTGAGTTTATCCTACATCTTTTTAAACTATAACTATGTCACCAAGGTTCCACCTTGGTAGCCTATCCCGTAAACCCGCCTACTTCCACCTCACACCTACCTAAGGAAATACCTAATTAAGCGGGTAAGTATCATAGGTAAGTAAGTAGGTAATGTTAGAGTTCAAATATGTATGTCTTTTAAGTAGGGAAGGGACTTGAAGGCCACTAGGTTGATAGATAGATCCCCACCGTTAAATATATAGCTATCTACCACGGTTAGCTATGGCACATGAATACAATGAAAAAATGTTTCTTGTCCACATACCATCCATCCTATATCGGTTATTTTCATTTCACTATTATGAGGATTATTTAATGATGGAACTGATCTTAGGGTAAGGTAGTCTTATGTCGGAGGTGAACATATGTGCCATCTAGTCATGTGAGTGGTTTGAGTTGAGTGTGCAGGACAACATTACTCATTATATACATTGTACATGACTTAAATAAATTTGAAAATGAGGTTCAGCAAAACATTTATGATAAAGTCAAAAAATGATGCTAAAAATGATTCCAACCTTCAAATGAAGCATAGTGACTAGTAGAAAATTGATATTTTGTAATTGATTTTTTTAGTTGCAATCAACATGTGCAATTGAAAATTGTTACAATTGTTTAAAACAAGTTGCACACCATTTTCAATTGCATGTGACATATTTGGAATGTATGTATGGTATCATTATACATTTTCATTTGCCATATTTATAGAAGGCCAATTGCATATATGAAATGCAATTACATGCAATTAATATGAATTTTTTATTTTGTATTGTGAGATGTGTTTATGGTTTTGATCAATTATTGTGTAACGCATCGCAATTTTAAAGCTTATTTTGAGATTAAATGAAATTAATTATTTTAATTTAGATTGTAGCATAAGATGTCAACACGTGGCATTCAGGTGATTGCGTATTTAAGTAGGTCTAAACTAAGTAAACAAGTAAGTAGGTAGGTAGGTAGTTAAGTTTCAATAGAAATGACGGTATGCCTAATTGGCTTAATGGGTGTGATCATAGTCAAACGAACCAAAAACCATGTTCAACAACCCAAAAACTATCAATTTTTTCAAACATATTTATGTAATGTCATTTTAATATCATATTGATTAAGGAAATTTGTGTTAAATGATTCATATGATTGTTGAAGTTTTTTTTGAAAAATCATTTTATATAATAAATTGAGTTTTGATTTTAGTAAAGAGTTTTGAACTTTAACACCTTAAAATCAAATTTATAAAGCACTAGTCCAAGGATTTTTTTAATAAAGAAATCTGAAATGATGATAACCTACCATGCACATATAAAAAACAGTCATAATTTAAAAATTGTGGTACTTGAAATTCTTAGAAACTCAAAATACAATTTTAGAATGTTCAAATTTCAAGAGTCATTTGCTAAATGTAAATGAATCATAATGTGGATGACATATGAACAAAGTTGTGGCTTCTGATAAATAAATAAAAGTTTAAAATATTTATCATATATAACATGATTTGAAATTATAATCATTTTTCAAGATGAAACACAAAATTTTGCAAAATCTGCACATTTAAAAAAAAATCATAGTTATTCAAAAAAATTAAAACAAGTTATGTAATTTATTGGGGGATTTAAAATATTTTAAAAAATATGTTGGAAGAAAAATTCTTCAAAAAATCCTTTCTATGAAAAAATCAAAATGTTCAAAAAGGGCCCATTTGTGGTTGAGTCTTTTATCACTGTTGGTTCATTTAATTATGATTGCACCCTACTAAGTAAGTAATATGGGATGATCTTATTTTATTTTGGTTTTAACTTTTAAGGCCAAACCTCTTTTATTAAATGATTCCAATTTTAATTTTAAAAAAAACTTATAGTGCACTTAATTACATATTTTACAAATTTGAAAGGTAAGACAAACAATCTTAGTTGCAACTTAGTTACAACTATTACCTAATAGCTAAATGTCATATTAACATGGTTTCCTTATTAGCTAGGTAATAATAGTTGATAAATAATAATAATTATAGTTAATAAGGTATACATAAGGTAAGTTAGCTAGTGTAGCCTATTAGTCTAAGTAAATATATTGGGTATAGTAACTTAAGTATGTATTAAAACTTAGGCCATTATTTTTATAACACATGTCTAGTTTGTACACCATTAATTGCACACAAGTTGCAAAATGATTAGTTGCATATGATAGGATTTCTATTGGTGAATGAACGTATTGAAATTTTCAAAAAAGTGTCAAAACAAACATCACTTGTGAAGTTGCTCAACGATATGGGACATTTTTTAACAATAAAAAACACATAAACTATTGCTTCAAACTTTGTTACAAGATGTGCACCTTACAATGTTGCAAATGCAATTACAACACAATATGCAAGCAACACCAAAGGAACAAAAATAAATATATTAGTGTTAAATGTCAATCAAATTTGAAAAACCTTCAAAATGTACCTTATGTCATTTATCAATCACCATCATACATGTCCACCATCCTCTCAACTCATCCATTACATACAATTATTATCATTCTTGACATAAGTATGCACATACAATAAAAAAAATTGGGGTTATGGGCCAAATATTTGAAACTATTTTTTTGAATAACCTCTATTGAATTGGGATGGTGCTTCATATCATTTTTTTGATATTGATGTAATCTTGAACCTTTGTTACTAGAAAACAAGCATAGTAGTTCTTGGCTCCAAAAATTTGAAACTATGTTCGAACAACCACAAAAGACTACAAGCATGTGTGTCTTAACACCTAACATAAAAGAATATAATTGAAAAACATAACACAAATGCCAACACATTTGATTCTATGCATGTCCCTAAAGGAATATAGAAATTGACCTTACTTTGCAACATGCAAATGGATGGGCAAATTAGAAGAAGTAATGAATTTTACACCATAGGCAATGTAACACAATGTGGTGTGAAGGATGAAAATAGGAACAAAATGAATGTTACAAAACATGATGTCATTTCAGAACTTGCATCATTTCCATTTTTATTTCCACATGGCCATGACATTTATGATGGTAAAATGAAACTTAATAAATATTTAAAATATAGAATGTACTTTGTTTTCCCCATTCAAAATGTATGAACCATATTTATTGTGCATATATGACTTGAAACAATCATTTATAATTGATCATAGAAACATCTTAAACATTTTTGCAAACATAATTAAAATTAAAATGAAAAAACCCAAGTTTAGATGAACATGGCATATTGAAAAACGTCATCAAATATAATTGCCTACATGTATACACAAGGCACCCATAGATGGCACAAATCTTAATTACGTAATCTATTAGCAATGGTGGAAACCTTTTGAATGCCCCATTTCTTTTCTACATCAACTATGAACAAAACCTCAAACACAATGTCACATTGGAAAAAAATTGATGATAGAAAAAAAATTCTTTAAAACATTAATGCATCTTTAACATGGAAGGATTGCCTTACTGAATGTGCAACATTATTTCACATCTGTCTTAAAAAATGTATGTAGCAAAACTTGTTCTCATCACATTTTGTTCTAGGCTTGGTAAGAAAATTTGTCATAATATGTTATAAATTGCAAGATTGTGAATCAATACATTCACACATCATTTTATGGATGGATAAATATGATATTGATAGGGTCACAAATGAAATTATTGCACATGTTCTTACAATTATGAATGAATTCACATGGAATTTATGGAACCCATCAATAACATGCAACATAGAATATTCAAAATATTCACTAGGAAATAATTGCATACATGTGCATCATGATGTAAATGCAAAATAATTCAATGCAAATATGGATTTCCATTCCATATACATGTTGAATATAAACCCATTTTCAAAACACAAATGAACTATTGGTAGTATTATAGGCCAAGATATGATATTACTATGACAATGTTGTATTTTGTTATGCATCATTAGTACCACTATGGGGAGCACATATGAACCTACAAAGCATAACATTGTCATATTACTCATATTAATTATTAAAATATGCAATGAAATGTGAATCATGTGGTCCAATAAATTTAGACAAAAGAAATGCATAAAGATTAGGTCTACATGATCTTTTAGTTGCACAATTACAATTGATTTCATCATTGATTATTTCAAATCTAGTTTCATTTTTGGAAGTAACATTTACACGTTTACAAAATTTCCCAATTGTTCAAAAATAAAAAAACAATGAATGTTGCTTTGAAACCACCATCGTTGTGAACAAAAATTGTGAAAAAAAAGAGGTGTTTTGGATTACATCCTATTGACATTTACATGCATTACGAGAAATCATGGTTTTTTAAAAGGTTGAAATTGACTAAAATGTCCACATTGACCAAAAGGATGTTCACTTTGATTAAAGGATGGGTGTGAAAGACACATGATTTTTTTGGTTGATTTTTTTGATTGAAGTGACAGTTTTGACCAAATGTTAAGTTGTACATGTAGTCAAGAAGGGAATTTTTAAAAAATGGCCCATCAAGATGCCCATTGCTTAATTAAATCAGCCATATTGAATGGTCATGTTTAGTCAAATTGGCCATATTAATTTGGTAAGTTAGCCTATTTGCTATGCCTACTGGGCTTCCTACCTACCTACTTACTTGACATGTACCTACTTACTTATCTAAATATGTCCTACCTACCTACCTACCTTATTTATTTATCTACTTACTTACTATCTACTTACGTATCTACCTATAAGTTACATAAGTAGGTATATATATTTAAAAACATAAGTAGGTAGGAATGTGTAGCTACCTATCTACCTAATTAGGTACCTACTAGCCTATTTATGAAAAAAATTGAAGTTCAAATGGATTTATACACATTGACAAAACAATTCATGGAAGTTCAAAGAAACATGTTAATTACATTTGGTATCATATTGTTTTACAAAGTGGTGGGGTGGTTTCATGGCCAAGACAGTAGTGTGGAGCCAAGGAGACCAAGGTTTAATCCGCTTTACCAACATATCTTATGTGAAGTATGTATATTTGTGTATATATTATGTACATGTGCATGTAAATGTATAGTATTTAGGCAGATTGTGGATAGGTAAGTAGGCAGCCATGGTGGGTAGGCATGTAGGTAGGTAGGTACATACATACAATTTATTTATTATTTACATTTTTATATTTACAAATTGAGTTTTTTTTTAATTAACTTTTTTGGTTGTCCAATTTTTTTGCCTGATTTGACTAGTCAAAAAGACCATTTTATGGTTAGTCGAAAAAATCACCAATCAAGTTGAATGTGTTCAAATCAACTTGTCAAGCATGATTAAGTGGTCAAATTCATCAAATGTCAAAATGATTGGTTTTTGGTTTAGTTTTCCAATAAAATAAACCATGATTTCTTGTAATGATGTTTAACAAACCATTAGAATTTAATGATATGACATTTGTTGAGTATTTCAAACAATTTGAAACTAATAAAATTTCTTAAGTCAACATTCAATATTATGCATAAGATGATTATGGACTACATAATATATAAATAATAATTAAATCACACAATTCACATATTTTCATCCCACACACAACACCACTATTTTCTCAAAATCAAAAGACCTCATATCTAATGTTAACATCGAACAAACTTACATTCATGAATGCCATCTTTGAGGTCTTTTACATGATTTGGATTCATTACACCAATATTTGACAAAATATGCACATTATAATTTTATAGAAGTTGAAAAATGATGGACCAATTGTTGGAACAATTCTAAAAGATTGCCCATACTTGGATCTTAATTATGAACTCCATCACATGATTGCAAAAAAATTGCAGTGAATATGTTTTATTGCATAAACATCATTTACTTTCAAACGAATAAAACATATATGTGATAATTGCATTACAAACATGATTTTGACAATAGAACATGTTTTTGATTACATAATTCAAAATTGTATTGGCTTGCATATTGTCATAGGCACACTTGGTAATGATTTTTTTTTTTCCATCCAATATATTACACAATATATTCAACTACACATAAACATGTCTTGTTGTCAACAACAAGAAAAATAATTCCTACAAATTATGATTATTTACATCTTTTGAATTCTTACACATGTGAATATTTCTTTGTTCTTCTTGAACCACACATAATGATCACTAAATTAAAAAGGGTGTATGTATTTTAGGTGGCTCATTTAAAAAAAAAAACAAGTTGAATCCACAAAAGTCCTATAGAGTTTAATATTTGAAAATTTTCAGGACCATGGGTTTAATGGTAATAAAGTCCATGTACCAAAAGCAATAAAATCCATTTTAATAAGAGTCCACCTACATATTCCAAATATATATACCTCTAGAAAAAAAATGAAATTTGAGAAAAAACCAACTATGTTAAGGACGTGTGAAAATATGGTTCAATTTTGACCATGCACATATTTGGAAATATGTCTCCATTTGACACAACATTGGTCATCTTAATTGGTGACTTTGCACAATTTCTTACAAGATGGAATAATACACACATTATGAAAGAAAAAAATTATATGCAAAGGTCGTCATATAAAAAATGTTCCATTTTGGTTAGTAACTAAAACAACATTTTCTTTCAATTTCAATATAATATTCAACTAATCTTGAATATTTACAATTCATCAATATCATCTTGGAAAGAAAACCAACAATGAATGAAATACATAAGCAAAAATATGTTTGAATGAGCCAACATGATTATTTCACAAAAGGACTATGAATTGTTTTTAGTTATTGTCATATTTTCATATATATATTTCGCAACTCGTTATTAAAAATACATATAATTGCCCCAATGTATCACATGTTTTGTGTTAATCATTGTTAAATAAATATGAAAATTTCAAAATGTGTAGATTTTGCCAAATTTTGTGTTTTGGGTCCAAACATGGTAAACTAGATTGCAAATGTTCTTTGCAGCATAAATGAAAAGTAGTCATCAAGTATGCTTTGATATATTGAACCTAAAAATATTATTTAACTCAAGGATTAATATGAACATTTTTTTCAACTTTGTTAAAACATTAAATAAAGACTACATGTTTAGAGTAGGTTTAAGTAGATTCATGGGAATTCAAGCAAAGCTCATATTCTACTTTATAGCCTTTAAGTAGGTTGTAAGTAGATGAAATATTAATTTTTTTAAAAATTTGAATTAATGGAACCCTAAAATGTACTTGTGGCTTTTCATATTTTTCACATTTTAATAAAAGAATATCTAGCTTGTAGGGTAAAAGTAAGTTGGAAAAAATAATTTACTAATCAATTTCAAACCTACTTGTTACCTCTTTTTATTATACTAAAGTTCTTCAAATTTTATACTCAACTTACCATAAACCCAATGGAGGCATAGATGTATTTAGAATGAAAGATAAAAAAAATTCCAATTTACTTTCTTATGTTTTTTGTAAAATATGGTCATATTTTAAAATAAGATTCTAAGCAAACTTACTTTTTGGTTTAATTTACCATGCTTGGACCCTTTCATCTTAAAAAAAACCATAATTTTAAATCATAACAAAATATGCTTAAAACTATTTTAGGGTTTTTTTCTTGTATCATAAATTACAACATTTTCTTATATGTCATGTACATTACAACCCATTTGCATGTGGTAAAGGACTTTTGAAAATTTGAAAAATATTTTGAATTTCTAGAAATTTCAAATTCTATAACTTTTAAATTGTGAGTGCTTTTTGAATGTGGGTAGTAGGTTACTATCACCTAACTTTTTTTACCATCAAAATGTTTTATCAAAAGACTCCTTTATTTGATCCT
>Ga0209208_10011387_pt1 | contig 11388 bp, 8 predicted proteins | sample S1TSphfallax_3_FD_187694 | JGI IMG/M metagenome (GOLD analysis project Ga0209208, IMG submission 187694) | Host-associated microbial communities from peat moss isolated from Minnesota, USA - S1T2_Fd - Sphagnum fallax MG (SPAdes) (version 2) | ecosystem: Host-associated > Plants > Peat moss >...
AAGAACCAATAGAGTTTTGAAGTATTTTTTAAGGGGTTGATGGGCCCATTAAGGAAGATTTCTTCTATCCTCTCAAACAAGGGGTGTGTCACATTGTGGCCTTGCCATTTACATTAAAAGGTCTCTTAATGCAAAATAAGAGTTATAAAAACTCAAATATTTCACCATGCAAAAATAAAATCTTCATAAAATCCTCTAAATAAAAGAAACCAAAAAAATCCTTCAAGATGAAGTATTTTTTAAGGGGTTGATGGGCCCATTAAGGAAGATTTCTTCCAACCTCTCAAACAAGGGGTGTGTCACATTGTGGCCTTGTCGTTTACATTAAAAGGTATCTTAATGCAAAATAAGAATTATAAAAACTCAAAATATTTCACCATGCAAAAATAAAATCTTCATAAAATCCTCTAAATAAAAGAAACCAAAAAAATCCTTCAAGATATTATTATAACTCTATTATAACTAATCTCAAGTTTCGATACAAGCCAAAATATCATCTTTCAAAAATCCTCATATCAAAAAATAGATCTATTACCCAGGGGCGAAAATCCCTTAAGCTACTATACTCTATGATGAATCTAAACACAATATCCTTGCCTATCAAGGCAAGGCCAACAAATCACTTACAAGAGGTCTGATTTGAGAACAAGGAAGGGCCCATGCCACGCAAGAGCGAAGTGCAGGACCTGACTGAATTCGGCAGCTCAGCCTCCTTCTTGGTCTCTATACAATTTTAGGGTTCAGTTCCCGAGACCGATTGAAACCTGATGCCCTCCTGGAAAAAGAGTAGGAAATATGCGAGAACTCCAAGAGTAGTGACGGTGGGAGACTAGGGTGAGCTACGTATGGCCTACTTATTGCAATTCAAGTAGGATCCCAAGACTTGAGAGATTGTAGCTTCTTTGTCCTGTACTGGAGAAAGAGGACAAAATCCCATAACATTGCACTAAAGCTCCCCAAGAGTAGTAGTAGCTGGCAGCTGGAAGCAACCCGTGCGCGTACGGGTCCCGGAAGTTTTCTTTGGCTTTGCGCCAGCGTACCGTGAAACAAACGAAAGCAAAGAAAATCAACGCCACGGACTAGGTGTAGTGTATAGCGTAATTGCTTGGCAATCAATTTCTGGCAACCGCGTTGCTGCCCCTACATGAGGCCTCTGCAGCAAAAGCTTGAGATCGTTGCCCCTGTTGCTGGTGACAAAAATCTCCAACGTGTTTTCTGCCGTGTCGAGATCCTCCGCCCACTCCAGTCTCCCAATTGAAAGCCCACACAGTCTTACACCGCGACCGGATAGATGGATGAATGAATGACGATCGTGCCCATGGGCCCTCTGGATTGCCATATATGAAAAGAGACTGTGTGGATGCAACATTTTTCTAGGGTAGGCTGTGGGTAAATCCTGTATGAATGCCCAGCATCACCTGGTGCATTGGATCCTTAGAGAGAGGCCAGCCTCACTTAGAGAGGCTTTGAGACCAGACACTGAAAAAGAAAGATGCAGCAGACAAGAAGATAAAAGGAGGATGAATCCCATTCTGGGTCCCCGGGACCTAAAAAAGGTCCTGGGTTCAAACTTCAAACCCAGTGCAGTGGAGGTGAAACTCCTGTTGGCCCTCTGCCAATGAGCTTGACTTAGGGGTGTCAACGGCATGTCAGGTAAGGTGTGTCGTTGTGCTTCTAAGCAAAAGAAAAGAAAAAGGAGGATTAAGAGAAAGCTCCGGAATAGAAAAAGAGTGTGAGAGTCATAGGTGCGAACATGATAAGGAAAGGAGTCTTATTTTGGGTGAGGAAAAATGGAGCCAACATGTTGTGCTGCACAAGAATTGCACCATATATACAATGAGTTATAACCCTACAACTCATGCAACTTGTTGGTTAGTATTCATGGCATATAAATATAGTGAGTTGCAAATGACCTCTACAATTCAAAAATTAAGTTGCAAGGCCTGTTGCAAAACACTTTTTCTTCTCATAATAAACATTGTCCCCCTTCTACTTTACATTTCATCTTCAAAATCAATGTCAAGTTGTCTATTATGAAGCCTAGGAAGATTTGTGATAACATTTTTTGGCCACTATAATGTGCTTTCAACCATAGTTGCACACCATGTCTTTTTCTTCCATTTGGCCACATGGACCTACAAGTTGGTAATTATTATTTTTAATTGACTTTTAAGTCCACTCTACAACTCTCCCACCTCCTTTTTGTATTTATTTAAATTAGTCAAAAGTTGTATGGTTTCTACGAGTTCATGCTCCTCACACATCACCACCTTCCTTTTGGTCATATCCACCTTGTGCTAGTTTGGTGGCAACCACCTCATCATTTAGTTCTTGCAAATGCCCTGGTAATTTTTCTTGGCATCTTGCTCAAATTCCAACTTGTTTCTAAGTATATATACTTCTCCAATCAACTCCATGATCTCTTGCAATTAAGCTTCCACAATCTCATCTTGATGGACTAACATGCTTTAACTTAGCCATTTGAATCTATAAACTATTAACTTGTTAAAACTTCCTTTCTACCGACTCCTTTTGGTCAAGAAACTCATTTAAAAATCCGTTGAACCTTCGGTTTTATAAACTTTTCTCTACCAAATTTCCCTCTAATTTTGTAATTTGGGCTTGATATTGTTCAACCAAATTTTTTTTGCATGTTGTTGCCCCTCAACAATAAATGTTTTCCCTATTGTTAATGCACCCAATTGATGAACTATCGTCTCCAACACTATTGATTGCCAATGTTTACCTAAGGGTAGCCTATATGGTATTTACTCTCTCCACTATGGTCCTAGGCAATAACTATTTTAACAAGACCACCAAAGTCTAAAGAAGCCTCCTCTTGAGCTACCACCTTCAAGGAGGTTGCAATAGATCCTATTTTTAAGGTATTTTATGAATGGCAAAAAAGGGTGGAGGAATGTACTTACAAAGTTCATCCACCTTTCTTGAATGCTTACAAATCCTCGTCCCCTTGGGCTGTTGATTGAATCAATGTGAAAATCTTGGCAATAGATTGTCATTTGACTTCCTCCCCTCCCAACTATTCTTTTACATGTTGCATTGGTAGGGTCTATCACAAAATTTCTTGTAGAAGAGCCACAAAAATATTTTATAAAATGTAACAACACATTATGCAACTTAAACCATATTAATTTCCTTCATTTTTTTAATAGATAAATTCACACAAAACACATTAAGGTTTTTCAACCATTTTCCATTGAAATACCGCACAAGTACCATACAATCCCAAGTTATTATCCCCTTCTCAAATGTTACACACACACATCTCTAAGAGAAAGCTCTTAACCCAAACTCCAATATTACAACTCATCGAATGCCATAGAATCCTTCCAAGTCTTCCTCTAATCCTCCTTCTCCACAAAACCACATAAGGCCCACATTGCCCCATGAAAATAGGTTCTTATTTTAATCCTTCTTAAAATCTCCCAGGTGATTGGGTGGATTACACCTAACCACTCATCAACATGAATTAATTAACCCCATTAGTTGCATCCCTTTAGTAAAAGACAATAAGTTTACATTAGTAACTATCTAGTTATTAATATGCTTGTGGCACTAACTAGTCTAGGTTTAACACACATCCTCCATGGTAGTAATTTTTGCTACAAAGAAGATTGTGCCACTTGTTGGGTTAAATATTTTTTCTTGGTTTATAGGGTTTTGGAGGGAGATAAATTTTCCCAATCTCACTTGGCTCTAACCTAAGCAATAACAATGCCTTGCTTTCATTATAAGCAATAGTCTAAGGGGGGTTAGTTTGTACATTTTGACGTTTTTTCACCTTCTTCTAGGCATTATCTTTTACACTTGTAGTTGTTTGCCTCTTGTTCACCAATCATCCTTCCCTTGTTGGTGGTAATGTCCTAAGCACAACATGTTGCACCAACTTGGAAGTATTTATAAAATCTTTAGAATCCGACTTATGAATATTTGGGCCTTTTGTATGCAACCCATTTTTATCACATTGCAAAGAATAAAATTGCAAAAAATTCAATTGTCGAAGATTTCTTACACAAATTCTAAACCTGAAAATGGATTTTGTTTTTTAACCCAACATCCCCAAAAACACCCAAATTAATATTTTTTGTTGGACATTCCTAACTTGGATGTTGCAACAAACTTACTTTGAAAACATATGTTTTGTTAATTATTCAAACAATGTTGGAGCTTTATGAGGAAGACAAACAAAATTCATGTGCTTTGCACATTGTGGAGTTTGGTGTATAAAATTTGGATTACAAAAGCTAAAGCAAAAGTGAATAAAACATTCTCACCAAAAACAACCTCATCCAAAACTAAAAAGGCCATAATAGACCAAACCCCAAAAATGTTATTTCACAACCTAAACACCAAAGAGCCACTTGCAAAACAACACCCAACTAAATAGTAAAAATGATGTTTTAGAAGTTGTATTCTAAAGACCCAACCCCCCAAAAAGTTGCCATTGTCACCAATTTATTTTAAACCTTGTTTTATAAAAAATTTCGTGGAATGCAATGATATTTTGTGATTCACCACAACCCCCAAGGTCAATTGATTATATATATAATTCAATAACACTAAGTACTCATCAACAAAAGTAAACTTAATTTAAAGCACAATACACATTTTCATTCTCACCTTTAATTTTTTCAACACAACCTTTAGCATTGGTAAGGAGCTCCTTAAAACCTTCAACATTCAAAATCCACATGTAAATATGATGGGATAACGAAATATGCAAGTTTCAAATCATGGTTTGGAATCAAAACTTTAGTTCCCAAAAGTGACCCTAAACATCCATGTATGTAGGTGAACATTACCACTTTAGAATGTGATGTTCCCACATTGAGGGGTGTTGTGATCTTGGATGCGAATGCAATGTTCCAATGGCATCTAAGGCTTTGTGTGTCCCCACTTCTTGGGCAACATGGACTACCATCCATTTTAAAGGTGTGCTATGCCCACACCTAGTTTGGCTCAATCGCAAGATGGTTGGTTTTGCCAAATGAGCGCCATGTTAAATTTGCAATGTCATCATTTTTGCCACAATAGCTCCACATCACAAGTCTAATTCCTAATTGTGCCATGTTCATTACCATCATATTTGCAAAAGTTCTAACCCAACTTTATGAACACACATTGAACCTCCTATTAATCTACAAACAAAATTGCTTCATCAATGTCTTTTGTTTTAAACCGAGTTCCAACCTCTCAAATTTTTGGCTTAGCTTCTTCAAACATCCCACATTGTCAAACGTTGTAAACTAATGGTTACCTTTGACATTTGACTTACAATATTAGGCTATGCAAAATCACCATGTAGTCATTGAACACACTTACACATATAGGTCATTACAACTATTCATAATGGCCATCAAAACATTTGTTGTGATCTACCTTTGCACATGTCATGCATATTTCACAATTGGAATATTCATCTAAAAAATGTGGGATAGAAAAGAAATCTTTATTCAACAACACTCTAGTGTTCACATGACTTTGTAGCTAAATTGCCAAAAAAATGGCCTTTTCCATGGCCAAAATCTACTAAGTATAATCTTGAAATATAATTAGAAAATAGACTTATCTTCAATGCTTCCTTCAATCCAAAAGTTTAAATGCATGTATATCTTCCATTGCCCTTCCAACACCAAAAACTTCATGTTTTCACCTCAACACTAGAACACAATTAAAAATAAAAAAGAAATAAACAATGAAAAGTACATAATCATTGAATTATTGTTGATATTCCAAAAAATGAACACAACCAAAGTCATAAAAAATGTTTTTAAAACTTCAAAATAAATATGTATATAAATGAATAGCCACCATAACATTCCCTTCACTCAACCTAAATGAATTCCTAAGTTTTTGTAACAAAATTTGTAGAATTGTTGGATTGGAAGCTCAAACCAAGTCTAGAAGAAAACCCTAAGACTAAAAAGGCTTAACCATCACTATTTGTCTTTTTCAAAACTATGATTTCAACAACATATACATAGGAAACATAAATTGAAATTTGAAATAAAGAATTGTTCCAATTCCAAGTACTTACCAACTAGGAACAACCCTCAAGCCTAGATTTGATAAACTTGTAGGACTTGATCTAGGAGTTGGTAAATTAGTTCAAACCATTTCACTTTGTGATAAGTTGGTAACATTACAAATTTGCATGTTAAGACCAAGTGGATATAAACAAATGCCACATGTGAATTGAATAAAAAAATAAGGAGCCAATGAAATTATTTTGGTAAAATTGTTTCACCATGCCCCCAATTTTGATAATAAAGGTCAATAATCACATGATTTCTATCATCAAATTCACCACCCCATAGACAAGTGAATATATCTTAGACAATATGGCTTGTTTCTTGACATTGTAAAATATGTAACTCAATTCTTTTATAATTGCCTTCCCATGTTGGAACTTCAAACTCGTCCCCCATACACACTAGGACATCCAAATCCTCCACATTAGTTTCATGTTCCCTTACACCATGTTCCTCCATAGCCTTTAATTGAGTTCACACAAAGTTTGTGTCCTTGCCTTGAAGTTTTATAGGTCACCACAATGGGACATGTGATGTTACATTGCAATTATCTCAATTTGGATCATTACAAGGGAAATGTGGACATAAACACAACAAAGACTACATAATAACATTGTTGGGTCAATAGACAAGAAAACAAATATGGAATGCAACTCTTGTGAGCTAGGTATATAATCACACAAATGAAAGGTTGATATATCCACATCAATTGGCTTCGCATTGCAAAAGTGGCAATTGAAGAAAAATGCTTTTCTTTTGTATGTACTAAAACCCAATAATCCATCCCCTATTTAAGAAATTCCACAACATCAATTGCATCCTAGATCTTCTTTTGTGGATTGTGGAGTTATTTGCCCTCAAGGCCTTTTTTACAACTACACCTACACCATCCCATTTCCCTTTCCCATGTCTTGTCCTAAAATAATGTTAATTCATTTTGCAACCTAAGGTTAGACTCATGTAGTGAGCCACAAAATACATAGCCCATGAATCTTTGAATTGACATGCACATCTATCATTGAAAACTATATGATGTTGTGTTGTCACACCCTCATTTGTAAGCCAATTATAATATTGTAATAAATAACATTGAACAAACAAAGTCTTACATGCGACTTATCATTAGAAATGTAAAAATGATTATTTTTTATGAACCTTTAATCATGGTGACTAGATCCAAATATGGGGTCTACTATGTATGTCGTGTGCACCAATATTGTTACTTGGAATGAATGCCAATGCATTGATCGCATTTTGGATTTGCAAAGTATATTTTTCTACAAAGCAAATGTGTGATAAAATGCAATTAGAAGGCAAGTTAGCCATAACCAACTTACTTTGAATATCTTGCCATCTTGCCACAAAGTTGTGCTTGATAAATTGTTGTAACTTAGGCCATAGGTAATATATATAAGAACATAGAAGTTGCAATTCCCTTGAATGCTTCTTTAATCCTATTCTTGGATCTCCTTTCATCTGCCACCCCAATATCTTGCTTGAAATATTTCCAAGCCACTACCCAAGAACCATTTGCAAAACACTCATTAGGACAAATTGACAACTTGCCAACACCACATTCTACAGACTCCCCCATGAGGCAATTCACCTTGTGCCATTCTTCAAAGTCCCCTTTTGGGTACACACAATCTTCCCACACTTTTGTCACCCCTTTGTACATTTTGGTATGGGTTGCATAAATGTCCTATTCATAGCCTCACCTTGCCAACAAACTACACATTATCATGTATAAACATTTAACGCATGCACCCCCTTTATGCCATCCTTCAAGCTATTCAACCCTTGCCAAAACAAATCAAGTCCAACATGATACATAAAACAATAGACATTCCCATCCTTGCATTGTTTCACAAAGTAAGCCTCCAAGCATTCAAATTTCCTCTTCCAATTTTTTTCCTTTGGATGGGTAGTTGGAAATTGGAAGTAAAATGAAGTCTAGAAATACCAAACCCCTCACAAATTTTAGACATTTATTTAACCCTCTAATCCTAATAACTATACTCCACATACAAATCTTGAATAATACAATTTGGGAGAGATTTGTATTTGAATATGCATTTATTTCAAAGACAAATAGTGTGTATACATTCTATATGTCAAACACATTTGTGTAGACAACAAAAATATAGCACACGTGTGCACAATTTACAATTCATATACATGTGTATATGCATCATCTATATATGTACATACATGACTTGCACAACATATATTGACAAGTATGCACAAGTCATAATTCAAACACATGAATGTTTTTAATCAAGGCATAATCATCACCCATCCAAAGTCCTTTAATCCTCTTGAATCTATCACCTAATTTATGCATAATAAAGTAGTAATTCTAAAAGTAACTATTGATGTACAAAATCCTTGCAATTTACAAAATGCCAAACTCACTTTAATACGGTGGTTAAAGCTTACTTGATATTCTAGCAGGTAGTGTGTTGCATGAACTTCATATTGTGCTCAAAGGTGCTTACAAGTGACATCTTTTTTATTGGGGCTTTCTTATGTCTCAATAGTCCACCACAATATCACTAGCTCCCTTGTTTCTATATACACCAATTAACTTTTTTTTCCTTTCAAGGAAAACAAATGGTGATAAAACAAAATTTTGAACCACAAAAAGGAATCATGGGTTTTGCAACTACCCAAATTCGCTAGGTTTTTAGCAAAATCGAACAAAATTTAACTAATATGCAACTTATATTTTTTTGGTCAAAAACACAAGTTGGTTATGAAATTTATAATGAAAAATTATTTAGTTGTTCTAAATAGTAACATGTTGCATTAAATAATTTCTAATTAAAAAGTTTTAACATGGATAGTATCAAGTCCCAAGTTAATATGACATGGACTAAAATAACACATCATCAATTAAATTAACATGTTATAATAGGCCTTTTTTTCAGGTCAACCATGGACTATATGTCTTTCACAACACAACATGACCAAAATACATTTTGTGATAGTTTTTATTTTGAATATTATTATTTTGGGTTTTGTCGGCAAAAAGTTTTGGTGCCATTCACCACCACCATATGTATGTGTTTCTATATTACATTTGTACATGATACATCAATGTATAATACACATTTTATACATTAATGAACCCATCCTTCAAGGGTTCAACCAATGTTGTCCGATTATCACATTTTAGGCCTATCCTATGGATACCAATAAAATATATTCTCATTTTTTTTAAAAGAAGAAGGATATGTATTTCAAAAAATCTAAAATCTATTACACCATCTAGTTACACATTATTTTACTTTTTTATATAAAAATTGCTGGTTATGAATATATTGGTTTTCAATTCACAAAATGACAAATATGCACAAAGGTTATGCATATATATATTCTGATTTTATTACTTATAAAAAACCTAAACTCAATGTGGGTGTTATGTGCCTACATTATGCATTGAAAGAAAGCAGTGATCTATTACAAAGCGCAAAGTACAAAGCACAAACATTCGATTGTGCTCTCGCTTTTGCAAACCCTAACTTGTAACACCTAAACCCTAAATGATGTAAACCCTAAACCTAATGCATATATGATTTGTCAAAATGTGACTTCCACAAATTTCTATTCTATTTAGATGTGTTGGTCCAAATAAGGTTATAAATAATGAAAATATAATGTGGATTATCTAGCGGTTGTGTACAAGGCCAAAATTAAACTCAATATAAAATGTAGATATGTAAGTATACATATCTAGCCACCATTTAGATGTATATTTCAAATTTTTTATACAACCAGACAACAATGGTTCAACTCAACACCTTGTGGAAATGCACCAAGATCTTAACCACCAAATCACTTCAACACTTTGATATAAATGGAAAAAGAAAACTTTATTGTCTTTAACATGATGAAATTATTTAGGAGATTCAAACTTTAACATTTTTTTTTCAAATTGTATTCAAATGTTACAAATGAAAACATCACTTGAAATTTATTCAATAATGTATTTAAGAATATTATTATTATTTATAAATAATAAATTTAATTTTTTTATAAATGATACATAATATTTGTAAATGTGATGCAATACAATGTGAATTCAAAAATGTTTTATTTAATAGTTTAACTATGTTGTTTTTGGTATGTAAAACATATGTCCATTTTTGAGGAGTTGCAAATTTTTTTTCCCCCAATATGATTAAATACAAAAAAAAATCACTTTTGTGATGTTGCTCAAATGACAATCATCCACAAAACTTTTTTAACCACACTTGGTTATAAAGAAGTTATATAGTTTGAAGTTTGTTTAAATATTTTCAATATTATGGCTACCTATTATAACCTATTATAAAAAATTTATGATGATGATGATGATGATGATGATGGTGATAATATATATATATATATAATTATCAATTCTCAAAAAGAATCCCTTGTTGATGTTGTTACCTCTTTAAATTGAAAAAAATTTGGCTAAAAGAATAAACAATAATAACAATAATTAAATAATCAACATAACCATTTAATTTTCAAGCCCATCTTTTTTCAGCAAAATTAATCATACATTAATATAAATGATTAACTACACAAATTTGACAAAAATATCACAACATAATTTTAATAATATTTTTTAATGATGTAAGCATATATATATATATATATACTTTCTTTTTCTAAAAGCAAAAAAAAAAATTGCTGAAAATTTGGCTTCCAAAAATTGAATTAAACCCTCCCCCCTTCATTAGAATTTTAAAAAAAACTTGTTGGCAAAATTTCGAAACTTGGTGATTTTTTTGGGAAAAATTTGGAAAAAATCTTGCAAATTCAAGGGGATATGAAAACATAATAAAATTCCAAAAATTTGAGATCACGCATTTAAAAAACAAAACTACTCTTAATGAAATGGTTTTTTTAAAAAAAACTAATAACTCCAACTTTAAACCCATAAACAATTTCAACATCAAATTTATTTGAAAACTTTGAAGTAGTCTTTAAAATTATTATTATTATTATATATTTTTTGAAATTTTAAAAGAAAATATTAATGATGGAATTAAGTGTTTTTTGGTGGTTTATTTCCACCATTTTGCGAACATGAAAAAGGGCCATCAACATCAACAAAGGATTTTTAAAATTTAAAAACCCGAGTTCATCAATTGTTTCATAAAAAAAAAAACTTTACAATGTGTTCTTGGACATGTAACCAAAATATAGAAATATTTTTTAATATTATACCTTCATATGTGGTTTATAACCAAAACATGGTTAAATTTGCTTATAAATGATGTTGAAGAACACCCCAAAATTGAAAAAAAAAGAAGATTATAAAAAAAAATTTGATGTCCTTATT
>Ga0209208_10011388_pt1 | contig 11388 bp, 9 predicted proteins | sample S1TSphfallax_3_FD_187694 | JGI IMG/M metagenome (GOLD analysis project Ga0209208, IMG submission 187694) | Host-associated microbial communities from peat moss isolated from Minnesota, USA - S1T2_Fd - Sphagnum fallax MG (SPAdes) (version 2) | ecosystem: Host-associated > Plants > Peat moss >...
GGGCAGCTCTCCCCCAGGGTCATACCTGCATAAGACAGCATGTGGAATGACAAGGCGGCACATTTCAGGATCCAGAAGTGCACTTGGACGCTTTATATCATGAGGCCATATCCTGAGTTTTACTGTACAGGGAAGCTCAGCAGAGGCAACAGCAGCTGCCATTGCTGACTGTGCAACAGCAGTTTCTGCTGCACCTATACCTGCTGTTCCGCCCCTTCTAGAAATTGGAATGCCTTGATTTGGGTAAACTCGCATTCCAGCACCTGCATTTGCCATTGCCACTATTATTATCCCTTCGTGCTGATGGAAACAAAGAGAAGAATGGATCCGACATCTCTGGTGCTTAAGAACATCTCAGAACCAAGTTGGGTGCCTTTGACAAAGGTAAGATAAATAAGCCACACCGGCATCAATTTGGGACTCATTTTCTGCCCTGATGCTAGCACTTGCCATCACCCTAGAGGAGGCAATCGACACTGCCTCATTCTGCCCCTCTAGTTGTTGTGGTGGACCCATCCTGTTAATGGTTGCCTCACCCAACCCCAATCCAGCATGTGCTAGTTGCCGACCCTGCACCCAACCATGAAGGAAAGGTAGCTCCCAACCTGTACAATCACCAGCTGGAAGAATCTCCTGGGATGATGAAACTGGTGTTGCAGGCCAGCTTCTGGGAGCCAATCTTGTATCCCCTATTCCATGTTGACGATGTGCAACAGGAACAGCAGGGGCTCTCTGTGCAGGGCTGTTGCGTGAGCTTGTTCCATTCATCCAGTGTGTACCCACAGCAGCTGCAGGTCCTTCAACATCCCAAGGAATTCTCACAATGGAACTACTTTGTCCATGATTACCACCTAATCCCATGTCAAGGGAATTGTAACTTTCTAAATGTTTTGTCTCACTATAGTCGATCATTTCACCTCTGTCTGATGGCAGCCTGCTGTTGCTGGTAATGGCACTTTCTCTGGATGATTCCCCAGGTAGAGGTCTTGCCAAAATGTCCACTGGTTTTGGTGATGTTAGATCTGGAAACTGGATGTCATGAGAATCTTGTGCCAGCCAAGGACTACTTGTTTCAAAACCAAGATCTGTTGCAAGAATTGTACTAACACTATCTCTGCCAAAATCTTGATCAGGATCAAGCATAAGAAAACTAGCTGTAATCTCATCATCTGACTGAATTAACCCCAAATTACTGCCAAAACCTGATTGGCCAGGCCAGAACCAGGGTTGTGGAAAAGGAACAGAGGGTACAGATGGAGATATTGATGATGCAGGGGGTGCAAAGTAGATGGCTGGAGGTGGATAGTGCATGTGTGCATGTGATGTGGCCATGGTCATTGGGCAATCAGGCGAATCCAAATCATTCACCTGTTCATAACCCCAAAATGACAACACTTCAGATATTAAATGGAGCCTCTACCCTGATACTGTAGTGAGGCCCACCAAATAAATCCTCCCTGCAGTGGATCTGACCTCGTTAACCTGTATATCAATGTACAGTAAGAATGTTGTTGCATCCATTGAACTCTTTGTGATCATTCAGTATATACACATGATCGCTTCTTGTTAGTGGGCCTTCAGATTTGCTAACAGGGCCTTTGGTCACCTTGCAACTGTTCTGGGCTCCAACATTAGTAGGTACATGCTGTTGAACATGGCAGCCAATTCAATCAGTGGGTTCTCTGGTGAACTATTGTGATGACCAAGGGCTTCTGAGCTGTTGGACCCCATTTCCCCCTTCTAGGAGTTCAGCAACTGTGTCAAGGAGTCATCCTGGTAAGGGTGAAGAAAGAGTCACTCTTGTTGCAGAGACCACATCATTCCACTCAGACATGTTTCATTTACCTTTCACTCAATCTTCTTAACCAGATACCTCTCATGAAAATTGAGAAATCTCCATGCTCATGATTAAGTAAGCTGGAACAAGATTGAAATGCTTTCCTTAATGTCAAAGAAAGACTTCCAAACAAGGACTGAAGAACTGAGAAGAAGAAAAACACAGAAGGGTAGAACTTGAACATTAAAAGTACATACTATTGTCAGTATAAACAACAGTGGCAGTCTCTCACTTGTTCAGGGACCATCAGCAATAATATGTCTGATAGCAACTTAGTGATCACACCTTACCCACTGTCATACATGAGTTAGATAAGTTGCTATCATCAGCTCCCTACAGTTGGCATAGGTGAGTATAACTACTAATCCACAAGTCCAGAAATGACAAGAAGACTAAGCCATGATACTGGCTAGCAACTAACACCATAGAAGGGAAAAACATAAAGGAAAACAGTGGAGAAAACAGAAACAAAAGGAGTATGAACAACATTCCTAACCAAATAGCTTTCGTGATCATTGAGAAATCTCCATAGTCACAAATAAGAAAGCTTGAACAAGGTTAAAACATCTCCTTTTAAAGTCAAAGAAAAACTTCAAGATAAGGACTTATAGAGTTGGGAAGAAAGAACAACACAAAAGGGACAAAACTAGAACAAAAAACCAATAAATATACAAACATGCAGCATGAACAATAGTGACATCCATGACAGCAACTTATCTATCACAATGTCCTCACTGACTTCATCAGCTCCATACAGTGGGTAGAGGCCAAATATCTTTGTAACCAAAGTACAATGGCATCTGCATAACCTGGCCAAAAAACTCAGGGCTTGCAGCCAATGACTTCATCCAAAGATTAAAAGTCTCCAAATATGCAGGAACATGATTGGAGTTAGTGGACAAGAGGCTTATAGTACCAAGATCAGACAAACTTTAATAAATTCTGCACAAACCCCAAATCCTCTTCAGTGCAAACAAAAATAAGATCCTTCCAGTTCTTGACCTCACCATTGCCTAACAGCAACAATTAGGATGGTAAAATTATGTGTGAGCATGAAAGGAAAAATCAACAAAAAAAAACCACAGCTATGAATTGGAAACAGCTCTGTTTGGGTACCGACAACTTTAATCTCTGTTCTCATTGCAAAATTCTGCTACTGCTCCTCTTTCATTCGACCTTCAGATCCTTCCAAAGTGGGGAGAAAATGTCTGCAAAGTCACATGGAGCATTCACAAGGCTTTTTGGAGTTCGTTTGAAAGAACTTGTGAACCTAGCTCATGCAAGCAACCAATGTGACTGATCTTGGACAGTGAAACCACTCATATGCTAGCTTTGTGTGGCCATAGACTGACACTGAGCATCAACAGAAGACGACTTTGACGAAGAGTAGAGTAACAGGAAGGGAGAAAGAGGAGTGAGACCACCATTGCTGATACTGGCATTTCCCCCAATACAATGGGCTGCTTTATCAAATCATCATATTGTGGGGAATGCCAATATCAGGAATAGTAGACTGGACACATGAAGCCTGCATGTCTGTTGTTTGTGATTAACCCAATAAGGTACACCTGAGTAAAGTTCGTGCTTTCAGCTCAAGACTCAAGACACAAAGCTGTAGGGACCTTGTCTTCCAACATTTCCAGTAGGGTCTCCTTCAAGATAGTGTACCCTGGCAGCCCTTTGAAAAATGCAGGGCCTAGAGTCCTGGTCCATCTAAGGAACATGGATCATAAGGATTTTGAAAATAGTCTCCTACATAAAGACACTGAATCAAAAAGGACTACTCAGTATTCTTTGTCTGCGTGCACTGAGCATGGAAACTATGCCCTCCTCTGGGCACCTGTTTAGCGTTCAAACATGCTACCTTAAAGTCTATATTTCAGTATAGAGCCATTCAAGACCACCACAGACACACACCACCCCCCCAACCCCACAGAATCTCCCATGTTTTTGACTGTAGAAAAATAAGATTGGGGACTTTAGTGTCGAACTTAATTGTGCACCTCTTTTTTCTCCATAACCTTGGACCCAGTTCTCAATTCATTAAAATTAGAAAGTATTGTTCATTCATGTTCAAAATTTTCCAAACCTCCCTACCAGTACAGTCTTGGCCAGTTTAACAGACTGACTGTTTCCAGATTATAGTAAGTCACTGAAACAGAGAGGGAACAGTACAAACCTCAGCGGTGAGAAGAAAAGGAGCAGCATGGGGAGGGAAATGAACAGCACGCAGAGAGCGGCGAGTGCGCAGCACTACAATGGGCACTGCCCCTTCTCCTTCCTTTGTGAATTGCCAAATGTACAGCTGCCAAAGCCATGCCATCCCCACACATCCACTTCCCAATATCAATTACTGCCTGTTTCAATGAACTTAAATGCTATCCCACCTCAGAAACTGTGAGCTGCAGCTTCAGATTTCCACTTTAAATGCCAAATTAGACTGTACAGAATTCAACCATCTCTTCCACAGTGATAGAATCACATCTATTCATGACCTTCTCCAATGTCATTCACACAATAACATACAAACATAGGACCAGAGAAAAAGTTCCACCTTATGCCCAGAGGCAACAGCCAGTAGATCTCCTTGGGAATGGAAGGCAAGTGATGCAATTGGTCGATCTAAAAACAAGAAACAAGCACTGCCATAATCAAAAGATTTCCATATATGTGATGCTTGAAAGGCTTTCAAATCATAGTGATATCACATTTGACTTTCTGTGGGGCAAATGATGGGACCTTAAATCCCAGACACCCAAGACTATTAGAAACAGAAATGCTCCTGACAGAGAAAAAAGTCCCTTATTTCCCATAGCAGATCTTTTGACCACAATTTCCTCATATAAAGGGAAAATATTCTTGCTCCAACGATGTCCTAAATTGAGAATCCTGGATGTTAACCCTTGGTGGTAGATTTCAGGAAATCTCTTCGCAGAGAAATTTACCCACACAAAAGTTAACAGAACAAAGCCTCTGTTGTCCACCATAAGGCTTGCACAGGACAAGTAGCTCTTCTAATCGTCTGGAAATTGATAGTCTGAGAGACATGAGAACAAAAAAAAATACTTTCATCACAAAAGATATGTAAATGAGGAGGTTAGTGATATTACAAAAGTCACGAGAACCAACACACTCTGCAGTCGTTGCATCCCATAAGCGTACTTCATTATCAAGGCTTCCACTAGCAAGCACCTCTGAGCTGCTTGGATGAAACCGAACCTGTAACATAGAGAATGCAAAGAAAGCACAAACAAGGGCTTCTATCACACGAACACCCAGAAAGTAGAATAGAACCAACCAAATTCAAGGCACACTGTCCAGTAAGAACAGAATGAAACAAGCTTCAAACAATGACCTTCAATTTTCTTCACATGGACAGTGGAGGAACTACACTATGATGCAAAAATATCCAATATTGGTGCAAATGATCATTGCATTATCAGGGACTGAAACACTCCCATGCAATGTGAAAAGGGAGAGAGCATTCACCCTAATTATCAAGTACCCCACTTTAGCCTGCAACTCTAGATTCTCAAAAACCCAGTTCAGGCTTTGATCAGAATACACATACCACCCATGGAGTTCGCCGATGTCCACTCAGCACCTTCAAACAAAGTCCTGTTTGGCAGCAAATTATCTTCACTGTATGATCACCACTGCACATTGAACCAACATCAGGAGCAGCCTAGCCAAAACTAGACTCATAATATCCTTCTAGTACGTTGTGAAACTCCCATTACCTTGGACCATACAATAACACATAAAAATGTACTCCTTCACATTGACATTTGCAGTTGAGGGACCACAAACCTCACATCACACCAACAGAGCCCAAAAGAAAAACTACAAATTCTTGAGGTACATTCCCATCAATGTAGCAAAAACAACCACACTCCAATCTGCACAACCTTCTGAAGCAGACAATAAATGGCCCATTTACCAGACAGTGACCCCAAACACTGCAGAAGACAATGTATTTCATCAATCTTGCAGACAACTAAGTCAACATGAAAGTACAATACCATTGATCTCACAAGGTGACACAAATGAAAAAGCAACATTTACATCACCTCCTGAATCTACAAAAACTTCTAGAGGAAAAGTGATAGCCTCTGTGAGAACTGCATGATTTCCCAATGATGAGTACTGTTCATGATGATCACATGATGTGTACAGAGAATTTCTCCATATGCATGATTAAAGTTGACCTGAAAGGAATTGAGAAATTACCCCAGAGTAAGGCTTGGATTTTCTGGATCTGACAACATAACAGCAGCCAACACAACAAACATGAAAAAAAGGAAACCAACTCCAAAGAAAAGAGAAAACAATACCCCAAACAAACTGCGGCAGCTTGACCAACAGGAGGGGTCATGTGCATATTAAGAGACCTTTGACAGCAAAATGTATTGACCAACTAACATAGCATCCTACTGACTTCATCAGTTCCCAAGAATGAGTGGAGGTTATTGCTAAGCATTAATCGCCATACTAAGTTCTCATTTTGAGTTTGTGTCATAAGACAGGCAGTAATTTGGAAAATTCAGCAATGATGCAGGCTAGATCAACAACATTCTATGAGAGAAGAAGAAGACCAAAAACCCAAGAAGAAAGAGGAAAATAAATATAAAGAGAAAGAGAAGCAGAAAAAAGCAAGAAATGGAGAAAAATCCAAAAAGATAGGAGGAAGGAAACAGAAAGAAGCACTGGAGAAATTTGAAAGCAAAACCGTGGGGAGCATTATTGAGCTTGGCTTAGAAATGCTCCCCACTTCTACAGAACTGAAGAAGAACAGAAAGAAAAACAACTGGACCAGAGAAGCCCATAAGAAGGGGAAGGGAGGACAAACAAAAAAGGGAAGAACCACCAAGTTCACAAACTTAAGGCAAAACTGCAGTACAAACATTCACTCTCAAGTAACATACTGCTGTGGCTGCTCTGTTGTAGATGGCACTCAAAGACTCCTGAACCTCAAACTGAACAAAATGAGTATTGAGTTCCTTTACATTGTTACATGTGCCACAAACTTCAGAGACCTAAGTCCTTCATTTTGTCAATTCCAATCCAACATAACAATTATAAGGTAATGAAAAATCTTAAGTAAGTTCATGAAAAAGCTCTCCATAAACCCAATACCATCTTGGGAACAAAGAGCCAATATCATGATCTGTGAATAAGCAACCTGTGCCTCAAACCAGCTACAAGAAAATTATGGATGGAGTGTAGTAAACACAAAAAATTGCTTCAAGCTCAAGACACATATGTACTGCTGAACTGTAGCTGCAACCTGGCCAAGAAATAGCAGATGAACACCAAAGTGAACAGCAAACACAACGAGATAGAGGAGAGGCCAACTCCACAAACAACTTTCAGCAGAAGAGGAGTACATACTGAGTGGAAGCAAGGGTGTTGCCATCTGGACTGAAAGCAGCTGCAATAGTGGAGCGTGGAGCTGGTTCAAGAGTGCAGTATTTTGCTGTACAATGGCGCAAAGATTCTGCCTCCAACCTAATGGAAGATAAAACCCACAGAGACATCATTTTAAGTCCAACAGAACATGAGTGACAATAAGTCAATTCAGCAATCTATTCAATGGGAGACCGGTAATGCTACAGGTTACATGCACCCAGGCAACAAATAGACACAAAAAAACAGAAGAGAGTGTGGTCATAGCCTCACATATAGCATATGCCAAGAACATGCAGGCATTGCACTCCACTGACTTGATCAGGTCACAGCAGTAAATGTTAATGGATACATAATCCAATGCTCAAAATTGCTTGGGCATGTCATTATGTAAACATATGGATACTGATCTTGTAAGCCAGATAGAATCATCAGTCCAGGAGGGATCACAATGATAACAATAAAATTGCAAGGATGCACCAGGGAAACAGATTAACAGCATGAAGAAATTGATGACTGTACATTCTACATCTCCTCCCCACCCTCAAAGCATTACACATCAAAATTAGCTGGATCACAAAGTGAGTAAAACATGTGGTCCAAAGTAAGCAGTTCTGGGTTAAACACCCAGCTACAATTAATGTCATAGTTCAAGCATATCAGTGCATGCAAAAAAGCGGAAACCCAACAGAGAAAAAACAAAATCAAAATGGAGTAGTTCGAACAATAGCAACAGTTACACACATCATCAGAGACCTTCAACAGCAACTCATATGGTAGTGACCAGCTATCATAACATTCCCATTGCCTTTATCAGCTCTCAGCTGTAGCCAAGGTCAATGTCATACATTAACCAGCATCACAATACCAAGATTAACAGGGTGACTCGGCCTAATGCTGGCCACCTAAAAGCCTACAAGAGAAGGAGAAGACTAATGAAATGAAGAATAAAGAGGACTCAGAAAAAAGAGAGAACTTTAAGAGCATCATCTTTCTGAGGACAGAGCATATTGAATATAATTCAATAGTGTTTGCCAGCATATTCTGCTGGGACAAGGCTTTCCTGCCATTTAGAGAAGAAATGGGGATCATCTAGGGCTTTGACCAAATTCTGACTGAGTTTGCCATATTTAGGACAAGAAAAGTACATCCACCAGTACGATGGCACCAGGCAGTGCACACAGGCACAAAACATGAAGTTAGAGTACAAGTGAAGCACAGGGCACGGGAGGTGGGACAAACATCCACATGGGTTTTTTGGCATTCCATGGCTGCAGCTAAGTGCCCCTGGTGTGGCATGCAAAAATTATTGATGAGCACAGAGGAAGATGACATGACTGACTGCTGGTGGATTGTGAGTCCGGTTACAGATATTGCATGAGACCAACGCTGCGATGTTCCCATATCCTGAATCATACAGCTAGTTAGGTGACATTTCCGTCAAGATTGATTACAAATATGCTACCAATAACAACAAAAATCACAAGCCAAGCATCACTTTACAATTTCACAATAACTTCCAATGGAACTCCATTGTCATGTTTAAAGTGTGTCCAAACAAACCATGAAATCAGGGCCCGCTTGGCATCAGTGGCTTCAAGTTGGGATTGGGTACAGCAGCCGCTCCAAGCAGCTGCTTTGTGCCAGAGTCGCCGTAACGGCCGTCTTGTGACAGGCGTGACCTCCCTCCATGCAAGCAAGCGCACTACATTTCCTCCTCTGCTTTTCAAAGGATAATCGCCACTGGGTAACATATTCTAGAAACTATGATGTCTCTTGGCAACCAACTTCCCAGAAGACACCAACTCCTTTATCCGCAAACCCAAAACAACACAAAGAAGGATTTTGCCGGTTAAAGAATGCTGGACAATGGGACATCAAAAGCACAAACTGCAGACAGGCATTGATTGTTCAGGTCAGAACAGATAGCTGAAGGTGAGACATACACATGGCATTTCCAAAAGGGATGGTACTGAGCAGACGGCAAATGAGAGGTTGAAGCAGAGGTCTGCTTTGATGAAGATCCACCGAATCGTTCATCGCAAAATGGCATCATCCCTTTCTCCTTTTGATTCGCACTCATTTCTCCGCACCCTACACCGCCATAGTAACAATTGGTTAAAGCCTTCAGGCTTGAAAGAGATTTAAGTATGTCATTCTACCAATGAAGCGCCCTGCCAGCACAAATCGTACTCATCAAGACATTCACGCGGTAGTGTCCAACACGGTTGCCACCGCTCAACGTAAATGGAATCGAGCCTCATTGTTCAAAATGCAAGCCGCAAAGGCAGCAAAACCAACGCCTGCTCAGGCACTCAAACAGAGCATAGCTAAAACTACACGTTCTAATTGCTCTTTGTCTGGGAAGCATACTCGCCCTGGCTTCTTCATGGCCAGGCGCAACTGCGATGTAAACCCTAAAAAAATTCTAGAACCTCCTTAAGCACTCCGTTTCAACATTTCGTTTAGGATCTCAAGTAACAAGCAACGTGACCGTCTCTCCTCTCGAGCCAGTGTTTTCGTCCGCCTTCACAACTACTGAACCACCCACCGGTATGTTAAAGGCTGTGTTGCCTAGTGGTTCAAAAAGGAAAACACTAAAGGTGGGATGACGTGATGACATATTTTTAAGTTTAGGTTTTACGGTTGTGTTCGTGGAAAATTACCGGCTTGTATCCAACAAGTTAGCTAGAATAATTAGTGGGTCTAATTAGTGTGACTGCTATTAATCACCGGGGGGGGTGCGGAGGGTCAGAGCATTCACATTTTTTTCTTTCAGTCGTTGACCTTTTTAATCGGTACACCACCCAAAATAAAAACTCACATTTTATGCACTCTTATAATGGAAACTGTTTTACATGGTCTACAGATGTAGGTGCAAAAAAAATTGGAACTCTTTGTAAATATGCACGCAAACCAGTGTTTTAATTTTTGGGTTTTCAAAATAAATGCTGGACTCCCACTCTGCAACAACAGAGAAGAACTTGTGATCCTCATTTACTTTTTAAGGATGCAACTTATGGTATTTGCAAAAAAGCTCAGCCTCTGTTGAGGCCATTTGCTTGTCTGCATTTGAGATCTCAAATGAGATCTTGGGACCTGAAGTTCCTACCTTCTTTTTCTACAAATTTCAGGGTTGGCATCATTTTCCTTTTCTTTTGGGGAGGCATTGTTTTCATCTTTGAAAGTTGTTTTTGTCCCTGGTATTGGTGTGAGAAGGTTTATTGTGTTTTATTGGTTTGTGGGTGGAGTTGTTTGTATTTTTGTGCCATTATCTTGGTTTATTTGTTGCAACTGGTTTGCTATGAAGAGTAGCAAACTTTGATTTGTGTCAACAACTTTGCTTTTAGTGAAGTGGTTTGTCGATTGTAGTGTCAAAGGGTGTTTGAGAGAAAGAAGGCCTGGAACAATAAAGCAATCGGATTTAAACCCAGAGTAAGGTTAGAATCTACGAAATCACATTCTCATTTTTATCAATATGAACCTTATACATTGTGACAAGGACTTAAAAGAGTAATCATTTTATGGTCAAATGTCCCACCATTGATACAATTTTGCATAAAAATCATGAAAAGTAATTATAAAATTGAAATCAAAATAATTTGCAAATAATTGAATGCCTCGGTCAAAATGGGCATTGAGATTTGGAATCTTACTATAGTAGGGCAAACCTCAACTTGTCAACTCAATGTCTAACGATTAAATTGATATGCGAAGTTTTTTTAATCATATGAGGGGTTCAATGATCCATTTTTATGTTTTTTCAATTTTCGATATGTGAAGTTTTTTTATTTATATGAGGGGTTCAATGATTCATTTTTATGGTTTTTCAATTTGAGATGTTGAGTTAGGAAAAAGGGGAGTATTATTTTGTGAGATGTTAATTTTGTAATCTGATTTGTCTTTAACTTTTGTATTTGATGGTCCTTATAGGGAATAGTTGTGTTTGTCGAGCGTTGGGGAGGCCCATCCTTGCACTTGACGCTGATTTAGAGATGTTTGATGAAGTTCTTAAGCCACTTTTGGATGTTGAATCAAGTGAGACTATTGTCTGATGTCGCAACCCTACTTTGGCCAAGTGTGGGGGTGAAGCCCAACACTTGGAAAAAGTGAGGATTTGGAGTCCTCCGGGACTCCCGAATGTT
>Ga0209208_10011391_pt1 | contig 11386 bp, 11 predicted proteins | sample S1TSphfallax_3_FD_187694 | JGI IMG/M metagenome (GOLD analysis project Ga0209208, IMG submission 187694) | Host-associated microbial communities from peat moss isolated from Minnesota, USA - S1T2_Fd - Sphagnum fallax MG (SPAdes) (version 2) | ecosystem: Host-associated > Plants > Peat moss >...
TAATATAAATTTGGCATTAAAGAAATCACTTGGAGCTCTCGTTTCCCCATTCTTGCTTATCTGTAGTTGAACTTTCCCGGGCAAAAAGTGAATGTCTGTGTACAAATTTTCAGTCTACAAGCTATGAACTCAACTTGGAAAACCATTCAGTCACAGAGTTACCCAAATGTTTGGGTTGTCACCTATCCAAAGTAATTCTGAGTTGTAATTTTGTGAAGATTCATTTCTCTTTCTCGAAGATTTGAACGGGTTTTTTAGGGCAAAGGAATAGGTTGGCATGTTCTCCACATACAGAGCAGCATGCTTTTAAAATGAGCATTTCAGTTCGACCCATGTGTAAGGTCGAAACCCTGTACGTACTTGAAAAGTTTGAAACTTCTTGCAACTTCGAAAGTACCCTTGCACTGTACCTCCATTTTACTTTTGGAACTTTCACTTCCGTACTTTTAAACATTACTTCCTGCAGCCTCCAATAATGAAATCTCATGTTTTCAACATGGGAAATTATTTTACACAGCTTTAAAATGCTCATCGTCTGTACTCTCCAAACTTTACAAATTTGGAGCGATATGCTACTCTAGTGTCAAAGGGGAGAGACAAATCCACATGTTTCCTTGTCGTTGAATGTTGCTCAATAGCTTCTTTAGATTTTAACACAAGCAAAAGTTGTACTAGATCTACATCTCCGCACAATCGAAAGGTGTTCAATATCTCTAGATTTCTACTAATGTCCGTCCAACTCCCGGAAGCTTCCCAAGGTTTCCAACTGGAGCGGCGTATGCGCATCATCTACCTTCATCTCTGCCAGGTCCTCCTCAAACAGCTATGTTTAGGTGTTACATTCCCCAAGGCCCATGACCCTTTGTATTCTGCAAGAGACAGCCCTTGTAAGAAGTACTCTAGTGCCTGTACCAATCCGGCGTCTTCTTCTCCTTGGGTGCACCAGCACCCACGCTAGTACCATGGTACAAATCTCAAAATCCATTTAAATTATTTCTGAATATTATAAATATCCCGTGCTAAGAGTAAATCAGGGTCCCTAAGTTCAAATCTACCATTTTTGAGATTAATATGGTCAATAAGAGGCCTGACTAGAAGAAGGTGAAGGTACCACCGTGGGTGCTGGTTCACTCTGTTTTTCTTCTTCTCTTTCCCCTTCATTTTTTCATTCCAGCAGTTCAAATAAAAATTTCCTAAGTCTCTGGCACTTTCAAAGACGTGGCCATGTAGATGTGGAATAAATGAAATGACCATGTTGGTTTCTAGAATTTTCAGTATTGTGGCTAGCTTATTTTGAGAAAAAATGAAATTTAGTGAGAATCATTTAATTACTGCACATGTTTCTATTAGTGTGTTTCTTTTTAAAAACGAAAAATTTCCACTTTTTGTGAAACCCAAACACTGGACCACAAAGATTTTGTTGAGAGATGACAAACTCAAGAAAGGCATGCCCTGGACCAGGTTTTTTTCAACTCAATTCTTTAAATTTGTAAAAGTCGCAATTTTTTGCTGGAAGTTTTCTTTTCACACCCTCAAAAGTAAAACATTTTTTCAATAATTTCTCAAAAAGTTGCGAAATAAGAAAAGAAAAGAAAAAAACCCATGGTGAGGGTGAACTGACACTTAGCTCTACTCGTACCTTCAGTTTCTCAAGTGAGGTCTCCTAGAGGCTATATTTAACTAAGGAAGTGTTAGGATTGGACTTGGAGACCTTGAGTTAGTATAATGTGATTTCATATTAATTAGTTGTAGGGAACCCCAAAATCCGATATATATATTTTTGGTCATGGGATTCTTTGATTGGCCCATCACAAAACTAGATGTACTCTAGCTTTCTCTTTTGGGCTACTAGAGAGGTTACAAGAGGAGAACTTTAGGAAAAGCATATGGGATAAAGTGTGGTGCTATTGGGAACACATTGGAAACCTGGGAAACATAATAAATAACCATTGAGAACATGGTGGGAAAATGATGGAACCAGATGGAACACATTGGGAACACCAAATTCCCAAAAACCCCATGCCCTCCCTACCCTGCCTTGATCACGCGTCCCCAAAAAAGAAAACAATTGGGCTTTTGGGGTGCATGTCCTTGCCTTCCCTCATTGGCAGTGGTAAATTTAAACTCTTAATTGTGGTTGTCACACCATTGGCTAATGGCAGGGGCATGAATTGTAGAGACATAGTTTAAGGATGGAATATTATGATGTTTAGAAGCAACCCAAAACAAATTGGTGGTTTCAATTTTTTACCGTTGTACCAGTGCAGGTGCCTGAAAGGCTGTTCAGAGTTCACCCAATGCCAAAACATATTACCCTGGGACAACTGGCAGACGAGGGAGTAAAAGTTCTCTGGATTACCCCAACACCATAACAACTACCATGAATGGGGGGCCGGGGGTCGGGAGACATTTGATCCAAGATTCGGCACAGAATTAATTTGAGTCCACATGGGACTTTGACCTAAGAATCACCTTCAGACTGACAGTGGACATAAGGACTTGTCGACTAAGAATCACCAACAACAGCAGACCTTCAACCCAGAACCACATCATCAACAGTAGATCACTTTCCATGAAAATTTACATCACCAACAGTAGACTTTCAAAAAAGAATCACCAATATTAGCCAACTTTCAACAAAGAATCACGAAGCAGTGGACTTCTTTTAATGAAGAATCAATAAACCCCCCAACAGATTGGGCTTTCAACGAAGAATCATTAACAGTCTCTGTCTATGGGAGAGACACAAGCAGGCTCGTTAAGGACTTTCAACAAAGAATCATCGCGTGCTCGTTGAGTAGAGTAGGGTAGGTAGCATAAGGAATCTAGTTTATCGAAGAGTTGCCACACTAGGCTCCTCGTTGAATAGGGTAGTAGTGTAAGGAATCTAGCTTTTTATTTATGCTTCTCGACAAAGATCTCGACAATGGGAAGAATCTCGTGTGTTAAAAAGTAGATTGCATGCATGTCATATTCATCATCACATTACACATGGCATTGTAACGGATCAAAAATTGGGAATTTCAAAAGAAGATTCTACATGTTCATCATGCCCCCATTCAATTGTCGCCATCTCATGGCAATGGCATCCTCGATTATTAGCTCGTGGGGCCGGCTTGCAATTTGTGCAGTGGGCTAAAAGGAAGGAATAATGTTGTTGTTGATACAATATTAGCATCCGGTGAGCATAATCAATATAAAGTTGGATCTAGATCTAATTATGAGGAAGCAATATCTAATTAGAAAAAACCTTGTTTTATCTCTTCGTTGTTGGGAAACAAGAGCTGCTAATAGACCTTTTGTTTTCTCAGGTACAATTTATGCAATGCACTGGATGAAGCACCATGGTGCGAGTTGATGTGTCAAACTAGCTCTTGAATTTATATTTGAGTTGCAAGCTTGCAGCTCATGGTTGCAATATATTATACAAAAATCATAATCGATGGAATGCTTACGGGTTAGTTTTACACGTTGGGGATGGACACTACCACGACGTGGGATTCCAAGGATCGTGATGAGAACTTGAAATGCTAACTAGATTTGCAGGTACATATGATTACGGGCCATGTATAGACATGGTTTCCATGCTTATATGATCGATGGGTGGGTGATCATATGTCGTACGTATTTTAGTGAGCACTAATGAGCACTAGTGTTATACATTAGGCTACGAGTGTAGATGCGCCTTTTTGTTGCATCGAATACCTCACGAAGGCACGTCCTGGCTGTTTAGAGAATTTGTGGATCACATATTCAGCAAAAGTGAAGGGCCTATATTCCGGGCGCGTGTCAGGTTGTTCTGCAGGAGTAGGTAGATCAGGAGGTGATATAATGTCCATTGTTCTATTGGGGGCCAAGAAGGTGCCGATAGACAGTCGCGGTTTGGATTTGTTCACAACTGCCCTATGTGGCACACTGTAGAACTTGCCTCGAGTCATCACCTGCAAAATCACAAATGCAAACAATCGGAATTGCTTTCAAAGTTGATGTTGTGAACACACTAGTGAAGCTTGCAACTTCCAACAATCATCATATTGTGAGCTCACCACATACGGTGTTCAATCAAAGCTACTTGAGTACGACAACTTCATGTCAATGGAAATTGTACTGATCCACATAATTGGAAATTCTTTTTGCCGTCAAGTTCCTAATTTTGAAAAGTCGTACTAGTTATTGGAAGTAATTGATCATGATGTAGTTTACGGATCCTGCTCCTCACCTCCAGCATGTCGCCGATGAGAATAGCGAAGCCATTTTTTTGAGGTCGGACTGCGACCCATTTCCCGCCTCTTTGCACTTGGAATCCACCGACGTCGCCTAGCTCTAGCGCTGTGACTAGGCTCGCATCAGTGTGTTGTAGAAGGCCCAAGGTCTTGTCTGGTTCCGGGCATGGAGGGTAATAATTCCAACGTTGGATAATTTCTGAACCCTCATCTGAGTACCGGTCGAAATGCTCCGGGTCTACTCCCAACCCTTGTGCAAGCAGATGTAGCACTTGCATTGTACATTTCCTTAGAGCTGTCTCATATTCTAGCACTGTCGCGCTGCAAAATTTTCAAATAATGAAAATCCATCATCACGGAGCTCACAAAGAATTAATTGTGAATTCAATTACAGCTGATCTAACTCGTTGCATCTGCAAATTATTAGTAAATACTGATCGATTCAATCATCATGATTCCGACTCGAACTTTCGAGGAAATTTTGTAAAACTGGGTTGAATGAAATTACAACTTCACGTACACGAAAGCTTTTCTCTCACAATCTTGGGAATGAATCTTGCTAGCGCAATCTTGCAAGAACGAGGCGTCGTTGGTGACGAAAAGGCCCGTCGTTGGTGACGAAAAGGCCTTCGGACCAGCTACACTTGGCTGCGGAATTCCGTTCGACTTTGAATCCGTAACCACGTAGAACAACGCCAGTAGTAGCATCCTTATCGATGAAGAGTTCCTTCTTGGTTGCCATTGGCAAATTGAAGAACATGTCTGCCTCCGTCTTCAATCTCTGTAACAACTCGACTGGAACGCCATGGTTCACGATGTTGAACACGCCCCACGTCTCGGCAGCCATTGCCATTTCAGCTGCGATGCGTGTCTTCACAACCTCAATGTCACTTGCTACAACACCGCCTGCAACTTGATCATTCAATCCCGCCATGTCTATCACGGGGACCTCTTCTTCGTATGCCTCGTATGCGACTCTGGGAGAGACAAGTTCAGCAGGCCAACAATATGCAGACGGAATGACTTTATCCCCGGGATTGACTCCCTCAATTCCATGCTTACTATAGTCGACATTGATTTCATCTTTCGACTTTGGTGTAGACGAATTACAATTATCCCTGCAACACATGTCCATCACTGGAGCAATGGAGATTCACAGATGTAACCCCCAAAATTACAAAAGAAAAAAGAAAAAAAACAAACAGCTTATAACTCTGGGCTCTCTCCCAGCTCCTCCTTCCCTTCCTCAAATCTCTCCGCATTCCACGCTGCACAAATTACGTCTTCCAATTATTACCCGATCACATTCGTCAGGTACAGTAGGGCACAAAATTGAACTAATTGATCAACGTTTGACGAAAAGAGAACTGGGATTCTCACAGAAGTTCATCTCTCCAAAGCCAAAAATCTGAAGATTGAGAGAGAGAGATAGAGAGATAGAGAGAGAACGAAAGAAAGCCGAGGAGACTGCGTTTACCACCATAACTGCGGTCCTTTATACGCGAGAAGAGCCGGGTTTTCGGACATGTGCTTGAAAAGGATCACATGGGATGGGCCCCGCAAACCGCCCGGCCGCTTTTCTTTGATGCTGCTTTCTGCTGTTGTTTGGTTTTTTTTATTTGGGGGAGTTGGGAAGGAAGCTGGGGGTTTTGGGTTTTTCTGTGTGTGGGGGAGGTGGGAGTGTGGGTAATAGGTAGTATGTCCCTTCCATAGTGTCAAGTTTTGCAAAATCAAATGTTGTAGTGGGAATTCATTGCAAAAAAAATTCTTAACCTGAAGAGTGCCTGCTGAGCCATTTTGTGTCATGTTTGCTTTCTTATTACAAACATATTGAATGGGTGGGGTGCTTTAATAGTAAGTACTATATTAGTGTACCATGTGCCATTGGCCCAAGTGTAAACTGGTTACCAAATTAAATTTTCCGTACAAATTAATTTTTTGTAATTTAATTGAATTTTCAATGACAATAAATACTCAAAATTCAATATCTCTTGCACCTCAGATCTAAAAAATTTCAAATCACTTTCATTAAATCTTACTCAATAAGGGCTTTCCAACATCACCAAGAGCGTGCCCAAATTCTCTTATAATTGTTAATTTTGATTTCAATGAATTCTTAATTTTTAAAAATGCTCAATATTCAATAACCTCTGCACTGTAGGTCAAAACATTATGAAACTAACTCAATGTACCTGTACCCATCAAAAGGTATTCCTATGGTACCAAGAGCATAGCAAGAGGTGCCATTGTTTGAGAGGTCTCAACTTGAGAAACAAAACAAACAAACTACCATCCTTCATAGATAGATGCCATAGTAGCTCCCACCAATTAGAAACTCAGTTTGGTCACAAACCACAAGCTCAAGATTAGTTCTAATGATGGCTAAGCAAAAGTTTTGTGCTTGCCACAGAAAAGAAATCTAACTGTTTAGATTACGGCAAGCAATTTGGTGGTGGCCACTCCTCCACGACAAAAAGTAGTGGGGACCATCAAATACTGGATCCCCACGTTCCTTGGGGTTAACTTTCATGCCCAGTGTCCAAACTATTTGGCTTCTCAATAATGCTTCAATCTTCACATAAGATGATGAACTCACATATTTTCCCATATAGGTAGAGAATTTAGTTAGCAATTTTTTTCACAACCTTGGACCTCCTATGTGTTGCTGAACAATTAATAGTTAACCCCCTTCCTTGCATTTGGAGAGTTGTCTCAAAAGATATGTGCACCAAGCCCACATATTCCCATCAATATGTGTTTCATGGGTTGAGGTGGGGCAAGTTTTTTATGTGGTTAGTTTGCCCATATCCACTGTGGATGTAGTGCCATATTGTAAAAAATGTCTTTTGCCTTTTAGCTTTGGGATCCATGGTTTAATTTGCAACTAGACTTGTGAGGTTTTCTAAAATTGTGCACCTATCAAAAAAATCATTTTCTTGCCTTTGACACTATTAGCTTTCCAATGCACCATTTAGTGGTGTTGTAGAAATCATTAATTTCCTTTCATCTCATTTGCAAGCCATTCTGAACCTCCATTCTAAACCTAATGAGACTTTGTAAGGTCCTGGCCTAGTAACACGCAACACCACTATAATAGTTTAAAGGCTAGGAACTCTCATGAAAATCCTAGTAATGGGACTTCAATCCAAGTACATGTTGACAAAAACCACTCCTAAATTTAGGGCCAATTTTGCACATGGTGCTAAAGTGCGGTTATATGACGCACAGTGGTCGGTTGCATGAATAGTTAGGCACACCAGTAAAAATAAACTTTTGATGGTGTGCAGAATGTACAGAAGCAAAGGCCAAACAGAATTTATGTACTCTTTTCTGTCATCATGCCAGGTTTAGGTTTAGGTATCTGAGTAACAAGACAAGCTAAATTTGCAACAATTACGTCAGGTCCTTACGTTGTTGATTGGTTGGCAAATCCTAATGCTCTACAAGTGTAGCGGATTCTGGATTGATTTTTTTCATTGTACTCAGAAGGCAGAACTCCTGAAGCCCCACCACCACGCCCACAACGCTTCACTATAAAAAAGCTTTCTAAAAATCCTCTTTTTCAAAATGAGCACGTGATCAATATGCACACAATGGGGATGCAGGGGGACCCAAAGACAACAATAATAAATTATTTATTGCATGTGAAGTGTCAGCATGTCGGTTGCTTGCAATCACTCGCAGCTTTTTAAGCTACCGATGCCTCAAAACAGGAGGAATGAGTAGGCCAAAATTCTGCAGGGTTTTGCAATGAATAGGCCTCCTCCTTGGACGGCCACAGTGAACTACGAACCAGCAGACCAACGAAACAATGAGGGATGGATGGTGGGTGCACACGAAACACTTTTACATTTGGTGTCAGTCCCCTGGCTAACCATAGTGGTTCACTCAAGTGCTCCTACTCTTTCTACCTATTCTAGCGGTTTATTAGCCCTTACCTACATGCAAAGTTCTATCCATCTACTCACTTCATACCCACCTATTTTCCTACCTATCTATTTAGCTACAGGTTGTCTTTTCTAAAATTTATATCAAGGTGAAACTGGATCGTTATCAGTTTGCAGTTCATCCTCATCTGATTCATATCAGGCTTCCAATGAATAGTGAGACAGAAGACATTGGTTCACTTTAGCCAGAGTGAACCAGCATCTGCCAGTGCACCATCCAGATGGAAAGTATGTGGACCAGATACCCTTTGTGTCCCATCTCTGACCATGGTAGTTAGATATGTACTAACCACTGTTGGCAGGTTCCCCAGATTGAAATGTTAAACTTGAAGGGTTCATGTTCTTTCGACTTAGATTTGAATCAGTACTTTTTCTTTTTTTGGTGGAACCAGCGCCAAGATCAGACCATGAAACTAGTGTTCTTTTAGAATTAGAACTGAAACTAAAATTTTGAAAAATAAGTCTTGAACACTAGTTAGATTCTTTAGGTAAATCAATTGGTTTTTAAATTTTTTTTGGAAAGTATGCTAAATTTTATAGATAATTGACTGATTTTGATTAATTTTGAAACTCCATTCATATATAATCCCCAATTTTAATTAGTTGTAAAATTCTATACCTATACAATTTCCAATCTTGAGGAGCATGTTGTGCATACATGAAATTAGACCTGATTTTTGGACTTGGCCCAAAGGTTCTTGAATTTGAAAAAACGTTTCAAAATCAAAATTGTGAAGTTCAAACCTACCCTAGAGAACCTACCAAAAAAATGTTAATGTCAAATGCAAGAAAAAGAAGAACTAGCCAACATTAGTACTAACCAATGTTGTGCAAACATTGATCTTGGCTTAGTTATCAACTAGGGGTTCGGGCAAGATATGATCAAATTATTGGGTCCACAATTAACTAAGATGGGTAAAACCCTAGCTAACCTAGTATCAAGTTTTTAAAGACCCAACAAGACCCTATTTGGCATGGATTTTAACAAAAACAAAACCTTAAACCTATATCATAATGTGTACCTTCAAACTTAATCCAAGTAAATATACATGATCTCCTTAAACCCAAAAACATTTCATCCAAATAAGTTATCTATTTTGTCATGAATCAGTAGTTGGATCGATTGTCACATCTCATGTTTGGCTTGGAAATTGTGGCAACAATGCACATGGAATGAAGAGAATTTTTTTTTTTGTGTGAATTTTATGCACAAAAACCTAGATTGACACGATATCAAGTGGTTGTCAAATATCATATTGCAAAAAATAATTTTTATGCACACTAGGTGGGTATTACAAATAAATAACAAAGGGAATTAAAAATCAGTAGCATTGCTTTAAAAAACTAGCAAGTCATTGCATAATGATTCTATCCTTTATGGCAAGTTCAAACTGATGTTGCATGGGTAATGTTTCTAGTAGGTCCAACCTAGATAATGAAAACTCATCCAAGCTGAAAACCATTTTATTAACTCAAATACAAGACCACCTAGGAATCATGGAGCTATGGGTTTGTAACTTCTTGGGTTCAATTGATGTTGAATCTTGAAGTCATTCAATTATTATAATGCATATAGATTTTCTCCCCTTTTCATTTCTTGTTTTTCTTTTTATTCTTTTGTTTGTTTTTTTTTTTCACACTTCTATTTCTTAAGTGTAAAGGTTTTGGCTGTTGGAGCTTCACAATCAATAGATAGTTGTGCACTTGAGAATTTCCATCACCAATGAACTTGTAACTTCTCAAGTTTGACAAACATTGAAGCTTGAAGCTGAAAATGCACTACATGTATGTCTTCTCCTCTTTTTGCTTTCTTACTTCCTTGACTTTGTTTTTTGTTTTTTGTTTTCTTATGCTCTTTCCCTCCTCAATTTTTTTTTTCCTCATCATTTTTTTTGGTTGTTGTACATGTTGCAAATGAAAAAGGTTTTGATTGTAGTTTCATGATTCATTTTACATTTCACCATTTCCCCTGTTAACAAACTTTTAAATTCATGTTTTGTTGATAGTTTCTAGACTTGCTAATGGACTTGATCTTCTATTATGGACATTCAAAAGCTTCTTGATGCAAGTACGATGTTCTTTCTTCTTCCTCCTTTCTCTTGTTTTTTTCTCTTTTCACCATATTCTCTTTTTTTCACCATACTTTGTTTTTTGGTTTCATTCTTTCCTCACCATAAATTTTTTTTGTTGTAGTTAATTTCTCTTTGATGTTATAAAATTATCTTTGTAGCTTCAAGGTAAATTTATTTTTTGCCCCTCTTTCTTTTCTTGTTTCTTTTAGAGTATATTTTACAATGAGCTTCACATGATAAAAACAAGTGTATATGTTGTTTGTCGTTTTGGCTAATGTGGGTCCATTTGAATTGCTTGTTTTTCTTGAAAGACCATTCAAACTATAACAATTTTATTTTATCAAAAGGACAACCCCTAATTTATGTCACAAATGTAGGTAAAAAAACAAGGTGCACAAAAAGAAAGAAAAATGCTCTTCCATTTGATCTCACATTTTTTTCAATAACCAACAACCTTTGCAACAAAAGAAACCTTACACAACAAGCAATTTCTGGAAAATTTGGTTTTCTAAATCATAAAGGGTTACCATCCTTTGTCTTCAACCAAAAATATTTGCTTAAAACATTAGTTTGGTGCTAGTAATTTGGTGCTATAATATTAATGTATTCATTTAAATAGCAATTCACAAATGAAATGTTCTTAACTATCATGCAAAAAACCAAGGAGAGTTACATCCTACCCCCCCCTTTTTTTTGTGTTCCATGTATTGCTTTGGAAGTTTTGTGTTCATCAAGATACATTTGCCATGGTTGTCAACTTCATCAATAGATCATGGGAGCTCATTCACATGACTATGGGGATATTTGAAGTGTTCATTATAATAAGGCAACCATGGTAAACCATGTAAAAGTGTTGTTGGAGTTTTTTGTTTTTTTTTTTTTTTTTTTTCAACTAACACACCCATTTGACATTTGTAAGGTCATGGTTTGATCACACCATGTCAAAGGTAGCATAATATGTTATTGATGATTTTAAAATCTTTAGGGTTTTTAGAAAAACTTAAAGGCTACTTAAGCAACATTGCAAAAGATTATTACACGGACTAAAAAAATTAAAGAAGGGGAGGTAGAAATGGAAGGATTTATGTATCACTATGGGGCTACTAATGTTCATAACCCCATTGAAAACCCAATTTGCCTCTTG
>Ga0209208_10011392_pt1 | contig 11385 bp, 7 predicted proteins | sample S1TSphfallax_3_FD_187694 | JGI IMG/M metagenome (GOLD analysis project Ga0209208, IMG submission 187694) | Host-associated microbial communities from peat moss isolated from Minnesota, USA - S1T2_Fd - Sphagnum fallax MG (SPAdes) (version 2) | ecosystem: Host-associated > Plants > Peat moss >...
TCTAGGAAGCAGTAGAAAGCCTACAATGCAATGAGATAGGCTTCTACTAGTTCCCTAGACAATTGTGTTGTAGAGGCCATGAAAAATGTTTACACCCAGATATTTTGCAAGCTTGGGTTTCATTCAGTTGCTCTGACTCTCTGGGGAAATCACCCGTGATTCACAGTCTTAGAAGTTCCAGTCCAAAGGAGGTGCTAGACTTTGCTTGGTTTGGTCTGTCACTAAGGTCTTGACTTTTCTATGCATTTTCATGATGGGTAGTACCAGCATACTGGAGATCTTGCAATGGCAGGTGTGGAGTGCTTTAGCTCTTGCAGTGGCAACTGTGGCAATGTTGGCAATTTTTCAGAATGTTTGGGTCGCGGTAACTAAGCACTGGTGGATGCCTCGAAGACTGCGGCGCATCATGGAGCAGCAGGGCTGGAAGGGGCCACCCTTCCGTTTCCTGGCGGGGAGTGTTCCTGACGTGCTTGAGTTTCTTAATGAACAAGTTTCAAGACCTTTGGCAATCCGGGATTTCGACACTGTGCCTAGAGTCAGTCCACAATATGCTCTATTTTCCAGGAAATATGGTACGTTTTCAACCCAAAATCATTTCTATTCTCACACAATATTGCAATAAGTACACAGTCTCTACTCAAAATGTGAATCGTGAGAACAATGTTCCTGTTCAATTGCACACTATAGTCAACATCACTTGGCACTAGCCACACTCAAACTGGATGTCAAAATCAAGCTGTTCAATTACAGTTAGTTGAAAGTGTGCAACATCCAAATGAATTTGTGTAAACCAGAATGAGATTATTAGTAAATTGTCAGGTGTGGTGGATACCCAATTCGGCCTTACTTCTTTTCTATTTCATCAGCTTCTCTTGGTGAATGTGCACTTATCAAGGTGATGTGTGTCAATTCCCAAATCATGCCAATGTCAACATGATTTCCAAGCCATGTTTCATCAGTAATTCTTATTTCAACTTTGTGATGTTGGTCAAGTGATGATCATTCATGAGATGATTTACCCAGATTTTGTGATAAAAAAATTTGAAAGTAAAAAGAAATCTTGTACCCTTCTATATTTTTGGCTACTTGCTGGAACTTAGGATAGAATCTGGTCTCTTTATTTTCAAATTTTGGCAACTAAAAGACTCAAACAATACCAATTCTTTGCCAATTTGCAAAAGATAATTGTTATTTCGTGAAATTTCATCCAAAAATACATTGTATTTCATATTACAACTTGCCCGTTCTTAACAAAAAATTCAGTATCTTGTTGTGCAGGTGATAAATGCTTTTACTATCTTGGTAGTGAGCTAAGGATTTTTGTGACAGACCCAAATCTTGTGAAGGAAATTTTCTCAAAGCCTTTGGAGTACAGCAAATTGGATGTGCAAATCATCACATCCAAAGAATTGGTTGGACAATTCAGTGTGGCTGCAGTCAATGGTGAAGAATGGGTTTTACATCGACAACTTTTGGACCCTGCCTTTCACTCTGAGTCAATCAAGGTGGGTCTTCCAGACCACTCATGATTGCAAATGTGTGTGCCATTGTTTTCATGATGTCCAACAAGGTTGCTAGCCATTACACTAAAGAAAACATTAGGGGGTCATATATAATGCCCCAAAATGCATTAATAATTTGATTATTCAACTTCGTCCAACAAGAATATTGTGGCATATCTCACTAAATCATCTTATGGATGATCACAACTTCAGCTACATCGCAAAATTGAAAAACAAAAGAAAAAAATAAAACGCTAACTCCATGTCTTGTGTTCAATTACAAATGTGACTAGCCATATATTCATGAATTTTTGTTATGTCTATTATATACTATAAACTTGAAAAAGTCAAAAGTTGTTGAAAATTAATGATGGGTAATTGAGGTGAGCAGGGAATGTTTAGTACAATGGTGAGGTGCACTTCATCATTGTTGCGAACTTGGGAGCAGAAGATCCAAACAGGAAAGGGTTTGGTGGAATTGGAAGTAAGCAATGAAATGCGCATTATTTCAGGAGATATCATTGCCCATACAGCCTTCAATACCAACTATGAGATGGCAAAACAAGTGTTTGCAAAGATCGACAACCTTGTTCTTACTATGTCCAAGGCTTTCAGCAATCCACTTTTTTGGATTCCTGGCTACAGGTTTACATTTCTTTACCTAGATTCAAAATATACTCCTGTATTGAAGACATTTACATGCCTTTGTAAATGGTTGTTAACATTGACATAACTTCTTTTTTTTGTTGGTAATGTTCCATTTTTTTTTAATTCATGAGTCTCTAACATGGAGTTTTCAACATTGCAGACTTCTTCCAACGGCAACCAATCAAAAGATTGCCAAATTGAAATTTGAAATAGACAAAGCACTTAAACAATTAGTTCAAGGTCGACAGGTTGTGATGAGAAAGGGAGAAGTTCCATTTGAAGAGGACCTCTTGGGGTTAATGCTCTTAGCTTTTCATAAGAATGGGGTGAAAGATATGAACAAGAGCAAACATGCGTTGAGCCTTCAAGCTATAGCAGATGAATGCAAGACCTTTTTCTTGGCTGGTTCCGAAACAGTGGCTCTAACATTAACATGGACGTTACTTCTATTGGCTGAGTACCCTGAGTGGCAAGATTGTGCTCGAGCTGAAATCTTGGAAGTTTGTGGCCACAATATTAACAATTTAGATGCATTCATGCTCACAAAGATGAAAACAGTAAGTGTTTTTCTTTCATTAAATTATCATGTCCAAAATACAAACATGTCACTATGAAAATTCTCCAAAAAAAAAGCTTGAAATCTTGAATAGATCTTCCCAATTTTTTTCTTACATTTTGAAAATATATTACAAAATTGAACCAAAATCTTGAATATTCAATTCAAACACACAACTAATGTTTTCTTTTTTTTGTACAACTCTTGGAACAGGTGGGAATGATAGTGAATGAAGTACATCGACTATTCACAATTGTTCCATCCTTACAAAGGACAGCTACCAAGGACATGCAACTAGGTGAAATTTTCGTGCCAAAGGGTTTAGTATTGGAAACTTCAGTGCTCCAAATCCATCGTGATCCGAAGCTTTGGGGAAGTGATGCTTTGGAATTCAACCCCAACAGATTTGTGGACGGTGTGGCGAAAGCTTGCCAACACCCACAAGCATTCTTGCCATATTCTTCCGGGCCCCGCTATTGCATTGGCCAAAATTTTGCCAACATGGAATTAAAAGTTGTTTTGGCTATGGTCTTGTCACAATTTCAACTTTCAGTTTCACCCAATTACAAACATCATCCTCTCTTCATGGTTGCTCAAAGACCATTTTATGGTGTGCAACTTATTATAAAAAGCTTGGCAACTCCTACATTGTAATTATTATAGATTGTGTAATTCTACATATTTATCCATTTCACAAAATGGCACATTACACAAGCCAAATTACAATATTTCAATTGGGCTCTTTGTGGATTTGTAGTTGTCGAACATGAATTGAAATGAAAAAGTGGGTTAACATGCTCAAGATAAAGCCTTCAAATAACTTGGAGATCTTTTTGTAATGTGGTGAATTGAGGCAAAGGGTTTATAGCACACATATAATTATAAATCACAACAACCAATCAATAGTCTCGTCAAGCCCAAACATAATTGTTTTGGTATGTTGTGTTCCCATTTAATTTTTTCATGTTTGGGAAATATTATCTTAGCTAGTTTTTAAATGATTGGTTCAGCGCCAAATGTCAGGTCCAAACTCCAAACAATGTTTAGTTCCATGTATGAAAGAGAACATTTGGTTTTAATTTTGAGTCATGTTTTTTATTTTATTTATTTTCTATGGAATTTTTTTTCAACCTAATGTTAGCTTGTAATTTTAGTTAGCAACTACTTTATTTAGCTATGCTTATAATAGAAGACTTATTAGTAGTGCTTAGTGACAATGGTTTTTCTTTCAATTTTGTAATGTAACTAAGGTGGAAACCATCCATAAACCTATTTAGCCACATTTGGCTATGAAAAGAATATTGAATGAAAAAATTTTAATGTCCTAATTATTTATTTTTGGCTACCTACTTGAACCATATATAGATATCTGGTGATTTTTTTAAGATTTTATTTTTAATTTGGTAAAGTTTTCCAAAAATCAGTCAACTTACGACCAACAAAAATTCACCATATGTGAACCCTAAAATGTCCATATGAATAAATCAATGAGGTTTTTGTATCGTTCACAATATGTGAATGTGAAATCACCCTTTCTATTTCAGGAACATGAAGGTTGCCACTCTATTTGTGAAATAATGTTGGGATTTAATGGGTGCCATGTATTTTTTCAATTTTGTGATGTTGTTGAAGTCACAATCATCCATTAAGGTCAAATTTCATTGCATTTAAAATATCAAATAGAAAAATCTTAAACACCCTTTCATGTTGTAGGCAATTGTGGCAAATTTTGAGAATGAGTTTTTCATTTTTGACAAAAAAAAATTCAAAAAATAGAATTTTCTTTAAAAAATGTTCCTTTTTCAAAAACAATTCACAAAATGGCGAAAAATCACCAAAAAACACTTTGTGTATGTACATGTGTTAGGGGAACTATAGATCTAAAGGAGATATTTGGAATGATTTATAATCATTAGGTAAATTACAAGATTAGGAAAGTAAAAACATAATTTATAGAAAAGCTGATGAAAATTCCACATGCATGGCCTTAATATACCCCTTAAAAGAAAACTTAAGTTAGTAAAAGGAATGGCAAGAAGTGAGTTGCCACATCAATATGAGAACTTGTGTTTTTTTCTGGTCCAAAGTTTTGCACAAATGTTGAAATAAAAAGTAAAAGAGAATATTTTATCACAATTTATTTTTTTTGCGGGGGGAACAGAGGGAATCAAATTTCAAAAACATGTCACAGAATTTCCACTTTGACTTTAGAGAAGGGGCATTTTTCTTATCAACCTTTAAATTTTGAACAAGATCTACTGAACTTGTCTTTGTTTAATGTTAAATCCTTTTTCAGATGCTTGCATTTGATGCAAGATCAAAAATTTGGAAATAAAAACAATAATGGAAAGTTACCATCTTTGTAAGGATGTTACCATTTATGTAGGAGGATTGATTGCCTCCCTATAGAGGATTCAAAGGGAACGAGTGCATGTAAGAATGCACGTGGTAAAATAAAGATGATTGACCTAAATAAGCTTGTGAACAAGATTTTCTTTTGCAACTATTAAAAGGAATTTCAAAGGTTAAAAGAATTCAAAATATTTTTCCCTTCAAAAGGAATGCAACAAAAGAAAATGTCCATCCAATGGAATGTGAAAAAAAACTAACCCATCCACAAAAACTGTAATTAAAAACTACCCATGTCATTAATTGAGGGTTAAGGTGAACTAGCACCTATGTCGATACCTTCACCTTCTTGTTCATTAGAGAGACCTTTCAGAAGCTACATCAACTTGAGAATTGTTAGCCCTTGAATGTCATGGGGAAGCAATTTGGTCTACTCCTATCCCAATACTCCTAACTAGGATCAAAGGCTTCAAAATTTAACACATATGGGTTGCAATTGTCGTGTCATTGAGTAGGGCCTACCCTTCTAATAAAATTTTCTTGTCTTTGATTGCTTGTTATAAAAGACTTTATGAGTTGCTTAACATGGTACAAAGCTTTGGGTAACTTTGTGTAATGTTCATATGAAAGTTAATGAGAAGTTTTTTTACCCACTATTTTCAACATTTTGAAAACATGCTCTAAATCAAATGATAGAATGTCATTCTTATCATTCTCCTAAATTGTTCAAAAAAATTGTTTGCCTCCAAAATGATGGAAATGAATGTTTTCTTTAGACTTCTTTTAAATTATTCATTCACTTTAACTCTTTTTTGAACAATTGGTTTCCCACATGACTTATATGCATGCCTTCTATCCACCACCAAATATTTATGGTAAATGGAGCACAACATCTTGATCCAAATCTTCGAAAACTTGGAATTTTGAAATTAACAAGTCTAAAGTTTCAATGATGGCAATTTTCAAATATTCATTCAAATATTTTCTTTCTTTTTTTTTTCCAAAAAAATCAAATTCAAGTCCTCTACAATTCTACAAAGTCAAAATTTCAAAATTCTAATAATTTGCATAAAATTTTAAATGTGTTTGTGAGGTTTCGGTCTAATTTTTGGGTTGGGACAATTTTGGTCAAATGTCAATTAAGGGTTAAATTTGGGCTTACAAACTTTAATTTAGTATATTGGTTGAATATTTATATTGTCTAGCAACCCAAGAAAAATAAACATTTTTTGTTTCTACCATGGTACCATTGGAGGTGTGTTTGTAACTTGATGAAGTTCAACTATTACCTATGTAATTATTTAACATGTAAATTTGATGATTTACTTGTTAGTAGGATTTCATAATTTAATTTGATCATAATGTTTGACTTTCATATATTAATTTATGTGAAAACCATGTGAAAATCTTTTGCACACGAAGGTGCATTGACCTTCACATATTAATTTATATGAAAGTCATGTGAAAAGTCTTTTGCACATGAAGGTGCATTAACTTTCACGTATTAATTTATGTGAAAGTCATGCGAAAATCTTTTGCACATGAAGGTGCATTAACTTTCACGTATTAATTTATGTGAAAGTCATGTGAAAAGTCTTTGCATTTTATTATGCATGTGAAATCACATGGTGAGCCATGTGATGTGTAGACTTTAGAAAATTCCTTGTTTGGTTTCCTTTTGGTTAGTATATAAATGGGTGTTTGTGACCTTTGGAAACACCTTCATTTTGATAGAAAGAAGTTGTTGTATGAATGTGAAGTTTTATGTAATAGAATTGTGAAAAGAGGGGAGATTTTTGTTTTGAAAGGTTTTGGTGTACTTCATGTGAAGTTCATGGTAGGGGAATGGTGTGGCATACTAGTTATACATAAACAATAGAAAGGTGAGAATATATTTATGCAAAAAAAAACATAGATTTCCATAGCTATGTAATAAACATACATAGTTTTGGTCCTAAACCCACTTATGATTGTAATCTTTTGGTTCCGTTGCCAGGACCCAAATCTATGTTCTTCATGTTGTGGGATTTAATTCTATTGTTGAAAGTTTGGTAGGAGGGAAAAAAAAACTATTTGTTTTGTTTTAGAACGAGAGATGCAAGGTGATTTGTTTATCCCCGAATCATAGACAGAAGTGACAACATGGGTGGAGGAGATTCAACTTGTCGCAATGGAGATTACGAGAGGCAAACCAAGTTGAGTTTGGTGCACGATTAGATGCGTAAAGCAACATCATGAAGACCATAAACACGAATCATTCTATTTGACCCCAAGTTTGCTTTTGGATTTGACCTATAATCTTAGGCAGGAACTAGAGTTGGATTTGTGGGAGTCTTCAAAGCTTCACAAAAAAAAACTATAGGCAAGAAAGGAAAAGAAAATGGCACGTGTTAAGCCATATGAAATAATGTAAATAGAAAGTCTATAAAGGATAATAAGCATTCATGAATAAGTTCATGATTGTTAAACCTTGTTCGAACTTTGAGACATTTTAGTTTTTATATAAAAAGTGCTGTAGATTTTTGAAAAATAAACTTAAATTATATATATATGTTTTATTTTTAAGATTAGTGTTTTATATAAAACATTAATGTCAACGTTAGGAGAGGCTTCTAATTCCCCTAATAAACAGTTTCCAGAAGATAGGCAACAAACCCCATCACTAACATTAGGAGTTGTTGGGCCAAGTTCACGTGTTGAAAGACTTGTTACGAAACCTATTGAAGAGCCTAAACCCTTTTTCAATTTGTCATGATTAAACCCAAGATTTTTAATGGCTAATTATCAACACATTTTAACTTAGGGTAATATAATCAACCATTTGCATTTCTTTTTCAAGTTTGGCAAACAAGCTTTCTATTGCAATTATTCATGACATAAAAACATGATGGTTCAGATTATATTACACAAAGCACCTTAAAATAGGTGAATGTTTCTTGACACATATGGTGAATAAATCAACATGACAAATGAATATGGAAACATGTTGAATGCACCAAATGCCATCCCATATGCACATGGAGTCCTCAGTAATGTTGATGTAATGCTCCTTTATAGGTAGAAGTTATTTTTATTCAACAAGTAAATGCAACTTCAAAATGAAGAAACCAAGTCATAAGTTATAGAAGATAAATTATTATACCAATGTGAGGACATGCACAATTGTGAACAACACTTTTGACTATGCGATACCCTTCATGATGGCTTTAATAGTTAATAGGTGCATGTTGTCCAACAAAGTGAACTAGGATTTTATTTTTTTTGACTTTGGAAAGGTTGGGTATGGTAAGAGAATTTATATTGCATTAGTGAGATTATTGTTTGAAGGTGTAAAAATTGTTGTTTACATCAATGGCAACATCACAAAAACATTCATAATTGAAAAAGAGGTGACACAAGGGTAATTGGCACCTATTTACTTTCACCAAGGAGGTTCTTAAGACTTAACTACATGATGAATGCAATTAAATTTTTTTGGTGATATTAGGAGATTCTTACATCCAGGAGGTGAAAGACAATAAACTATGTTGCAATACATTGATGATACAAAAATCTCAATAAAAGGGGAGGAAGAGAATATTTCAAACATATCCAACTTGCTACAACTTTTTCTTTAATCAACAAATTAAAAATTCACTTGGAAAATTTTGTTGCCTATTCGTGCCACTAGAAAAGTAAAAAACTAGATTGGACTTATGCCTTCAACTACGAATGGGCAAAAAATGATGACCTTTCCAAATTATTAGAAATTCTTTTTTTCTTGAACCTTGAGGTTAAGGAAGTTGATGGGTGCAAGTACAATAACAAAAGCCACCCAAACCAAGGTCATAGTGGTTTTTTTTACAAATCATTCATGTAGCTTCCATGTACCAATTTTTTTCCCTCAAATTTAGATGCAAACGTATTAAATAATGTATTTGGGCAAAATCATGGTAAAGTAAACAAGAAATTCATTTGCCTAGAATCTAGTGTACAATTTTTTGACATAAACATAAAAAAGTGGATTAAAAACTTTTGTAAGTAGAAATATAAAACCATCAAAGCCTTCATTGAGTTTGTGGTAAGTTGAATACAAGATTTGAAAAACTTTAGTATATCATAAAAGCAAGCAACAAGTAGCTTTTAAATTAGCCCAACCAATACAATGTTTAAAGTTATTTTTATATTAAAAATTATATATATTATGACTATAATATGCACAATTTGAGAGTACACAAGTATCTTCTTTGCCTTCATTAGTTAGAAAATAAGAAAAAAAAATACTTCATTTACTTGAAACTTATTTTATAAAACCTAGACACCTTTCCAAGTAGATGCATTTTTAAAATATCTACTTCAATGCATATTAAAAATGTGGTTTGTCAATTTTACCTTAGTAAAATAAAAGATTATCTTCATATTAATCATGAAATAAAATTAAACTTTTACGTTCAAAACATCAAAATTCATTTATTGCTATTTTTCGTTTTTTATGACAAGGAACACAAATTATTCATTTTATGATGCTTATGTCAATTTATCATCCATTTGAAAAAGAAAATTAATTTCAAAGTGTTGTTGAATGTTAATATCTCTTATCACACTAATTTGACATAGTGTGTTTCAATGTTTAAAAAAATTGATGTTGAAACAAGAAATAATATGTATTTATTAATGGAAATTTGTTTATGGTATGAAAACTTTCATTAAATATTATAAATTGATAACTATATATGTAATTTTCAAAACAAGATATTAACAACCCATATAAGTACACATAATAACACATCCAATTTTCATGATCATGAAAATGCAACTTAGCCCTTTCTTATATAATCAAGGAGTGGTTGGGCACCTATAACAATCTTGCAATAAATCCAATTGTTGTTTTCTGCATGTCCAAGTAATTTCCAGGTCTACCTTGGGTTTTCATCCCCAAGGGAGACTAGAAATTCATTAGGAGCTTGAGTTTGACAAGGTTGTGACATGATCAAGGTTGCTCCAACAAGTGCAGGCTAGGGAGGGATACATAGGTGGTTGACAACTCCTAAATTGCTGTCTTTGTGGGACAGTTTAAGTGTGTCTAGACCATTGCATTCTTAAATTCAAGGATTGGGAGGTCTGGAATGCAGACTCCATAGGTGAGTACTTCAGTATTTAATTTAATAATAATAATAATAATAATCTGGAAAAAAAATCATAAATAAAAATTCTAAAATTCTAGAAAATAAGAATTAATCTAATTTATGTTGAAAGCGTTCGTGTACTACAGTATTAAAAAACCCACTTAGTGCATGGCAATGGTTGTTCAATGAGAAGTTGCCTCACAACTTTACAAAGTTTAGTGATTTGTGGGTCTGTACTCGCAGTGTCACCATTTGGTCTATTTGGGTAGTGAGGAATAATATGGTGTTTACATTATGGAAACTCTCAAATATTTCACCACGCAAAAGTTATAATCTTCAAAAAATGCTCTAAAAGAAACCAAAATCCTTCAAGATATTATGACTCTATAATAACTAATCTCAAGTTTCAACACAAGCCAAAATATCATCTTTCAAAAATTTGGTGGCTGATGATGTAATTTTGCAGAATATTCTCATGGCAAAATCAATTATCAAGCTGTACAACTCCCCCACCAAAATCAGCCTAGTCTAATTTTGTTGTATAAAATGGTCCTAATGAAATTAGGTGGAATAAACTTACATCTATTCTCTACTTTTACAAAATTAAGTCATCATCAAGTCGAGGCTCAATAATCCAAGTGACAAGGTCCAGTTTAGTGCCTGATTTGTAATTTGTGCGGTTTTATTAACCATTTGAGGCCCAGACAATGTACTCAAATAACACTAATTTCAATATGAAATATTGGGAAATATATTAAAAATTTGGAATAAAGAAATGTGAATGCAAAATGTTACCATCACATGTGTTATGTACATGGACCCCATTTTGGAGTTTACATAGTAATGAATACCATGTTCATTTCCAAAAGTCCCCGGGGCAAAGTTTTAGATTGCATGTGTAGGGATGCAAATTTAACCCCTACATCTATGCATGATTTTAAAAATAATTGAAAAGACATAGGATAGGTGGGAGCTTCATGTGGTTACAAAAATATTATGTGCACAAAAAATGGACAATAGCCATGAGATGTGCATGTAACTTGTTGAGTAATTTGATAATTACTTGAGTAATTTGTTTAAAGGGGAAAGTTTAGGGATTGGATTTGGTCTTGGTGCATTGACTTTCACATATTAATGTGGAAGTCATGTGCGCCATGTGATTGTGTTTTCTTTTGATTATTATGGAATCACATGGGGGACCATGTGATGATTTCTTATAATTAAT
>Ga0209208_10011393_pt1 | contig 11385 bp, 10 predicted proteins | sample S1TSphfallax_3_FD_187694 | JGI IMG/M metagenome (GOLD analysis project Ga0209208, IMG submission 187694) | Host-associated microbial communities from peat moss isolated from Minnesota, USA - S1T2_Fd - Sphagnum fallax MG (SPAdes) (version 2) | ecosystem: Host-associated > Plants > Peat moss >...
AATTTTTTTAATTTTTTAATTTTTAAAAAAAAAATTCTTGGTGGGGGAAGGGGGAGGGATTCTCTATTGCTCAAAGTGGAAATGAATATTAAATGGAATAATTTTTGAAAAAGGCATTTTGGGGGGGTTTTTTGTGCCTTATTTTCCCTTAAAAAAAAACCAAGGAACTTTTGCAACAAGTTGATTGGGTGGGGTCAAGTGGGTAATTTTGTGCTCTAGTACAAAAAAGGAAACCCAAAAAAAAAGAAATATCACAAAGTCAACTAAAGCATGTACTTTGTATTGGGCTCTTTTTCATCCCTTATTCCAAAAATAGAAACACAAAAGTGGAATATACACCACAATGTCAATTGAAACACGATAAACCCAAAAAAAAAACTTTAAAAATTAAAAAATTAAAAATTAAGAATAAATATAAAAATAACCCATTTTCAATAAACTTTTGAAAGGAATAAATAAATAATTTTTTTGGCAATAACAAATTTCTTTTTTAACACATACGGAATCATCCATCCCATTGTCTTATTGATGACAATGAATGCTTAACTATGGTCGCAAAGTTTACTCATGAAGCTACAATATCATGAAACAATAGCTTCTTAAATATCACGAAGAACACTTGGAATTTATAGAAACATTTGAAGCTTGAATGTCATCATAGATCAATGTTTGAAATATGGGATTATTGTCGGGAAAAATTGGCCTAACATATCGTAATGTCTTTGGTAAAAAAATCATTGTTATTTACATCTATTTGTTCATAAATGCATTTTTCTCAAAGTAAAATTAGGTTTAAAGTTAAAGCCCATCTTCTTAATAGTTGTTTCATGTGTGTTAGTGTAGCCTATGTTGTTGGCTCAAGTGTGCATTGGTTACCCAGCTAATTTTTTCCTTCCAAATCCATTGTTTGTAGTTTAGTTGAATTTCCAATGACAAAAATTACTCAAAATTCAATATCTCCCACACCTCAAGTCATTTTTTTTCCAAAAAACCTTCATTAAATCCTACTTATTGAGAGCTTTCCAACAATACCAAGAGTGTACCCAAAGTCCCCTTTTAAATTTTTGTTTTGATTTGAATGAAAAAAATTCAATATTCAACACCTTCTCCAACATATGTCAAAAACATTATGAAATCAACTCAGGGCACCCTTACTCATTGAGGGCTTTCCAACAATACGAGAGGTACCTCTTGTATTGTTGAGATCTCAACATGACAAACAAAAACAAAACAAGCAAACTACCTTCTTTCATAGATAAATGTGTGTACATGGACTCAATCCATAGATGCTATGGATTGATTCAACATCTTCAACATTTGGAGAATTCTATAATCATGGACTAGGGATCTTCATCATTCATTGTGCATGGACTAGGGATTTTTCATCATTGTGTATAATAAAATACCCAAGAAAATGACTCTCTTCTTGTTTGTTTTTATTCCATTTATCACAAAGTTTTGAGCCCCATTAATTTGTGCTTATTTAAAGCTTTCCTTTGTCTTCAAGTTTGGATGCAAAGTTCATCGTTATCAAAAAGACTTGTACCTAGTTTTGGAGTTCATTGGCATTGGGCATTCTAGATTATAACATGCGAGCACATTCATTTGAGCACATTGTCTACAACCCTCTTGTCATCATATTCAAACTATCATGCAACTATGATGTATGCAAGTAAACCAACTCAATATTTAGACTTTCCATCAATTCAATAAAAAACCATTCCTTCTTTTATGTTGGGCAATGCTTGCTCCTATGGACATCCCATAATTTTTGGGCCTATACACCCTTGGGCTACCACCCTTGATCAAGGCTACAACCCTAGGGAAGACAATAGGGAGTAGACCTTCCCTTATACATAACCAAACATTTTCTTTTATTTTATGTAGATTTTTAGAGTTTTTATGTTTTAACGCATAAAATAGCATGTCAATTGACACACAAAGATTTTTTTCAAAATGCTTGTCACATGATGTGTAACTTGAAAAGTTACGTGCCACAAATGACATCCATAAATAAAAATTGTTGACTTGAGCAAGAGACTAATTATAAGCAAGAGACCCCAATTTGGAACGACATGCAAACACAATATTATATTGACTATATGCTCTTTATATGGTCAAAATTGTTGAATTACCTTGAAACTAGCCCATGGAATATAACAATTAACATGAATATCTTGGTATCTTTCCCTAGGATATTAAAAATTTCTCAGGATGAACCCTAAAACATTGGGTAATTTAAAAAAATAAAATTCAATCCAATTATAAATATATACAAAAAGATTGTGAAGTTCCATAAACTTTAATACTTCAAAAACATGTTGGAACCTTCCAATTACTAGGGGAGCAAAGATTTTTAAAAACTTGTATACATTTGTTAGAAAATGAATTGGGCCAAGCAAGAAGGCCAATTTCTTGGCCCAATTCTTTTTTTAAAAAATCATTTATGCAAGTTTTCAAAAGTATCCTTTAATTAGTGAATAGATACCCTATTATGAAAGCAAAATGGAAAATGATATAGGTTACCATTTTTTTGAGGCCATTTGAATATTCTTGAATAAAAAAGAGATTATTTGAAAAAATAAAAAAAGTTTTAATTCTTATGTTGAGCTTTAGTGAAATCATTGGGCAATAAGAAAAGATGCAAATATTGCAAAAGACGTTTTTCTAAGATAACAACTCCATGATGGAATGCAATAATTTTTTTACTAATGCATGAAATTGCAATGGAATTCAATTAACTTGAACCAATTGATTCAATGGATGTAAAAGGTTACCAATCAAATTTTAACAAGTCATGGATGAGACATGCAAATAAAAGGATGAAATGGTGGTAAAAGCTCAGGCTTGTTATCCATGAAATACAAACACCACTCAATTATTACATTTCAATTTTCACCACATTCAAACTTAGTTTTGAACTAGGTTAGACATAAGGATTATCTTTGTTTATTTTCTTTCAATGAGGATGGATGAAAAGGATGAGAGGAACAACAAACCTTATAATGTTAACATGCCTTTTTTATGACCTTTCCAAATTCATTACACCTTTCTAGAACAATATTCCTTATTATATTGAGATCCTTCCACCGTCTTTTTTTTTCCAAGAAAATTGAGAAAGTTTTGGAATTTTTTTGAAGTGTATATTTGACTTTTTTGGTTTTTTTGGGAAATAAATTGCCAATTTTTCAAAATCACAAAATTGAATTGGAAAAAATAACCAGTGTTGGCTACAAATTATTACAATAATAACAAATTATTAGAAACTAGGGTTTTCAAAATTGTAGCTACCACCTTGAATTTACTCTTGTCGCCTTTGAAGACTCTCAATTTTGCTTTATTCAAATCCCAAAAAGCTTTTGTTTTAAACCCCTCGTCAAACCCTAATTCAGATTGCCAAAAGATTCCTATTTCAAACACTAAAAATAATTTTGTGAGCCCAAAAAATGAGCTCACATGGGGAAAAAATCAAATTTTTTGAATTTGTGGGTCCACAAGTTAAAAAAATGAACTCACCTTGAAATGAAGAAAACAACATATTTTTAATATTAAAAAAAAGTAAAATGGGTCTAGTTTCTAGACTTGTAGTGTGTCCACAAGATAAAAAAGTGGAGTCAAATGAGAAAAAGAAAAAAGTCTAAAAAATGGATTCACTTGAGGAAAAAAAAAGGAATCACCTAGAAGAAGAAAAAAAATGGAATCACCTAGAAGAAGAAAAATGGAATCACCTAGAAGAAGAAAAAAATGGAATTTTCTTTTGGACTTGGGGATCCACAACAAGTCCAAAATATGGATTCACCAAGAGCAACATGAAACCCTAAAGGCTTGAAATAGAAAATTTTGGAAGTGGATTATGATTCCCATTTTGGTTCCAATAACCAAATTCCTAACCATCCAAACTCGGAATCGAGACTCAATTCCAGTTAGGTTCTTGGAATGGAATTGGAATTGAGCCTCAGGAACTAAGAGCACCTCCAGAAAATGGTTTTGGCTCAGCATAATTGCACAGGTTGTTGCCATGTCTGGTAAAAGGCTCGGCAGCAGCGCTGTGCATCTCCCAAAAAGAGTGTAATAAATAAATATGATCTAACTGCTGCTCAGTGTTTCTGATTGGTCGATCATAATGATTGGTCCAGGTGGTTTGCTATTAGTAGTCCCCCAAAACCTATTTTGCTGTCTCAGTTTCAGTTTTATTGGTGGGGTTGCAAAAGAGTACAAAACTAAACTTTTGGAGGTGAAAAATATTTCGCAGAGTCACATACCTTGCACCGCTGGAGATGCTCTAAGTCTTATCAACACGGTACCCAGCCAACACTAGTTAGTACAAACGTTTTGGGGGGCAATTGTTACATGTAGTTCCCACTTGGATTTTTTTCCCCCCTATTTGTAATGAAAAGAAAAAATGAAACATTGATTTTAATACCTTGAAACATGTTAGTAGTCCCACTTGTTTTTTTTTCGCAAAATGAAACGTTGATTTTTTAATACCTTGAAACTAAGGTTGATAACAAACGACCTTTTCTCGTAGCATCATCAATAGTATTGCTTCCTTTCAAAGGAATCATCTTCAAACCTTGAAACTAAGGTTGATAACGAACGACCTTTTCTCGTAGCATCATCAATAGTATTGCTTCCTTTCAAAGGAATCGTCTTCAAGATGTTACCTATCCCAAGATCATTTTACAATGTATGGTGGTTATCTAAGAAGAGAGCTTTGAAGCCCCCATCAGATCTAGCCTAGCGTGTTCAAGCTTATAACCCTCCACAACGACATTATAGTCAACAGATGTGTACCTTGGCCACTTGGACACATTTTGTCCAATAATTAATTAATTTTGGGGCTCCCATTTTCAACAAATGGCATATTCTCAAATATTTTTATCATATCCTTTGATTTCCTTTAGAAAAAAGTATTTTTGGAAAAATACAAATATTTCAAGATTTTTTTGAAAATAGTATGAACTGGCCTGGTACTATGCTATATTATATCCATAGCACAATTTCTTTTCTCAAAAAAAACTAGGGGTGAATCACACTATGGCCTTGCCATTTACATTAAAAAGTATCTTAAGGCAAAAAAAGAGTTATGGAAACTCAAATATGTCACCATGCAAAAGTATAATCTTCAAAAATATCCTCAAGATATTATAACTCTATAACTAATCTCAAGTTTCAACACAAGCCAAAATATAGTCTTTCAAAAATCCTCAGATAAAAATAGACCTATTATTATTACCTAGGGGGCCAAAATCCATTAAGCTACTATACTCTATAATGAATCTAAACACAATATCCTTGCCAAGGCAATTAGGCAAGGCCAATAAACTTAGAAACACTTTGTGTCTCAACTATCTAGGGTTGATCTATCAATTTAAACTATGAAAAATGTTATGGAGTGCTTGTTCACACTTTTCTCTAGCTTATTCCTCCGCCCCCCCCCCCATGCTTTGCAATTTGGAAAACATTAGAAGACTAGTTTTTTCCATTGGGATTTCAAGAGTTCAAGTATTTATTTCTTCATTAAACTAGAAGAAGTATAATATATTTGACTAATGGTTCCTAATTCATTTCTTTTTGCAATGACCACTTTCTCTTCGAAATTTATTTTTGTACCATAAACATTTGATTTTTTGCATTGCATTTTTCTTTCAAGTTTTTCATTTTACAAAAAAATAAAATAAATTTGTGAAGTCTAGGTTGCTTAGATGTTTTTGCACATGTGGGGTTTTGTTGTTGGCCATGACTTGATAGGCAAGGATATTGTGTTTAGATTCATTATAAAGTATTATAGCTTAATTGATATTGGCCCCCTAGGTAGTAAGTCTATTTTTATATGAGGATCTTTAAAAAATGATATCTTGGCTTGTGTCTGTTTATTATTTGCATTTTTACATCCATTTGGGACCAGAGAATCCATTAGACGAAAGGTAGATCATGGAGGATAGATTATCCTTTGTTATTGGTAGCACACCACAAACTTGGTCAAGGTGATCCTGTTCGTAATCTACATGAGCTCAGCAAGAGTATTAACATGAGTGAAAGATAGAGCCGAACAAAGTGTTCCCTAACTTTATGTATTTGGACAAACAAAGAGCAAGTGCTCTTCATCCTCTACCTTCCCCAAGTCGCAGCCCTAACTTTTTGTGTATTTGGACAGACAAAGAGCAAGTGTTCTTCATCCTCTACCTTCCCCAAGTCACAGCCCTAACTTTTTGTGTATTTGGACAAACAAAGAGAAAGTGCTTTTCATCCTCTACCTTCCCCAAGTCGCAGCCCTAACTTTTTGTGTATTTGGACAAACAAAGAGAAAGTGCTCTTCATCCTCTACCTTCCCCAAGTCACAGCCCTAACTTTTTGTGTATTTGGACAAACAAAGAGAAAGTGCTCTTCATCATCTACCTTCCCCAAGTCGCAGCCCTAACAAAGCCTTTTAACGTATGACACGCCCTTACATGCATCTTGGCTTGTGTTCAAACTTGAGAATTAGTTATAGGATTGGAATATCATGAAAGATTTTGGTTTCTTTTAAAGGATTTTTTGAAGATTATATCTTTGCATGGTGAAATATTCAAGTTTCCATAATTGCTCTTTTGCCTAACTATACTCTTTAATGTAAATGGCAAGGCCACATTGTGTGACACACACCTTTTTTATAATCAAAGTTTGAAAATTGAATGAAGAACATCTATCAAGATGTCTTAGTACATGTTAACTCAAGAATACTTCTGTTTCTCCATGTGATTGGAAATAGTGTTTTCAACACCTTATTATGGTCCATGTTTAACTTTATTTTCCTTTTGTTCAAACAAATAGCTTGTGTCGAAGGCTACAGACCGATGGCAAAGACACAATTACACAAAACAAAATAGCTTGTGCCAAAGGCCCAAAATGGGGTCTCAACAACATGATTGCACAAGCATAGAGCTCATGTCAAAGGCACAGAACAGTGCCAAAAGACTCATGTTTACACAATGTTTACATTGACACACCTTATTAGCATTAGCTCCTTAACACCATTTGAACCATAGAAACACCACAGAAAGACATTGAGTGCAGCAGCAAGCCATAGAACCTACTAATTAGAGTCACTCACAACGTGTCACACCATGGTGCGCAAGTCCAGCACCTCAACACTGCGTCATATACATCGTATCAATCTCCATTGGCTGCAAAGGGCGTCATAACAAACTGAACACAGAATTGTCCTTGCTGATACCAATCCAGAGTCGATCGTGTGAAACAACAAAGAGAAAAACAAGTAACAGGCTGAAATTGAATAATATAAAAGCAACACAGAAGAGCAAACAGGTTTGTTGAAATCAATCATAGAACATAATCAAGGTCATCCCATCAAAAGATGTTTTGATGGGAGGACCTTGATGTCCTGAAAAGTCTACGCACGAAAATCTCTGACTAGGGGGTTCAAGGTTGAAGGGCCATCAGCAGATGCGGAGTCTGTAAGTTGTCTAGGTAGAGATAGGGGTCAGATCTCGAATCAAAGTCTCAGGGTTCAAGGACTGAATGTCCAGATTCAGAGTAGGTTCATTGTCAAAGTTTCAAAGTTCAGCAGAGTCAAAAGTGTGTTTTCAAGTCCAGGTTAGGTAGGGGGTTCAAACTTGGAGAACTGCAAAGTCAATCCACCAGTATGATCACTCAGCTTTGCCACGAGCATCCTTGGCTTGGCCCCGCTTGCGAATACCCAAGCTACTGCGGAGGCGAAAAGAGTCCACAATTGGCTCAGGAAGTGACTGAACAAACCACCACATGATTGAATGGACCCAATAGGGAGTGCAGCGGGGCTCATACCCAACCCACTTCAATCCAGCTGCCGCATATGTTTCAGGTGATGGTACAGTAAGGGATGCTTTTCGGATCTTTGCCAACTTTGTTGCAACATACAACGGAACCTGCAATTCAGAATGAGGGGTGAATACAACAATTTGACTTTCATTTCTGCTGGCACCTATACACATCAAACTCAAAACATCAATCAAATTCATATATAGCCCTCTCATATTACTTCTTCTGTGCATGGAAATAGATGAAGTTAAAATTTCTAGATTTGAGGGCTTATCCAGGTTTCACAGTTTGAGGCATTCTCAGAAAGACCAGGAACATGAAGCAATCATAACAACAAACTGAAGGAGACCCTTTCATCTCAGATACACTAGGAACCAATTTTAGAAGAAAATATGAGCTGCAATAAAGAAGAAGAGAGGTACTTGGCACTGGACATCAATTCCGCTGTGTTTGTACTCCACATAGAGCGACCTCGACAATTGGTCAACAAACCTGTTCACAGTAATGGCACACAACTCCTGTCAAATGCTCTACTCCTATATCACCAAGAACCTCAAATATTGTACTGACTTCTTAGTTAGTTCATGAACATCGACCAACTCAGAATCTTGGGGTCTCCCCACTAAACCCAATTTGAACCTGCTCTGGATAACTTTCAATTGTTTTCCACAGACAGATATACATTCAATGGTCTAGTACCTAGGTCACAATTTCCTGTAGATGTAAGGGCTGCCATATTGACAGAAATTAATGATCAGAGTAGGATGGACATACGCTTTTGTTGCAGCATAGAGGCTGTAGAGAGGGTCCGAGGGCAGAACAGTGGCTGCACCAGAACCAACATTGATGATGGCTCCACATTTGTGTTTCAGCATAGATGGAAGAAATAGCTGGATCATGCGTGTTGTGACTTCAATGTTCACACGTAGCAAGTTTTTGGTGAGTTCTCCATCAACTTCATGGAAGAAGCGGGCATAGGGATATGACAACCCAACATTGTTGATCAAAATTCCCACATGAATATCAGCTGTCTTCTGAGCAATTCTTGCTAATCCACCATCCAAATCATCATCTGTGAAATCCACCACCACAAATCGCACCTGCAGATGTTGAATTGCAGTTGGACAAATCTGTTAGGCACAACTGAACCATACTAAAGTAGCAAATATCATCACACTTGCAGAACCAGAACTACAACAAGAATTTGCAGAGACTAGCTTCCCCATGCTAGTGTTGATGTGAACAAGGAGATTAAGTGATACACCTCCAAAATCTGGTGCAATCAAGAAATCATGGAAAACTTGGAAATCACAGATAAAATGTTCTTGCACTGAAATCCTTTTTCTTGTTGATAACTACATCCTTTCAGACTTAAGTAAAAGAACATTACTTGATGAGAAGAAGAAGAAGAAGAAAAATCGGATCAACAGAAGAATCAAACCTTTACACCATATTTGGAGTGAAGCTCTTTGGCAAGCTCTTCAAGCTTGGACTGTGAGCGACCCACTATAACCAAGTTGATCTTCTTTCGTGCCAGTTTCACTGTGAAGGCTTTCCCGATCCCATCAGTTGCTCCAGTGACTAGAGCCCAATTCCCATACCTGCACACATTCATCACAATTTTCTCATTGTCAAGGAACTGCCTGCAAAAAAGGACTTGATGCAAAAGTGATTCCACAGCTTTCTAGAAAGGGTTTCAAAGGGTGTGGGTACTCAAGCAAGAAGTTCAATGGGTTTATTCTGGCAACAATGCTTTTATATCAAACCATGGAACAAAAGCTTGAATCCTTGCTTATGGGCTTTCCCATACTTCCATCAGATGGTCTGTTCCTGTATAGAATCTGACAATCAAGTGATCTGAAAAGCTCTTCATTATCATCATACAAAAGTGATGGAAGAGAGAAGAGGATGCATTTGTTTAATAAAACAAACACAAAATAATAATTTGTTGTTTACCAAAACAACCTGCTGATCTCCAAAGAAACATGCCACTGATTCCCACAGCAAAATTTCTAAAACATCTACAAACAAAAGAGTAGATGATGATAAGACTGAATATACTAGTATCAGAAGAGAACAAACATGCTGATGAGCAGAACTATGAAAACAGAGACAGAGAATGTGTTTAAATAGAGAGTGTCAAACCTGTGCTTATCTCAACAAAGATTAGCACTTATGGCATAAGTGGAAATCAGCACTACTGCTTACACATGGTTGCCCTAGAACACTTGCTGATAATGAGTTTTATTATTCTGGCAACAATAATAATGCTTGTATTGAATGTTCATGGGACAAAAGTGTGGAGCCTTGCTTTCCCTGTATTTCCATCAGCCATCAGGCTGTTTGTTTCTATGCAGAATCTTTCAATCCAAAGTGAACTAAAAGGAAGCTCTTCATCATCATATAAAAATGGTGGAATAGAGAAGAAGAGGCTCTGTTTACTTATCTTTTTCCTCTGTTAGAAGCAAATCATCTAACTAGATGGTTTAATAAACCGGAAAAAAAAGTTGCTGATCTCCAAGGAAACATGCTACTAATTCTGGCAGCAAGCTTCTGAAACATCTGTGTGCTTCCATAGACATGAACAAAGAAAGAGTAGATCCTGATAAGACTGAAGAAACATGCATATGAAAATGCTGAAGAGAAGTTCTTCATCATCATACAAAAATGATGGAATAGAGAAGAAGAGTCTCTGCTTATTTATCTTTTTTCTCTGTAAGAAGCGAATCGTCTAACTAGAAGATTTAACAAAAAGGAAAAAAAAGTTGCTGATCTTCAAGGAAACACGCTACTGATTCTGGCAGCAAGTTTCTGAAACATCTGTGTTCCCATAGACATAAGCAAAGAAAGAGAAGACGCGGGTAACACTGAAGAAAAATGCATCAGAAGAGAAGAAAAATGTTGATGAAAATGCTGATAAACAAAAAGGGAGAAAGAAGATGAAAACAGAAACAGAGAATGAGAAATCGAGAGATCAAGAGACAGAGACAGAGACAGAAATGTTACCTGGAAAAGAAGGGCTCAGCAAGTCGCAAGAACGTCGTGACAAAGATTCAAACGAGAGGCCAGGAAGGAACAGAAATGTTATTACCTGGAGAGGGACTTGGCAGGTCGCAAGAACGTGACATAGATCCAAGGGAGAAGCAAGGACACGAGTCGCAACACGTACAAGAACCCGATGGCTGCCAACAATAACAACATCCAGTAATCTGCTGCCGCTTCCCCGATGGAATACTTCTTCACTCCCCCTGGTATTATCTCCATCTTCTTCTCTTGTCTTCCGTGGAACACCTGTTTCTCTCCCCACTTCCACTTCTCCACACACTGACTGAGTCAACCTCAATGAAGAAAGTTTTCCAGCTCCTGCTCCTTCTGAACTAGAAACGCACGAAAACCATCTCTCAAGAAGAAAACAACAGCCGACAGCTCAAAAGATTACGCACCAAAAAATAAAATAAAAATAATAATAGAATAGTAAATGCAAAAAAAAAAAATAAAATCAGAAACCGATCCGCGAACTACAAAACGCAACACCAGCGGAAAAAGTTCAGGAGATCACGCACAAAAAAATCTTTCTAGCGATGG
>Ga0209208_10011394_pt1 | contig 11382 bp, 4 predicted proteins | sample S1TSphfallax_3_FD_187694 | JGI IMG/M metagenome (GOLD analysis project Ga0209208, IMG submission 187694) | Host-associated microbial communities from peat moss isolated from Minnesota, USA - S1T2_Fd - Sphagnum fallax MG (SPAdes) (version 2) | ecosystem: Host-associated > Plants > Peat moss >...
AGTTAGTGCTGCAGGTTCAGTGCTACTCTACTTGAGAGAGAGACCGACGTAGTCAATAAAAGACAGCATTAGGCCTACCTCCACTCCAGGTCCCAGAAGGGACCAACTAGTTTATCCCTACATTTTGAATTATAAGTTCTTTTCCCAAAATCTAAATGTACTTGTGTAAATGTCACAATCTGGGACATTATTTAGCACTAGATGAAAATTGTGATGGACAACAATAAGTTGTAGTTGGAAACCCACATAGGTGAAATGGTTAGGATTCCCAACAGTCCCCACAATTTGAAGTGATTGTCCTTTTAAGAACATACATTAATGTTGGAACCTAATGGCATACTAGAGGATAAGGACAAAATTCCTTTGCTTTGGGAGATTTTGTGTCGGCAAATATTTTGTTTGAGTCAATGTAACTAGATTTATCAATGGCTATTATAAATAGCTAGATTATTAAATTGTTGAACTATAAAAGTGTTGAAAGGTTGGATTGTGGAATGGGGTTAACAATGATCATAGATTGGGCTCCATTTTAATTGGAATTTTCATTCGTATTAATCATGAATTCTCTAATTTCTTACCTTGTGCATAGGATGAAGGGAATGCCATGGGTGTATCCAAACCAATTTCTGAAAATGTAAATGCTCAACAAGTATCCTTGGTTGATGGCAACCATGAACAAGTAAGAAATTTATTTAAGCTGATGATTCTCATAAAGGCAAATTAGTTATGTGGTAGTAATGTGTGTACTTCAAATTAGTCACATGGTCCTTTGCTACAACATGAGTTAACATGAGCACCCTATTGTGTGTAGGGGGCTGGAAGGGTCATGGACCATTCTAAAGTGATTGTTGAAGTCGCAAGTGTTAAGAATGGACCCTTTGTCAAGGGTAGCCCTGTGCAAGCGGATAGAGGCAACATAAGCGGAAGTCTCCCTCCAAGAAGGCTACTATAGAAGTGCAAATGCATTTTCTATACTTCCCAAGGCTATTCACTTGGTTTGATTATAACTTGACACATGTTAACGCCCTTTCACTGATTGAGGGCGTCAAAGGCACAAGTATAACCATGTACAAGTAGAATGACAGTTTCATACTTAGAAGTCTAACTGAAATTATAGGAAGATGTATTAAAATGATTTCTCAAAAGTCGTGAACACCATTTTGTTGTTTGGTTTTTTCATTCAAGTGATAAAATTGTGGTGAGTTCTAATAGTACCATTGGATGTGATTGGGACTAATAGGTCACGAGCTAGTCAGAAGGGACAATCCAAGGATCCCTTAGCCACAAGCTAAGATTTTCAGAGTCACAAGTAAGTTGAAACAATCGCCATAATTCCACCACATTGTGGCTAATGTTGAATGGTTGGAATAAATTATGTTTGGTTTCTATACATTTTAATCAACACCCACAAGTTTAAAGACTACTTCTAGGTGGCATGGTTACAGGCTAGATTGAAATCAAGGATTAATGTTGACCTTATGGATCTAAATTCAGGAATCCCTTAAGGCTCGAGATTTTTTATTAACTAGGCATGTGAGAAATACCATGAAGAGGATATTGAACCTGGGAGGTGTACAGTAGCCTTTAGACATATTCAAAACCCAACAACTAAAGTGCCATTTCCAAGTCGATTACCACCAAAGATTTTGAGAGCCTTAGATAATTATGTTCTCATGTGGTACATAAAGGATGTTGGGCAAATAGTGAACTACTTCTATCCAAGTATTCATGTACATTGATGGTCCATGTGCATAGGCTAGGAAGATATGTTCTTTTACGGCGAGTCATTTGAACTACTTCCTATCATTTTGCAATGATTTTGTAGCAAGACATCGGGCTGCCATTTTTGTAATTATTTTTTTACATATCTCCCTATAATCATTTAAATATGCTTGGGTTTAATATTTGTATGTTTTTGGAAAGTTTTTGGCTACCTTTCTTAGACAAATAATAATTGCAAAATGTTTTTTTTTTGCATTCTTGTATACACCTTTACTAGTCAAATAAATTCTAAACCCTATATCCACATTTAAAATTGGTTGGTGGAAATTATTAGCCCCTAGGACAAGAGAAACAATTTAAAGACATGGCTTTCATATTGGAAAGTGTCAAATAAAGCAAATATCAAGTTATTTGAAATGTCCAAACTTAGTTTATAAGACCATATTCAATTTGACTATATGTGGTCAATTCAACCACTTTATATAGTCATAGAAATCCAGCAAATGTAGCAAACAAATGACATGTGACATTCATTTATTGGTCATTGTTGTGACACATGTCATCAATTTATTTATTTCCTATACCTCCTCTGAAATTAATCCAACCCTAGCCCAAACCCAACCCAAACCTAGCCCAAACCTAAACATAACCTAATTTGAACCACCCCCAAGCCCAACCCAAACCTAAACCAAACCAGTCTCAAGCCTAACCTGAAGTTAATCCAAGCCACTCCCAAGCCAACTCCAAGTTTAATCCAACATTAATCTAAACTTGCACCAAGGCTATTCCAACCCTAACGCGAACCTACTCCAAACCTTCCTCAAACCTATTCTAATTTTCAACTAAACTTCATCCAAACCTATCAAGATATGTCGCATGGACTCCTTATTGTCCTTGATGAATATTTATTATTACTAGTCAAATGAACCATGTTGAATTAACCACTCTTTCATCAATATCATGATGACACATGGCGTAATTCATCACATCATTGTGTGACATGTGTGTTTAAATAAACAATTACATTCAAACTAACATTTTGACTAGTGGTCAAATGATCACTATGCCAATTTGACCAATGATCAATGAATCAAAATATGACACATGCAATCGGAAAAACATCTCAAATGTGTTCTATTTGACTAGTGGTCCAAAATACTACTAGTCAAATTTACCAAGCAAGAGTACAACCCTAGGGTTGGTTAAAAAAACCCACTTAGTCAAAAGAAGATTGTTAAAATTGATTTTGTTTGGATGACCAAAAGGTTTTTTTAACCCTTGTCACTTTGGGGTTCTTTTTTACTAGAAATGTTGATTTAAAAAACCTCGAATTCTAATAGTGCATTTTAATCTTCTTTTAAATTTATTTTCAAGTGAGGTGGCAAGGTAGTGCCACTTCCCCCTTTTGAAACTAATTAAATATAATAGTTTCACTATCTAAGAAACAATAAGAACTTTCAACAATCATTGATAATTAAGGATTACATGATATTATTTAAATTTACTAGTTCATGGTCAACTTGCCCACCAACACAACATAATATTCTTATGCACAGGAATAAATAATGATATTAGCTTATGTGAATAATGGGTGTTGAACTTCAATATTTTTATTTATTACACCAAAAAATTACAAGTTATTATAATTTCACACAATCATTAATAATAAGACTTTGATGTTTTTAATAAATAAATAAAGAAAGAAACAATGATTTATCTAAACAAAAAAATCAAATGTCTTTCATTCCATGCTATTAAATGAATTCTTTTAAAAAGTAATTTGAACATTTCATTATTTGAACTAAGAGCAAAAAATGCAAAAGAATATTGTGTAACATGTCTCCTAGTTATCTTGCAAAAAACCAACAAACTTAAAATTAAAAAGAATAATCATCTCTCTATTCATCGTTTATATTTTTTTGACATTAGGCAAGAGTTCGTAATAATCATGAATGTGGATCCCATGATCTATTAAGAACTATAGCAATGTGTCACATGCCTTTGCATATCCCACGCAAATTTTTATGGATAATCGATATTTAATTATACATCAATTTTAATGGACATTTAATTGCATGGCATTCCAGTCTCAACAAACACATTTTATCATAATTTAAGCCAAAAGAAATTGAAATTAATTATGAAGGAATTAAATGTACAAGATGATGACATTGATAACACAATGTACACATTATTCAATCTCAATTTATGACTACACTTTCAATTAATTATATAGTTTGTATGTGATGTGATATCTATTTTGTGGTGCAACAAAGTTGATAACTAGTCATACCACAATTGAATTATATCATACAATAATGGAACAATAGTCTCCATAGAGTGAAACTTGTTGCATAAATAATTGTATCACATAGAACAACATAGTTGATAATTAACTACAATTTTTTTTAGTATGCTAGTTAATCATTGCAATAGTGTCAATGTGTATACACATCACATGATTTTACATGTCAAAGCCATACATAATTGCAAGGTAATTGTTTCTAATGAGGCTTGTGCAACTTGCCCACAAAATCAAAATATATTGACCATAATCATATACATGTATTCAAATTATATAGGGGTCCATTTTGCAACTAGTATGAAATTATAATAAAACTTGTGAATTTTTAATGCGTCATTTTATTTTTAAATGACCCATATTTCCATGAACAAATGCAAAATAATTGCACATTAGTTGCAACAAACACATAATTGTAGGGCAATGAAGTTTTTGTGAACAAGATTTCTCATAATTAATTTTTCTAAAAGGATCTTAGATTTGATCCTCAAAATAATCAAGACCCTTGGTCACATGGATGTAACAATAAAGGTGCTGAAACTATTTTACATGTATGGAAAGAAAATATTAATTCAATCTCCCCAAAGAATGGCAAAGGAACAATTGTAAACTTCAAAATCAAAAACACATTTTGTACACAAGTTTGCCACATATGGACCAAAGATATCAACATTGGTTATTTTTTGGATTCGTCAACCATGGCACATTTTAGGAAGGTTTTTAAAAACATGATTGACCCTAATGTCAAGGTGAAAGTATGATTGGGCAGTACCACTAGGAACCACTTAAGGAAATTTTCAAGAATGGTTTGGAAACATTTGGTACATTAAACCTTTGTTGTCCTTCCATTTTGTCTTCCATCTTAAATCCATACAAGAATAGGTTCAATTGCCTCCCCAAACCTCAAAGCCTCCACCCAATCACACACCCAATTTATACAATTGAAAAATTGTTTGGTAACAAATGCAACATGATCTTGTCATGTGAGAAATCATTATGCAATGTACTAAACTGATCAACTACACTTGTGATGCACATGAATGCCCATGTTGATTTCACTTGTGTTCATTTAAATGTCATAAGATGTTGGTGGGATTCAAAATTGAGCTAGCCCCTTTGCAAATTCTTTCAATTATGAAAGGTTGATGTGGATTGGGTGACATGTTGTGGTATTCAATGCACCTCTAGGTTTTTCAAGTGGTATAATTTGGGTAAAATAACTTGTTAAGAAAACATGTCAATTTTTAAGTTTACAACGAAATGAAAATTTGAGGTAGATTCCCTAGCTCCCAAGATAAAAATAGAGGTGAGAGCTTTGAGATGGGATTATGGCAAACTCAAAAGTGGATATTCAAGGTGAGATCAAATTTCACAAACTAGGAAAAAGGTGGTTAATGCGAGTTAAAGCCAAAATGGTGCACATATAAACTAAACTCATAACACACACCATAGATTGGACTTGGATAGGAGCCACTACCTCCTTTCCTATAACACATTTTTTGATTGATAGTTGGGGTTGCATTAAAGTGGCAAAATTTCATAAGATTCTTGAGAAGGATTCTTGAATTTTTTCAATTTTGACCAAGTTATGAGTCCTACAACTTTGCAAATTCATAATTCCCACATGTAAGCTCCAATTGAAAAACTTTCAAAGGAAAAATTATATCCCTTGAAAAGACTTTTCCAATTTGTATCACATGCATAATTTGAAAGCTATTTGATCCACATTTCTTGGGTTTTAGTGTTTAAGGGTCAATTTTTTAATTTTATTCTTGACCATTATTTTGGGCATAACCCATAATTCAAAATTCCAAATGAAAAATGTGAGCCCATTTCTTATGTTTATGTTTTAGACCTTTTCAATGGTATATTGGGGGTTCATTTTTCATCAACTTTAATACATGCACTTTTATTTCAAAGATTCAAGACTTGTGAATGTTTACAAGTCTCAAAGTGTTTTTATCACTTACAATTGTTTGGACTCCCTTGCTTTCACTTTCTTACATTTTTGAAAATGGTTTAATTTCAAAACACTTTCCCAACTTGCTCCCATTTTCACACCTTATCCTTGGTCATGAATTCAATTCACGGTCATAACAACTTTTGAACATTTATTTAAACATGCATGTTCTACCATAATTGGTATGCTTCCATGGTCTTTACATGGATCACACATAATTTTACAACATTTGGATGATCGATGCAACAAGATTATAATGCATCCATTGAAAATTCACATTTTGTTTTATATTTATCTTTTGTTTTTGGTGTTTTTCTAACAAGTTCAATTTAAGAATGAACTTGGTTGAACTTCTCAATCTAAACTTTGCAAATTTGACCATCTCCAATGTGCCAACTTGGACCATTCAAAACAAATACAATAATTGCCAATGTTGGCATCAATTGATCCCTTGTCCTTGTGTTGACCCAAGTTTGTTTTTGGCCCCTTCTCCACCAACACAAGAACTCTTTTTCATTCTTGATTTTTTAAAAGATGAAGTGCACCCATCATTTCACCTTCTTATGCAATCAAAGAATTTGACTTAACAAATCATCCTTGTGTGGGTAAATTATTGACAACCATTTGTGTCAAGTGGAATACAACATCCCAAACTTGTTATCTTCCCATTGTCAATAGTCTTTGTGCATTTACAATCCTTTTCAAATTCAAAGTTGTATTAGTTTTTAATTCTTATCATAAGTATGAAAAGTTATTATGTATGAAATCATTTATTGACCTAGTTAATACAAAAAATTGTGCCTTAAGTGACATTAAATTTTGTTAATATAATACATTCCATTTGTTTGTCACACCAAGTGGTCAAAGGAAACTATTACATACAACAATTTTGGGTGCCTCTACCTGATTGTGGGTACATATTCAAAATACCAAATTCCCCACAAACAAAAAAAAATCACTTTGGACTCCAACAAATTAATAAACTTAATAATAAACACCAATATTGTGGGATCCTCAATATGTTGGGTGGGTAACTTTTGAATACTTTCGAAAACTATTTACCAATTTAATATTAATATTATCTTAATTTTCGTATTTAACATTTAAAAAAAGTTTCATACTAGGCTAATATTTTTATTAAGGTCTACAACTAATTGTTAATTAATATGAAGTAGATATATACCTAATATCGAAATTTGTATGGTCTTAATATGAAGTTGGTATCAAAAATATTTTATTTCACATTAGACCAAAATTCGTATGGAACTCATTTTCAAATTTTTATACCAAGCAAATATTAGTATGAAACACTTATTACCTCAAATCCCTACCATGCATGTTGATTTTTTGATACCAAGACTAGTAATAGGTTATACATTAGAGTTTTGTCAATATATTGACTCACATTGGTAATTGTTTCGGTTTCCCACAAGACAAGTTGCCATATTGATTACTCGCTTGGGCTTGTGTTGTGCAAAAAAGGTTGTTTTTGAAACCAAAACAATGCCATTTTCTATTTTTCAACTCCATGGTTCACATTGGGTGTCACACATAAAGAAGAGTTAGTGTGTTTGCAACTACATTCCTTGCCCACTTCTTTTGGTTTCTTTGGATTCCAAGTAGGTTCTCTTTGGTTTCTATTGATTTTAAGTGTTGGGTTTTTATAATATTGGGAAGAAAAAGGACCATTATGTTTTTGCCATATATAAAATTAGACTTGGAATAAGAAGGTGTAAACATATGTGTATTTTGTTGATGTAGTGGGGTCAATATTATATATGATAAGATTGTTTGAGCTGAACATGCAACTAGATCCCACCATCTAGAGGTATTTAAGTCCTTGTGATTTTTTAATCAAGTTACTACTTATTGCATGAACATTAAAAAAATTAAGGCTTTTAAAATTGTGTTTGTATACAAACAAAGGTTATAATATTAATATATCAAAAATGTAAAGGGTATTGAATAGGCTTATGTGTGGCTGTGAAAAAAAAATGTTATGGCCAATGAAATGTTGAATTTGGTGGTTTGAATTTTTTGAATTTATAAAACTAATAATTAAATTTGTAACAAAATTTTGTAGGTTTTTGAAAATTTTAAAGGACCAATGGAAATGGTAGAAAGGGACCATTATTTTTAATGTTTAATATAATAACATTGTGTGTAGGCTTGAAGTCAGGTCATGAAATTGTTGGATTTGGTGGTCAATTTTTTTTTAAATTATCTTGAATGCACTCGAGTAAAAGTTCAATGTGTAGTAATCATTTATAAGCAAGGTTCTTGCACATTACTTGTGCATTTTGTTTAACAAAATGTTGATTCTCAAAATTTGTGCTTCAAAATATGGGTAATTCTTGGATAGAAATTTTAACATGAGTTGAAATATGGGTAAATTTTTGGATGAATTTTTTTAATACAAGTTAAAATGTAAATGGGTAATTTTTGGATGAAAAAAATTAACATGATTTGAAATATGGATAATTTTGGATGAAAAAATTTAACATGAATTGTGATATAAATGGATAATTCTTGGATGAAATTTTTTAACATGAGTTGAAATACCCATGACCCACAATTATACCATTGTAAAAATCTTTTAAGTTGTTCCTAACTATGGTACATATCCCATTTTAAGAATAAGTCAAAACCTTAGAACCCAATTTTTTCCTAGATTGAATATGGCCATTAAAAGGCGTCATTCAAAAAGATGAAGGTATTGTATAAACACATGGATTTGAACAGCTAAAGACTTGTCCATGATATCTATATTACTTTCTATGAAGTTAATGTTTCTTACACGCAATAATGTGGAAGTTAACATAAATATCATGGACATGTAATATTGTACCAAAATAGTAGGTTCAACACTTTTCAGCCATATATATATATTTGAAAAGTAAGGTTTTGTGTTCAAAAAGTAATATTTGAAAATTCGACAATTTTTCATGAAAAAAAATGATTTGACAAAAATAAATAAAAATTCATCCATGTGTGTCAATTTTTTCATCCTCATGTGTCAATTTCAAATATTTTCAATTCATGATGGATTGTCTTTTGACACTTTAAGTACTTCATCACAAATTTAGCCTGCAACAATTTAATAATGAAAGTTGCATCTAATCTGTTTTTTCATGGGTTCATACTACTAATGCATAGATTTCGTACAACTAAAACACGTATTGAATTCATATGATAATTGTATTAAAAAGTTGCAACTGAAAATGATATTTAGTTTACACATAGATGTTGAGTAAAGTTTTTGTATGATGAAAACATGTATCTTCAATACAAAAATTATGCATAAACTATAACAAAAAAAACCACGAAACATTAATTGTGATGTTTCTTTAGACATAATATTCGTGTGATATTAATATGAAAATTTTCATTATCACAATTAATTATTTAATTAATTATTAAAAATATATGAATTAGAATTCTTTGTAAATGAAAAATACAATTTGAATGTTGCAAAACTATGAACACATACAAATCAAACACATGCTCAAAATTGAAAATGAAATTACAAATGAAAAATATACTAGAGGCCATTTGAAGTGGCCATAAATGCCACTTCTAAATGTTAATGCAAATCAATTCTTGTTCCCACCCTTTCACTACCTTATTTTTGGTAAAGGAATTCAACCATATTATTAACTTATTTCTCAAATATATCTACCCCTAATGATAGCAATGGAGAATTCAACGCCACTAAAATTTGGAGTATGCATGTCAACATACATGTTATAGTCAACTACTTTCTCCCATAGTAGTGGGAGAATAATTTGTGACGAGTTTGAAAAAAAATTCTTGTTGCATCCATTTTTATACAATAGCCTTGTGATTAGACAAGAAGTCACTTGGAATCTCTTTAATGTGAACACCACTTCATTTTAGGTTTTTGGTTTTGTCTTGAGCGGCTATCAAATTTTTTCATGTAGGCTATAAAGTTTATATCATCATTGTTTGTTAGTGGTTGTAGGAAATAGGTTTGCAGCAAATGATGGGTGGCCAAGGGCAATGCAAGCATGCAAGGGAGATGGAAGGTAGGATGCGATTGGATGAATATAAGAAGAGGAGTTTGAGGGCAAAGAAGGATAGGTCTATTTTTTTGTTGAAACTGTTGTAGTTTGTGTATAAGTAAGAGCTTGCAAAAATCTACAATTGTTATTTGATTTCTATTGTGCCAATGATTACATCATGGCAAGCTTTGTGTTCTTGCTAGAGTTAAGATTTATAAGGGGTTGATGCTAAGGGCTGATGACACCTAAAGGAAGTTTGAGCTATAGAATTAAAAGCATGTAGAGAAGTGCATTTGCAGAGGAATATGGTGGAACCTTTCTTGAACTCTAGTGAGTAGTGCATACTTATGAGTGAGAGCCAAAAACCTTAATGGGTATCCTGGGGTTGGACAAAACGTGGGTGAAAGAAGAACAAAATGGGAAAGATTATAATAAGTATCCATAGATCCATATTCTGCACAAAATTTTATTTTTCTTAAGTAGTTGTAAGTCAACTTGGCATGTCTAGTTTAGTTGTGGTTCATACCCATAAGTCGATTTGTTTCTAAAGCTAGACCAAACATTTCTTTGCATTAATTCATGTGGTAGTGGGATGGATTAACAGTTCATAACAAAACAATTGAACATTGAGAGCATTGACTTCAAGCTAGACCCCATTGATTCATGCATTCACAATATGTGAATTTGTTCCTAACAACAATTGAAGGCTACTACTGTAACCATTTAGGAAAGGCTGATATGTATGTACAGTTTGAAAATTTTCATCATATGGATAATCACATACGGTAGGATTGTAAAACCAAGGTGTTGTGACACTATTGGTTTGGCAAGAAATGTGATGTGCTCCCAAGCTCCTTGATAGACTCAAATGTGAGTCTGAAGTGAAAACAACATAAAAGCAAGGAGTTGGGGACACGTTCCTTGGCTCGTAGCACTTTGGGGGTAGAAGGGCATGTTGGAGCTCCAGGATAAGACTAGGAAGAATGACAAGCACTTAATCATTCACACGGACCTGCACAAAACCAAACAACAAGTTGGTTAGTGCATAGTTGAAGCACTTTTGTTACTAGGACAAGGCAAGGGCAAACTCGAACTCACAAAACTCATCATAGCCCGAACTTGGGGGAAGCCACCACCTTCCCCCTTATAGTATATTATGTGGCTAGTCATAGGACCAACACCCAAATGTCATTTTGTTCTAGAACTCCCAAATGGGAATCCCGAAATTCCCACAATTGGGACTCTTGCGACTTTGGGGGCCCATAACTTTGCATGCAGACCTTCGATTGAGATGAGGTCTAAAGCAAAGTTGTAACCCTCGTTGAGAGCTTTTCAACAATATGTCGCACACCACCTTCACACAAAGAAATAAGAAT
>Ga0209208_10011395_pt1 | contig 11382 bp, 9 predicted proteins | sample S1TSphfallax_3_FD_187694 | JGI IMG/M metagenome (GOLD analysis project Ga0209208, IMG submission 187694) | Host-associated microbial communities from peat moss isolated from Minnesota, USA - S1T2_Fd - Sphagnum fallax MG (SPAdes) (version 2) | ecosystem: Host-associated > Plants > Peat moss >...
CTCAATAGTTTCTTTGTTTCTTACAGAATCGGATTCTCGGGTCGTGTTTGTGTCGCTGCGCGTTTAGTTATCAATCAGCCATGCCTGCTGGTAAGTCTCGGAGTTGCTCGTTGAGTTTTTGTTGTCATTGAACAGTGTATTATATCTTTTTGCGGTTTCCATTTTCATTCTTTTCTTTTCTTTTCTCTTCTGTTTGATAGATTTGAGAATGGCTGTGGGATTTTCTGTGCTTAGCATATTGAATCTGCACTGCTGAGGGATTTTCTGTGCTTAGCATATTGAATCTGCATTGCTGAGGGATTGTCTACGCTTAGCATATTGAATCTGCATTGTGGGAGTGGATGTTCCATATAGAGGAAATGAAAGTATTGGACATTTAGAGTACAAAGTGGGAATTGGATAACGCTTGGGACATACAGAGCCAGAATTTTTTGTCCAATACTTTCATGTTCTTTCAGGTTCTGGCTTTGCGTGTCCCAAGGGTTATCCAATTTGTTGCTTTTCAATGCCTACAGAATGATGAGAAATTGGATTGGTTATCTGCTGGTACAAAGAGCCACTGAAAATCCTATCCTGAGTCCTTGGGAGACCAGTCACCTGACTAAGTGGAAAAGAATGTTGGATATCACTGTTTATGGCGGTTTTTTTGTGCATGGGAACATCTGAATTCAAGCCCCATCTACAATTTATGACAGACAATTACCAATCTTGGGAAAAAAAAAGGTGTTGTCACTTAAGAAGAGTTTGCATATGGAGTTTGTATACTTAACTGAATCAACATGGTACCCCCTCTTTTCCATCACTCTAACATTGTCCTGACTAATTTACAACCAAAATATTTGTACTGCTGCTCTGGTGTTAATGAGGGGTAGTATATGTGGAACAAGATTATTTTGTCGTGTGATTTTCATGACTTTGGAGGTGAATTGGTCTCACTTTGCAGTATGAGTTGTGCAGTATTTGTGGCACAAGAATGTGTCAGTACTCTTTGCGCTGTCCTATTCTGTTAACTTACCAGGACATATTTGTTTGGTGCCACTGTTGATTATGATCTATGATGAAGTACAAGTGGTGAGGTGTTGCCCTGATTTCAGCACCCTTTTTGTTTTTCAGAGCTTCCAGGCTTTTATTTTGATGCTGATCGGAATCGCTATTTTCCATTGCCTTCAAAATGTGCGAAGACTGAGTCTGAAAAGTTTTTCAATGGAGCAAGTTCTTCAACACAGGTACTTACATGAACTTCCATTGACCATGGCAGCCTGATGACACTTGGTAGATGGGTTCATCAAAGATGCTTATGTCTGTAAAATCTCTTCTAGATTTTAACATGCAAGTTCCAGATACAAGCATCTTTGAACTGATATATGGTGATGGCTGATTGGAGATTGGTTGGATAGTCCAATTTCCCTTGTTTGAGCTCTGTTGTTTTGATTTGCAGTGGTTGTTGTATGTATGGCAGTCTCAAATTTGATGGCCCACACTGTGATTGCATGTGATTGATTGCTATAGATCTATATGAGCTGTTGCAGGGAGGAGGAAATCCAGCTGCTGGAGACAGACAGGAAGAGAAAGAAAAGGAGAGTGAAAAGACAGGTGTGCTACAGCTGATCCAACAAAGAGAGTTTCTTGGTTGTGGCCAAGGTAGAAATGGCTACAATGGGGTGGCATTCCGCCGTCGATTGTTGGAGTCACAGACCAGCCACCCACAGGTTCTCTATCCCTCTTGCTCAATAGTGGGTGCATTATTGAACTTTGCTGGCAAATGAGGTTGAAGTCTGAAGGGCAGGGCATGTGCAGCAGGATGTCACTTACTTTGATATCAAGCAAGAAACTTTGAAGTCTTGTGTGATGTCCTTGACATGTGGCTGTCATCTGTGAAGATGGGATTCTGTTGCAATGGAAGTTGACTGGAACAGCAAATTTTGGGTTTTCACCACCTGTGGACAGGTGTGGGAGTACAATGGCACAAATAAGTGGGCAGATGGTGCACTTCAACAGTTGCGTGTGAGCTCCCAAACAAATGAAGGTGAGAAGGAGGCGGATGTGCTTGTTCTCGGTGGTAGCACTGGCCGCTTTGGGTAATCCAATCGCTCCATATTCAATGGACTTCCAGGGTCTAATTATTTCTTGAGGTTGAGTCTTGTTGTGGTGTTCTCTGATGCTTCCTCTAGAATGTAGTCCTGTAGTAAAATTCAACCAAGGAATTGCTACCAATTAGTAGTTCAATCACAGTGTCAAAATATAGTTGTTCAATTACCCTTCAGATTGAGAAAACCGTGTTGTTAGGTTGACTGCAGTTCTTATTGGACTACAAATTGGGCCGATAGCACTAAACCAATTACATTTTGAGATTTTTATTGAGATGTGACCACTCAGCTGTTGATTTCTGTCAGGCTATGTGTCATGGCACAAAACAAAGCTGATCAAGCTCCACTCCATCCACAGCTGTGTTTACCTTCAAATTCTACACAAACATCAAGAAGGATGGAGTCCATGGGTTTGTGGCCATCGATTGAAGCTCGATTTTCCTCAGGGATAACGGCAATTAAGAGACTTGGAGAGGGTTCACATGCTTTGTATCCATTTTGCACCTTCATATTTAGTCCTTTTCCACTCAAATGAGTCTTTTGAGATGTGAGGTCTGATGCATCTTACATGTATATATGTACAATGAACTAGCTAAAGCAAGTCACAGTCACACCTCTGGTTGTATGGTTATGTTTCTTAATGGAGTCTTCTGCCTACTAGTTAGTCTGCTTGAATAGAAGTATGCAACATTTGATCATTCTGGTTGTCCTGTTATGGTTATATGTGTCCAACTTGTTCATTCCAGAAAGTGATATTCTGAATTGATCTCCTGTGTTGGAAAAGTGGTCCATGACTGATTCCTCAAACTCAGAGTTACAACGTTAGGTTCAGCTGAAGTCAGTGGATCGCTTTATGTGCTGAGTTTGAAGCAAATACCAGAAATCAGAGAATGGGACCGCTCCTATCGCTTCCCCTTTTCAATGTCCACGAGTGTCAAGACTGGGTGCAGTGTCTGGACCACAGAGGGCAGTCCCAATGGAACAGTTGCTAGCCTTGGTAAAGCTTGGACAATATTTTACTTACCTGTCAGCTTCTGTTTTGTGCTTGGATTGTTATGTGCATGTGCGCACTTAACACTACAGCTGCAAATGCACAATTAGATCTGCAAGGGTGGGGCATTGCTAGCCATATATGGTTCATGCCACTGCTGGTTGGGGCCTGCAGGTATGAATACAGGAGCAGCTCGGGTGGAAGTGGAGAGATGTGTTTTGTCATGGTTGTATCGGAGCAGCAGTGCTTGCCTCTCTCAGCAGTTTGATAAAACGGTAACTATGCTGTTATGGCTCCCCATGTGGCAAGGGGAATTATGCATGAACACAGAGGATAGATGTTTGATGACCCAGTCTCACAGGGTGCAAGTTATGCAGATACTCCACCGATGTTATGAAGGGTTCTGAATATTTGTCGTCTCTCAGGGGAATATACTCTTGTGTGGATTTCGAAATGGAGTCATTTCAACTGTTGACTTGCGATTGCCACCTCCAAAGGAATCAGGCCTCCATTTCAAATCACATGTCTCAGTTGGTGGAGGCACGTCTAGGAATCAGCTCAATCGAAGAGGAAAAACCTCAAATGTTAAGCAGCAGAAACATCCTGGTGGCAGGGTTGGGGGTACTTATGTTAATGTATGTCTCCTTCCTCCCTTCAGTGTATATGAGGCCAGGCTTTTGTGGATGATGGCTGTAAATGCGTCATGCCAAACATGTGAATGAGATGGAGTAAATGTACCAAGACAATGTTGTGCATATTTGAGACACTAATGTCATGTGCTCAGAATCAGAGAGGAAACTGCTTACTTTTATCATTTTCTGACAGGTTCCTGCTCTTGGGTATGAACAGGCTAAACAGAGCCAGAACTGGAGATTGAATGACCATTATTGCAGTCATTCAAAGATCATGCGAATGGATTCAGCAATCTGTAGGTGAGCTGCTGATGCTGCTTCAGATGCTGCTATTGTGATTTTGCAGAGATCCAAAGTCGCACAGGATATACTGAGCTTTCACTTTTCCTTTTCCTATCCTTGTTTTCAGAGTCTGTTGTTCAATCAGCTACTGGTGATGTGGAGTGTTCTCATATAGATGAGTTTAACTTCTCAAATTCAGTATCATGGTGCTTGGTTGGGTTTCTCATGTATATCATCAATTCAAATCACTTTTGCCAGTAGGCCTGTGGTAGGTCTGAGTTTGGGAATTGGGGTTTGGCGTGATATTGCAAGGTGACCTTCAACATTGTAGGGACTAATGTGAACTTTCATGATAACTATCACTCTTCATCTGTACAGAGAAGAAATGTTCGACATTGATTGTTTCATTTCTGAGCATGGTGCACATGACTTTTTGGCAGTATGGTACTTATGCATAGTGATGAGAACTATCTGCTTGCAAGTGCAATGAATGGAGTTGTAAGTTTTTCTCCCTTCCTTTGTCCCCATTTATTTGCTAGGAATGTGTAATGCTGCCCCAAAACATAGGAGAATTCATATTCTGGTTGCTTATGGTGCTTCTTGATGCATGATACTAGAGATCACTTTAACATGCATCAATGTGCATGCTGACTCTAGATTCAGCAATGGGACCGCCGCATGGTGGAGAACGGAGCAGTGCGAACATATGAAGGCCATAGCAATACTCATACATCACTGCAGATGGGTGTTGATCCCAGTGAAACTTTTCTTGTCTCAGGTAATTCGAATTTTGGCATAAATAGCTGTTATGTGTTATTTGCATACATACAATTGATCTGCAGTTGAGGTGTCCAGAGAGAAGGAGAGAGGAATGGAGGTTAATAACAGCCTTGGTGGCTCAGGTGGGGAGGATTGTGCAGTGCGAATTTGGAGCCTTACTTCAGGGCGATTGCTACACACACAAACAGGATTTTCCTCACCAACAACTTCTGTCTGCTGGCCAGCTTCCTTGCGTAAGTTACCACTTTGTACCATCATCAAAGAGGTCAACCAGCTTCTGGGCAGTTGCCACCTTGCCTTGACTTTGAACTATTTTCTCTACCTTCTATGTCATTGGTTTCAAAATTTAGATTGTAAATGGGCACCCTGAATTCTTGATGTGTGTATGTAAAATTGCTTTAAATTGCTTTTAAATTGCTTTTGTGCATGTGAGTTGCAATTGTGAATGACAAATAGATGCAACTGCAAAGTGCTTGCAAAGAAGTAGGTATGCATTGTTAAAAGTATGGTTCAATACATATGGATGCAACGATTGCCTAAGTGTTATTGTTGTGGAGTATTTTCTACAATCTGATAGATATGTTAAAGGAGTAGCAATTCTAAGTGGGGTATTTGTCTTGCAGGAGTGCGAAGTCAATTTGAAGGGGGTGGCTACTGGGAGGAGTTTCCTTTTGAAACTGACCACACATGGGGTCTCTGGCTTGGCTCCTCAAGCGGCTTGCAGTACATGCATGGAGCTAGCTCATAGCCATAGAAACTGTATGGGTGGACTTATCCACACCGATGCTCATTCCTATCTATGTTCATGAACTTGGTGTTTACATGAGTGGAGAGCATTAGACGTCCAAGGTTGATTCTTCAAACAAATATCATTTAAGGTCTAACCCAGGATGAAGTGTGTTGTTGTGAGCAGGTCTGCAAAGTGATGTAAGCCAAGGAGGAAGCTGGTGTCAAAGCTTATACACACACAGGCTCCCTGGAAAATTATCCAAATTTGGAGTTTGCCATTGGTATGGTGTAATCCATGTCCAGAAACTGCATATGCACATTTGCTTTGGATCTGATGAAGTGCTGGTGGTCAACTTAGTTTTCATTAGTGTAGATAATTGCTCTGCATGCTTTGTATATTGACCACTGACCTAGACATTTTTTTGACCAGCTATTGTATTTATTGGTCCATTTGCAGTCATTTTGCTGAATGGGGTTGTCCTTGTTCTTCTAGTGCTTGTCTTGCTCATAATAAACAGCTCTCAACAGATGTTATACCCTGGACTAGAACTGATGCCTTTCCCACTTTTAAGTGCCCTGCTACAAGAATAGGATACCATTTTTTCTGACCTTTTATAGTCACAAGTCTATATTGAGGTCTGTATGGTGGTAGTGTTCTGTTTGTTGATTAGTATGCTGAATGGTGCACAGAGATCAAGTTCAGGAAATGAGGCCTGCTCAAATCTTAATTGGGAGTGTTGGTGGACTTACCAGGCAAACAATCTGGTTGGTTTATCCTGCTTTTCTGCAAAATGATCCCATGCTGTGCTGGTTGATCTTTGTTCAAGTTTTAGTACAAACTTTTAGCTTTTTTTTGCTCTGGAGGTCAAAGAGAGGAACATGTCCTAGCTGAGGATGGTATTGGATGATGGCCATGGTCTACACTGGGTTTGGGCTTGACAATTACAGTAAGGGTCTGAAAAGTTCTCTAAAGTTAGTTGACCATGTCCTTTCCTTTTGCAACATGCTGTTGGTCCAGTTTGTAATAATGATCTTATCAACAGACCTATTTCATAGGTTACCTTTGGTGACAGTGTATTGGTGTCATGTTGGCTATGCATCTTTAGTCTGTGACACTACATGATTTCAGTTACTGCCAATTGAATGCATGTCTCTTTACACATGTTGAGTTTGTGAGCTGTGCTGGCATATTAACTTGGGGTATAATTGGACTGCAGGAGGTTTGTGCAATGTTGCTGTGCTCTATGAAATTGAGATGGGATGAAAAACTAGTATGCTGGAACCCCTTATGTGATGTGGTGCATGCAATCTAGAGGATATCAGTACATAGCTTTCCCTGGAAATTGGTATTTTGCTCATGTGCCTCATAGAGCCTCAAGGGACATTCTAAGCTTGGGATGTTGATACTTGTATGATGTTATGTCCATGACAGTTACAGTAGCTGGATATGAAGATATCCAAAAGGATATGTGAGATGAAACCTGATCAGTTAGGGAGCTCTTTTGTACCTGCACCAAGCAGTTGATGGTTTCAGAGCTGTTGAAGATAAGTCAAAAACTGTTAACTTGGCTGGTACCTGGTTAAGAGTTAATGCAAAGGTGTAAGTAGTGTGGGATCAATAACTGTTTAGGAGAAAACTGGGTGCTGTGGCCAAAGTTCACTTTCACTTACAAACATGGTTGTGGCCCTTCAAGAACAGGCTTTGTCAAGTCAGTGTAATTATACATGGTGTTTGTGAAAATATTTTTATTGTTTTTCATGGTTATTCTTATCTATTGTTTTTTTGGTTTGCTCTTCTGAAACAGCCATCAATGTTCTGAATACATAACTCTTTTTCGAGTGCATGATTTGTCCATCATTAATAGATGCAGACTTTTACTTGTTTGTGTTCTATCAAAGCAATAGATTTGAACTTTTGTTTGTTTTGTTGGCTGAGGGAAGTAACTTCACATCTGTTTTGGAGTATCAACATAAGCTCGAGTTGGATTGGCAACTGATTTTTGGGTGACAGCTCCAGACGCAGCAGCACTAGTGTTTTTTTTCAAAATGTTGTGATGTTGCTCAAGTGGTGATCATCCATAAGTATATTTAGCCAAATTTGGCAATATTCAAAATACAAAAGCAGAAAATCTTAAGCAGCCTATCATATAGTAGGCAATGGGTTGCCAATTCAACTCTAGATTTATTGACCTGACCCTGGACCCAACCTGAGTTTTACAAGGTTGGTAATAGCCTCAAGTCACACCCCCTTGGTAGGGTCCTTGATACCAGTGTTGATATTGATGTTGATACCAGGCTCAATTGGCTGGGTATTAAGATTGTTTCAAAACCAAGCTGGTTTTCAGGCCAATTGTTTCTCACAACACCAGCCATTATTAGTGATATTGTTTTTCAATTTTCTGATGTTGCTTCAGATTTACCATTAAATGGTGACATGTTTTAAAAACTTGTCTAAATAGTAAAAACAAATCTGAATAAAAACTGCAACCAAACTAAAATGAGAACCCAAATGTAATGAAAAAAATTTCAATTTTTTTTTGGAATTTGGAAGGACATTTTTCTTTCCAGAGAAAGGAATATTGTTACAGAATATTCCCTTTTAATATTTTATTTTCCACATTTTGGCGAAATTTCACACCAATAAAAAAAACACTGGAAATTATCAATCATTGGCAAAATGATCAATTGAAAGAACTAGTGGATGTTTGAGGACCTGGCCTCAAAATTTGAAATTTTAGAAGCATAATTCATATGTATGGAGTCAAACAACTGGATGTGAATACTCATTGAAGGTTTTAAAAACAAAGCAGCACGGTCCCTACCATTGGTATTGGTATAAGGTTAATATTGCCTCAAGTCATACCAACATGGTAAGGTCCTTGATACCAAGGTTAATATTGTTGTAGTACCTTTACCATTTCGGCAACAAATTGCGAATATTTAATTAAATTTGAAATCTTAATTTTGGCACTTGGTTTTAAAATTTTGAAAATTTTGATAGGTAATGGTTATATAAAAGATAAACTAGTCTTGTTATTAGTATGGGGCAGTTTAGTGTGTCTAGATTGTATCACTTAGTTCTAGATCATTATCATGGGAAGTTTTGCGGTTCAAAACTTAACAATTGAGCTTTTTGATTTTATTAAAACTTCAATATAAGTATAAAATAAAATATTTAAAAGTTTGACAAAAAAAATTTTAAAAATTTTATGCAAAAATGTTTAAGGTACTAAGTACCAAACTTGCTAGGCACATGCCAATGTAATGGAGACGAACATTGATCTTACATAGTGTTGTCTAATTATCCAATTTTAGACTTCACTTTTGGATTCCAACATAGCATACTTTTTTTATCTTTTAAAGTGAGAACAATATGAAAGCAAAAAATTCAACAATTTACTTGGCAAGATGCTTATACAATGAAAAAACATTTCTTCAATTTGATGATTATGAACTAGCCGGTTTTCAAGTTTAGAAAAACTACAATATGTACCAAGGTTATATGTATCCAAATGTCAAATTCTAATTGTTTACAAATATTTTTGTAATCACACCATAGCATGCAAGAGCAAAAAGAAGACATGAACATTTTGAAAATAAATAACTTGCAGAAAAATTGAACCTCAATTCTTTAGAAATTTTCCTAACCACACCCCATAGTAAACAAAAAAATCACTCCAACCCCATCCAACCAAAACACTTAACAACTTACAACCATCAAACATGTTCTTTGTGAAACCTATAAGCAAACCATAATGGATTGAAAAAATCAAAGTTGTATGTTGTTTGATAGCAACACATTTTGTGGATGAGTTTTGTAAATAAACTGTGTAACATCAGAATGGAATAACATATCAAAAGCGTTGTGAAACTTTAAGGGATTATTAGTTGGAAAGAAAAAAAAGTTTGTTGAACTTGGATACATTGACCTACTTAATCATTATCAACCTATAGTTGTTCAGAATAATTTATTTCAATTAATATAGCTAAAACTTTCATTTAGTCTTTGGAACTTGCATTTGACATGTAATTCAAGCTTGGATCAACATGTTAGTTTTATATCATTATCATAATGATTATTTTATCTAGATTCTCCACTTGTTAGTGGTAGTGTCATAAAGTTGTCAACACACCAACAAAATTAAACATATGTTAAGTTTCAATTGGGACCTTAGAATTTAAAGAATTTTTTAAACAAAGAAATAGAAGTGCAAACCCTTTAAGGTATAACATTCACTACAAAAAGGACATAGTCTTCAACAAAATCCTTTTTATTTTATGTTTTGATCCCCATCAATATTAATGAATGAAAAAATGTTAAATATTATACTATATATTATTTAGACCTTCACAATTTCAAATTTCATTAATATAATTCATTTTGTGTCCTAAGTATGGTAAAATAAGATTGGGTAAGAAAGTACAAAAAGGGTGATATTGTGACAAAATTTTGGTACACCTTACCAAATTTGGACACACTATTATTCAAAAATTGACCTTGCATGGGAGATTTGCATATGCATATGAAATATAAATACCTTTTTAAACAATTTTTTTTTTAATGACAAGTGCACATTAAAGTTTTTCAATAGACATTCCAACACTAAACATGTTACTTCTTTTTCTTCAAGTTTAGCAAGTCCATCAGTGTTGTAAATGCTTGGATAATAAGGTGTGACCTAAAAGGAACAGTAAGATGAAAAAGTGAAAAAGGTCACCATGATTGCCCTAATTCGACACATAATGTGAGTTGAGGATTGATCACCAATATGGTGATTATGTTTGTTCCAAGTATTTGGTATTTTGTTTTAATTTATTTATGGTTACAAATCCTTACATTCATGGATGTAGAGGAATTGTGGGCCAAGTTTTGTTTGTTTTGTTGGTAAGTTCATAAGCTTATCATCTTTGTTGCTTTCTCTTCATGGTGAGTTTGTATGCCATAGATTGGCTCAATAGATTTTATGGTGTTGGGAAATTGGAGAGGCTTGAATTATAAAAAATAAATGTTTGATCAAGCTAGGTAGTTTGGTGGTTTAAAAAAAAAACTAAGTGTCTTAGTCAGATTCTATGTTTTAAAGAAAATTCATGAACATTAGATTTGAATGTATGCAATTGATTTTATGTTTTGTGTAGTTGGGGAAGAATGTTCCATTGCAATTGACTAACTTTTGCATTGGAGCTATGTAGTTTCATTATGTTATGAATCTCAATAGAAAAGAAGTAAAATTGTAAGTAGATTGTAGGGGCCATATCAAGGAAAAAAATGAAGAAAATTAGGGATTTCATGAGTGGTTTGAATTGCATGTTGTTATTTTGTTTGTGCTTTGGGAATCTCCATAGGAAATGGGAAATAGTTGTAATTCATGGTACTAAAAGAGAGTACTTGGATTGTTGTGGAGAGTTTTGAAGGGAAAGTGGGATATAATGGACAAATCCAGATTTGATGGAAGGAATTTTTGAATGTAATTCTATTCCAAATTTTGATTTATTTCTTTGTCCAAGGTTCAATGTTGTTGTGGAAGGGAGTATACCATTCATTATTTCCTTCCTTAATGTCAAAATTGAAAATATATTTCGTAAAAAATGCCATTTAGAGGACTAGTGGGCTCTTGAGAAAGAAATCGGAGTCATCTGATTCTTTGAAATCCATAAATTAGAATTGTTATGATGCATAATGATGCAGAAGGATTCTTCACCTTTATTATTCCAATTGTATATTGGAAGTTTGAGTATTGTACTATCTATCACTTAAATTGTGTCCTGGTATTGATAAATAAAACAACCATTTCTTTTGGCTACAAAGGAACCTTTTTTCTTATCAAAACAAATCACTAAAAGGGAATGACCACTTTTGCATCATATTTAGAAGCAACATGAA
>Ga0209208_10011396_pt1 | contig 11382 bp, 11 predicted proteins | sample S1TSphfallax_3_FD_187694 | JGI IMG/M metagenome (GOLD analysis project Ga0209208, IMG submission 187694) | Host-associated microbial communities from peat moss isolated from Minnesota, USA - S1T2_Fd - Sphagnum fallax MG (SPAdes) (version 2) | ecosystem: Host-associated > Plants > Peat moss >...
TTGCAACTCCTTTATCACCTTTCATGATAGAAAGCTCATGATTTGATACAATTGAATGAAAAATGTGAGTGAAATATAACCAAATGCATTTGCCCTGGTGATCCCAAACTTGTCACTTCGTTTGTCAATTTTGGCGAGAAAATTGTTTAATTTGTTTTCAATTTGCACATCTACATGCATCCTTTGTAGGATTAGGAAATCCAAAATAGGATTATAATGAATGAAATGTTATAATTTAGGTTGGAAATTAGACATGCAAGAATTTACTTGTTTGTGGTGCTCTTGTGTTTCCCATTCCATCACTCCAGCCAATTGAAAACCTTCAAAAACGCATCATTTTCGAATTTCTGATTTTTTATTTCACTTTTTTGCAATATTTGTGATCTTGGGGAAATATATTTAATGTGCTTTCTTGTGGGGAAGGATTCCAAGGTATTCACTTATAGTGTTGATGTGGAATAGACAAGCATGTGAACTCCCCGGTGGTGGATATTTCAAGATAATCGTCATGCATGATCATCCACACTGGAAGGTGAAGATTATTTGTAGACTTGAATATCCAACCAACCCATCTGTCTTGCTCACATGCCTTCCATCATGTGACAGCTCCTCCAAATTTTGGTTTCCATTGGCATTATGTACTGTGTGAACATCACCAATCTAAAATACAACAGCTCTAAGAGACCTGTGAACTGAAATAGTTCTTGTGCTGAATGCACTATTAAGTTCTACATTTTTCCTTCCCATTCATTTAAAGACTCAGCAGCATTTCCTAAGAGTGAACATTGGAAAGAAGCTTCTTCTTCAACATAAAGATCCATGACGACCAATGCAGACCACAAGAGAGAAGGATACTGAAATTGAGAACACAGATGCCAAACTCCTGTGAAAATGTAAATTTCATCAAATGAGTTGGGACTAACAGAAGCCTTGCGAAGCTAGTTGACGGCCCATAACAAAACTGTGTGAGGATAAGTGTGGTTTACAAGTCAGAAGGTCTCTGTATCATCTCTGGATCACTAACTCCATTTGTACAGATGGTCACTGTAGCCCTTGCAACAAAAGAAATTCAGGACTGGAATGTATGGAATCTCACTCAAACTTCTACTCTTTGATCCTGTCTTCCCTATTCTTTAGTGCGTTACAGCTGAATGGCAGAATGTCTTTGGGCATTGGTCAATTTTTGGACTAGGTACCTCAGCAGGCTGCTGGTGAATGTGAGAAATGTGGGTATTTTGGTTTGGTGAAGTTGACAGATTGATTATCTAATGTGGTAACTCTCTCGCAGGATGGGCACATGGTCAAGGTGGCTGCAGGCAGTGGCATGTGAAAATCATGTGCCATCACATAAGGGGCTGTGGCTTTGATGGCTCTCAACTCTTGTAACTCCTTTTGCAGTCTGGTGTTCTCCTCTGTCAAGGTCTCACAACACTGTTTAAGCAGTTCACAGTCTACTTCAGTTTGCTTCAGCTTTGTCCTGCATACAAAGAAAAACAAAGCAATCTCTATTAGAGAATGAATGATCCTGATCTCAGTTAGTCAGGTATTTTTAGCTTCAAAAGCAAAAAGTTTTGTTTAAGTTTGTAACATGAGATTAAACAACAACAGACAAAATCAGACAAGAAGACACTATATAACAAATGCACCACTCAGATACAACAGTCTTAAAAGACATGAGATTACAGAATGCCATACCTTGCTCTCCTGTTTTGGAACCAGACTTCCACTTGACGAGGTCGCAAGTTGAGCTGTTTGGCTAGTGCGCTCTTTTGCTTCTATGGAGGAAATAGCACAAAAGGTATAATAATCAGATAAGCAGTAACAGGAAAGCTACAGAGAGAATTGGCACATTTCCAAGAGTAGAAAACAAAACCCATCCTCAAGAATTGGCACATTTCCAAGAGTAGAAACAAAACCCATCTGCGAGAATTGACACATTTCCAAGAGTAGAAACAAAACCCATCTGCAAGAATTGGCACATTTCCAAGAGTAGAAACAAACCCATCCTCAAGGATCAGAAGATAGTAAAATAGGCAATGAATGAGAGCAGAGAGCGTTCAGGAAGGCAGACATACATACCGGGCTGAGAGTAATATGGTCCTTAAAGCTTTCTTCTAGAAGTGCCGATTGTTCTTTGGAGAGACGAAGCTTCTTTCTGGTAGTTCCTCCATCTTCATCATCGCTGCCACCTCTTGAACTTAGGTCACAAACTCTTTCCCTCTCCAGATCAAATTCGTGAAAGCACTTCTCTTGTCTTCCCCGCTTCATCATGCCTATGCTGCTTGGAGACGACGTTGACAGCACAGTTTCTTCTTCACATTCGGTTGTTGAAGGTAATTGGTTGATGTCGATGCCTCTAGGAGATGTCCCATGGCCTCCAGAGGAATATGTTTCTACCTCGCCGTCGTTGTAACCTAAACCAGCAAAACGCTGCACAAACATCATAAAAAATGCAGAATCCAAGATCACAAGACAAAAAAGATGCGACCCAAAAAGGGTTTGTTCTCAACCTCTAGTGGGTAACGAAGACTGAGATATAAAACGCACCGCTGCCTGAATTAGTCCTAGATCCGTTCCAGTGATGTTGCCATGAGAAGGTGGTATTGTTGGTAGATGAGGGATCAGGCGGCGTGCCAGAAGAGGAGTCAGAAGGCCTCATCAAGGGCTGCAACAAGTCAAGCTGCACAGGACATTGTCTTGGGGGGTCCGAGTAGTTCTCATCATGTCCTCTCTGCAACATCAGACCTAAGTCCATTTGCAAGCCTAAGCTGCACGCCCCTCCGGAGTGATCATCCGCCATTACTCTCATGCTCGACCGCAACTCGTTTCGAAACCTCTCCTTCCCTTCCGCAAGCAACATTTTCACTCCAACATTTTCAATCCCACAACACACGAATGAATGCAGAGCTGAACACTAGTGCACCCTGAGTCTAAAACCAGATAAATTAGTCTTTGTTAGCATGGTGAAGCCCACCCAAGTGCACACACTTAATGCCAGACATGTTTCTATAGTCCACATGACCCCAGAAAGAATGAATGTAGGGATACCAAACTTTGGCAAGTCGTTTCTGGTTGCAACAGAATGTCTCTAGTCTCTACCCCGATGAAGGGCAGAACCAACAAACCTGGGCACTACAAGAGGCAACGCTCTCAACACAAGCTTTTAACTTGCGCAACTTGAAGATCCAGTCAGAGTACAACAGACTCTCAAGCTGGATAGAAGGGAAAATGAAACCCTACAGATGAAACAGCAGCAGAAAATACAGCAACAGAGAGAAGAAGGCCAGAGAGTAGAAACCACTAGTGAAACAAACAGGTAGCAGGCATTGCAGACGGGAACTGAGGGATTTTTAGCTTCCTTCCTTTTCCTGTAGCATGCAGACAACCACCTTCAAGAACGGCGATGGTGGCTACTGTGGCTGATTGGCTGCTGCATCCAGTGATGAGCCAGTCGTTGGTCGCCCCTAATCTTTGGATCCACTACCCTCCTCCCTCCTTTGTTACAATACCCATCATCATCACCGTCTCTCCCACACTCTCTTCTCTCTTCTCTCTCTTTCATTCTCCATCTCCATCTCAATCTCCAAAGTTCATCCATTTCCCTTGGGACTGGAAAAGGATGGGTTTGTTAATCCAAACATCTCCATCTCCGAAATTCATCCATTTTCCCTGCAGTTTCCAAAATGTGTGGGTTTATTCATCCAAACATCTCCATCTCCAAAATTCATCCATTTTCCCTGCAGTTTCCAAAATGTGTGGGTTTATCCATCCAAACATCTCCATCTCCAAAATTCATCCATTTACCCTGTAGTTTCAAAAATGGGTGGGTTTATTCATCCAAACATTTCCATCTCCAAAATTCATCCATTTTCCCTGCATTTTCCAAAATGGGTGGGTTCATTCATCCAAATATCTTCATTTCCATCTCAATCTCCCAAGTTCATCCATTGCCTTAGAGACTCGGAAAAAGGTGGGTTAGTACATTCATTCCAGTGTTTGGGTGGTTATGAGAAAATGTTACAAACCCCCCCCATCGGTTATCAAACCAGATATATACCCTCTTAACTAATGGAGGGAGGGTGTTCCTCACTTTTTTTTGAAGAACTGAAGAACATTGAAAACCGGGTTGCATGGTCTCTTGAAGAACTGTGCAAGGCCAAAAAAGGTGTGCAAAAATACAATGATGGTAATAGAGACAAAATGCAAACTTTCTTTTGTGGAGGATATTGTGAGCAAGATGATGACAAGTGGGAAAATAAAACATGACTTTTGTAGATGACTATAGTTACAACTCTTGGTTGAGAAAGAGAATATATCTTGAACATTGGTTCAAGATTCAAAACGTTCGCAAGTTTGGCTATGAAACTTACATTTTAAGGTCAACTTCTTGGTTTTTAAATGATTTGGTTTTCATTCTAATTCCCATACAATACAAAGCTTATTAAGGTTCCTCCACATTGGTTGAAAGGCAAAAGCAATAAGTACTTTGCTTGAGAACTAAAATAATAATATTTAAAGATGTCAATCTTTAACTATCTGTAGGAATGGATGAAACAACAAAAATCTCGTTTTTTTCCATTACCAAAATCTAATAAGATAACAATGAAAATGAGTTTTTTTTAAAACCTATTTTAATGCAAAAATATTAATTCATTAAAACATTTTTAATGGAGTCATGTTCAATAATTTTGGATTGTCACATGTTGCATTAAAAAATTTCATAATTATATTTATAATTTGATTTTCAAGGTTTCAAGGATTTTTTAAAGGTGGAATTCGATTCCAAAAAAATTTAATTCTCAAAAAATCCAACCATGTGGCATCCAACAATTATAACAAAGTCAAAAAATCCAGTAAAAGAGTGATGGCCAAAACCATCACAAGGAAACAAAAAGGAAGGATAAAGAAACGTCAAAAAATGAACAACTTGCATGAACCAAAAAAGGGAGAGAGCTAGTCCCTCCTATGGTAGGAAGTTATTTCACCCATTGCCCCTCTAATGTCACATGCATGCAAATCCTAAGATCTAACAATAATGGGAGGTTTAGTATAAACATCATCCGCCAATGCAATCTTCATCTTTATAGCAAAGCCTAAAACATGTTGAAGAGCAATACTAACACGTTGTCTGAAAAATTGAATGCAAAAAAATAAGGATAGATGACCTCTCAATCAACTATCGTGGAAAAGATGAACACACTCCTTGATGAAACGATCAATATCACGCCCGAATGCGTCATGCACCTCCATGACCATCGGAATAAAGTGGTGCCCTTCATGAAGCCCTCTATACTTGTAGATCTTCGTAATGGCGTTAAGTTTCGCAGCTACACATGTTGGATGACTAATGATATTAAAAACCATTGTCTCTTATGTTGGGTCAATAACCACCACATCAGCAACAAAAACCTAGTCCTCTCAACTCATGTGAAAATTGGTTTGTAACGAAACTCCTAATGTAAAGGCGTACCACCGCTCTTTCCATACAACGTGCCCACTCTTTCAAACAAGGGCATACATAACATTTTGGATGGCGTTATGTGTGACTATCCACTGACCTCCAAACGGGCAACAAGTTAAATGCGTGCTAAATGCGTCCAACCCATGTCCACACTCACACATAAAAAGACTAGATGTCGAAGGCTAAATCAAACCAAGACAAAAATGCAATGCTAAGGTGAAAATAGAATGTGCGATGCAAAACAAATGGATAGATGGCCTAACAACCAACCATAACCCTACCCCCTTACTCAAACAAGAACAAATGTGGGCTCTAAATGTTGGGGAAATGGAATCATCTTCCAAAATAAACGTAAGGGATGTGTTGTGGAAGATGTCCATCAAATATGCATGTAAACATGGGGTGCTAGTAACTACCAAACTCCCAAAAAAAGGGTGCATTTCTTTAGTTGCAAGAAGAAGGCCAACTCACATTGCATGTAAGCATGATTGAAGTAGGTGTGGGCCCCCCTTCAACCTGAGAAATATATTCCTCTAAAATGGGTTTATCGAGAATACGAAACCTATAACACAAGTACGAATCCACTAAAACCCAAATCCCTACAAAAACAAATGGGGCACAATCCTCCATAGAAAAAAAGCCTATACCATCAAAGGATATCAATAGTCAAGTTTGATGCATCACTAAGGGGCCCTAAAAAAACTCCCACAATCTTGGAATTATAACCATGTATTGTTCATCATTGTATTCATGTGTCATTCATTATTATTTTTAATTACATGTATACAATTATGTGTACATATACACAATTATACACATGTATACATATCCACTTGCCCAAATTTGAACTCACAATTTTGTGAAATGTCAACGCCTTAACCATTAAGCCATACAATTGTTTTTGAACATATTAAGGCACATTTTAACTTCAACATGTCCAATAATAATAAAAATTGGAAATCCCCACTTTGACATGCAAATTTTTTATTAATAATTTATTCAAATAGATTAAATAAATGTAAATTTTTTAATTTTATTTCAAGATTTATTCATAAAAATCATGTTAATTTTTTTTAATTCACATTAAGGTGCCATAAAATGCTATTAGAAGTACAATATTTTGGACAAATAACATTTTTTATTTTGACATTTTTAAATTCATAAACAATCTTTTAAAAGTGGTTCAATTCAATGTGAATTCAAAACCTTCATTAAAGCTTTGAAAAAGTTATTTTGGTTCTATATGATGAAACCCTACCAAACTTAAGAAAAAGAAAACACCCAAGAAAGGGAGAGGAAAAAAAACAAGTAGCTATGCCATGAGAGGCTTTGTTTTAAATGTTAGGTTTTACATTTAATGTTTTACTATGAACTCAAGTTATATTGGACAAAAGTTTTTTTGCTTTATGAAAGACAATGAGTATTTTTTTCACATTTGTACTTTAAAATAAAGTTATATAACCATCTTAGAATTCATTGTGGATATTTAGATTGAAACCATACTTCCATTGTCTTTTCTTTCACCATACAAATGAATATAAGGTTTGTAAATAATTATATTGTTAAAAAAAAAGTTTTTCAAACTTGGATAATGTAAACAATTTTTAGCAATGTGCATGAGGTATTTTGATGTTTAAAACAAACATCAATATTGAATATGTATATAATTTACATGGAAAGTTTTTTATTTTTAGTCTCATTTTCATTTTGAAGTTTGAGAATTTGGCAAGTATTATAGTTGTTTTTGTCGCACTTTGGGTTTAGCTTTTCCATGAAAGGTGTTTTGTTATGGTGTTTGATGGGTATACATGTGGATAAAAACATCATCCAAATAATTTTTTGCCTTGTTATTGATGTTTATGATTTTTTTCTCCACATGGTCCATGAAAAAAATGTAAATATACAAATTCAAGCCACGAGGCGCCAACATTTTTGGGAGTAATTAATTAGGTGGAAAATGCAACATTTATATTTTCATGCATATTTTCACAAACACTACACTTTAAATAAATGGAGACATTAATGGTTTTTTTGTTATAAATTGGAAGTGTGTTTGGTTATTTGAATGCAATATAAATCGGTTCGTGAAAATCTGACCAATATGTTTATATTACACTAGATTTGCATTCATTTCTAGGACATTTGCCCATATATGGTCTAATTGAACTCCAACTTTTGTGGTGCTTTCACTAAATTGTGATTTTAATTAGAATTTATCCATGAAATATAATAGTTCTTGTTTACTTTTTGCTCAGTTATTGTCTTTTAAAATGTCAACATAAAAATTTCCCATAATGATGATTGGACAATTTTTGGGAGATTGTTGAATTATAGTTTGAACATTGTTGAAAAATGTAAAAATTGAACATGAATGAACTTTATACACATATACAATATGTATTACTTTTCGCATATTAATATTAAACATTGTTGCTACAAATTTTGAACCATCATTAATTATTATATTGAAAGAATTTAAGTGCATGTGTAAATCATACATTGTCACTAACCCATGACCATCATGGATTGAAATATATGAATACTTTGATGAAGTTATAAATTTGTGCACATATGTTGATGCATGGTGTATTCTTGTTTTTATAAAACATAATATATGAGACATTTGAAGGTTATGATCATGATTGAAGTTATATTCAAGGCTTGTATAATTACATGTAAATTATGTAAGTTTTTAAATTGAAAATTAATGGTATCCAAGTTACAATTTTTTTCAATCTATTCATTTCTATATGTACTTTTAAATCCACATAGAAATTTTCATGTTAGAGAGGAGCTGACAAAAATAGTTTTTGTTCGAATGTAGGATAATGTTATATATGTTAACCCATTTTTTTAATGTTAGTGGGATCAAAAACCAATTCATCTAATGATAATCCATGAGAACAATGAATAGTTTTTGACATTACAAGTTGAATTGGAAATTGAATCCTTATTATGATAAATAATTTGGATTTACCAACTATTATATCTTTGATGGTAGGTTCAAATGGTGTCCATTTTGATTCAATGTTATTGTTGTAATAATGATTATATTTTTCTCTTATTAGTGTTCCAATTTTAAATTTTAAAAATTATCCATATAATGGTTTTTTTCACAATATGTTGTTGATGCTTTCACAATGTCATCATCTCCATTTGTAAGACCATCAGATGTTGCATAATTACTAGCACATAATTCAATCAACACATATATTTTTATATGAATTGTAGAATGCAAACCCATAGTTTTACTTGGATCATTTGAAAGTTTGTAAGATGGTGGGCATGATTGATGGTTGATGTCCATTGCTTTGAAAATAAATGTGGGACCTAATGTGTTAATGAACACATTTTCGTTGTATTTTTACACAAGTTTGTTTGTATAAAATAAATACAAAATAAAAAAACTATTGGGTCGTTGTTGATTACAAATTAAATTTATAAATTGAACATCCTTTGTGTTTTCTATTATAGATTGAAATTTGTTCAAAGCTTGTATGAAGACCATATCATACTTTCGCATAATTCTATTTAATTCATAACATTAGACATATGTTTGTCAAAAATTTGGTGTTAATGCATTAACATTATTTTTGATATTTTGAAATATCCAATTATCTTTCACAAGGGGCACTTAATAAAAATCACTTGTCATGATAACATCAACACCACCAAATTTTTTGTTTTGAATATGTTTTATGGACCTTAGTCTATTATTTATAACATTAAACATTATAGCATTAACAAGTGATATCTCATTTATGACAACAAGTTGTAATTGTTCATATTGAAATATTTAAATTATCAATATTGAAAATAGCTTTACCTATTGATGCCATAAGTAAAGCCTTGATTTTTGTTAAGTCAAAAAACATATCTCTATTCTATAATCGTAACAATCCTCGTATTATGAATTTTAATGTAAAAGTTTTACGAGTTCCAACACCCCTTGTAAAAAATAAACATATAAGTGTATCAAAGTACAATTTTTTTAATGTATAACATCATCAAATATTTATCTTTGTTCTTCATTTAATTGTCTAAATAAACTACAATATTCAAGTTCTTCCATCATAATGGAATATGATATTTTGTGAAATTTTTATTTGCTAAACATTGTGATTTTTGGTTTGATCCATTACGTGAATGAATGAGAAAATCAAATCGTAAATTGTAGTGTTCAATAATGATCGTGTTTGTTACAAGAATTATAAGAAGTGGATCATTTACTTCATTGTTTATATTGTTTGTCCAAATGTTAGTTGAACTTATTGGTTTTGATTTTGAATCCATTGATTCATCCCACTTTTTCTATATTTGGATATGGCATTTGGTAGTTGAAAATAGATTTAATCTTAAAATTTTCATAAGGTTGTTGACAATATGCATCAGATTACATTAGTTTCAAGTTGTGAATTTTCTATTTTGAAATGGTGAATACAATAAAAACTTATTCTTTGGACTAATTTTTAATATATTTATATTATTATAATTTACAAACCTAATAATTTTGGGTTTGTGATGTTTTGAAATCTTTTTTTTTAATGTTGTAAAAAAAAACAAAATACTACTAATGACAATGATTCATATTGACTATAACAAATAATATATTTGTCTATGATCAATGAACACATTATATCAGTTGAATTTGGTTCCAATTTATTTAATGCAACTTGTGATTTTAACACAAAATTTCATTCTTCAAAAGGAGAAGTAATTATGAATTGAAATGTTTGAAATGAATTATATAATGGTAAAAAAAACACAAGGTAAATAGCAAGTTGAGCAACCATTTGTTGGGCATTAAAAAAAACATTACCTAACTTTTGAATTTTTGAATTTTCATCTATATTATTTGTGATGCATTTTTTAATGATAGAATGTAGTTATGATGTTATTGATTTATCTAATTTTGTCATATATGACATGCAATATGTTGTAGCTACATATGGGTCCAAGATAAATTGAATATCTATATTTGCAAACCATAAATGAAAATGCATTATTTTTATGTTTTTAATGTTCATTTTTAAAAAATGTGCAATTTTATTAATTTACTTTTCAAACCTAATATATATGTAACTTCATCAAGGTTTGAAGAACAACACATTTTTTATTTGGATATGACGCAAAAAATGATATATCATTTTTTATAAAATATTTTTTAAATTAAAATATTTTTTTTGCTTGTGTATGGAAGTATTGTTTTGAAAATGGATGATTCCCATTTATTTAAAGAGGTTATAATTTTTTTGTTTCACGTATAGGAGGCAATGGGTAATGAAACAACATGGTTTTTTTTCTTACATGTACATGTGTTGATGTTGTTGTGCATTTTGTAAGGGGTTTGATAATAATGATACATCACAAACAAACAAAAACATGTCTACAGATTGTTCAATTTTTTCATTTGTGTGCACTTCATACATAAGTGCATTTTTTATCAATAAAGATCCGTGGTCATGTTTGTTCCCACAATTTTGGAATTAAATGACCAAAAAAGAAAAAAAAACATACCAAAAAAAAGAATGATCTTTTGTGATAAGTTTGAGGAAACAAAATGTTTTACATGATCGTAATATTTTGCACATGTGATAGGGTCAATTTATATCAATTCCACTATATGAATAGATTGGAAATCTTTTATTTTATTTGGGAGATTTAATTTTGAAACATGTAATATGTGTAAAACTTTAATGAAAGGATCCCATAATCTATTAGCAGATGTAAAAGTGATAAGGAACATTAGAGGACCAAATTATTGAATCATTTCAAGATATTATTTAGATTTTGTTTCTTTTGTACTTGATAAGTTTTTAAAGTTTTACCACATAGCTTTCCTTTTCATATTTGCACCCAACCAAAACCTATGACTTTTCGGATGGAAACTTTAGTAGTTTTTTTTTTTTTTTTTAATTTGA
>Ga0209208_10011397_pt1 | contig 11382 bp, 10 predicted proteins | sample S1TSphfallax_3_FD_187694 | JGI IMG/M metagenome (GOLD analysis project Ga0209208, IMG submission 187694) | Host-associated microbial communities from peat moss isolated from Minnesota, USA - S1T2_Fd - Sphagnum fallax MG (SPAdes) (version 2) | ecosystem: Host-associated > Plants > Peat moss >...
CAAACTAAGGTTCAAATTAATGTGAACAACTAACAATTTCAATTGCCTATCAACCACCACATGTAGGTCTAGAGAAAAACTACATACTACCATTGGCATAGTAAAATATGGATTTCATCCATATTTCCAAAGATGTTTCTTGACAATGCTACAGAGCTGCCTTTTGCACCATGACAATATCTATAAGGGCAATCATAGTTTATCAACCTTTGTCAAATTGCTTCAAGTTCATTAGCTTCAAACAATGCTTGGGGATCAAAAGTTGAAAGCATTTTTTACTACTATTGCAAGCCCTCTCAAAGAAGTCCACTAATTAAGCCTGTAAAATCAACAAAATAAGTTTGCAAATATTATATTGTTGCAAAGTTTTGAATCATACACAAATATGTGTTGAATCTTTGTTGTTAATTTAATTTTTTTGGTAAACATAGGTCCATTCTTTAAAGCAAATGATTTCACTTCTTATAAAATAACTGAATAAGATTGGTCTCTGCTTTGCAAAATAAAAAATTTATATAACAACTAATATATAACTTATTTGCAAAAGGTGGAAACACATATTAAATTTGTATCATGACCATCCATCATCTAAAAAATAAAATACCACAATGAAAGGAAATCAAGTTTGAAAAAAGCTAGTTGATAATTCACTTTGAGTTGCTGGATGTATTGTATGATTTGATGAATTTGATTTATATGCATGCCATTCCACCATAAGTAATTCGATAATTAATCACATTGGACATGCCATTTAGTCAAGTGGACAAGTCATAGTGGACTTGCCATATCATCATAAGTCATTAAGCAATTAGTCACACTACACCTGCCATATCATCATACTTAGCCACATAAATAGGCAAAATGTATAATCTACATGCCACATCATCACAGTTACTCACATAGTCAATCACAATGGACATGCCAAATCATCACAATTAGTCTAACCAGTAAGGAAATAGGACATGCCATATCATCACAATTAGTCAAACCCTCCATCTAGGATATTCCATGTCATCATAGTTAATAAAAACATTAGTGACAATGGACATGCCATGTCCTCATAATTAGTCAAAGCCTTAATGACAATGGACATGCCATGTCATCACAATTAGTCAAAACATTAGTGACATGGACATGCCATGTCATCAAAGTTAATCAAAGCATTAGTGAGAATGGACATGCCATGTCATCATAGTTAGTCAATAAATTAATGAAAATGGACATGCCACATCAAAATTAGCAGAAATCTAGTAGAAATTGGGCAAAATATTATATACATGATGCATATCTAATTTAAATTAAAATATATATATTCATTATAAAAGTTACACATATGAAAATGCAAAACAATGAACATTGACTAAACTCCATTGAATCTATTCATTGTTGTTGTATTTATCATCAAAATTAAGAATTTAAATGTTTTGAAATTGATGGATTACATTAGATTTCAAAAATGTTTGAAGTTTTTGAAGTGCACCATATAGATATATCAAATGTCAATTAAAATATTTGATTAACTAATCTAGAACATAAAGGTCAATTACACTTTAAGACTGAATAAACTCTATACATGACAAACAAAACATTTGATTGTGGCCTTTCAACAGCATTAATCTATAACATGGAATTCCATAAACAAATATAGAAATTACCCCCAAAAAAATGATTTTAAATTTGAAGAAATATTACTTACATGTTTTAGCTAGACATTATAAAGGATTCACAATTGAAGTTGATCATGATCAGCTCACATTTTTAGTTGCCCTCTCACACTCCTTCCATTGTCATATCCCCACATATTCAATACATTAGATCTACAAAATCATTGTGATTGCACAACACAATTATTAAACATAGTTAAGTTACCAACATTCAAATTCAAAAACCTATAGTATAACTTCTAGGATTATGTCTTTTCCTATTCATTACCCATAACACTTGTCCCAATAGATGTCTAAAGAAAGCATTAAATGGCATATTAGAGGTCAATATAAGGTGTTTCAATCATTCGGGTTCCAATGTTGTTCACATTTTCAATTCACTCTAACTAAGGTCAACAAATAAAAATATAGGATCAATGGGGTTGCATTTGAGATTCTTGGGCGAACTCCTCCAAAAGATACTAGAGTTTTTACGAGTTTTTAGTATGCAGACAATATTCCTACATATGTATTAACTAAGGGATGTTTTATTGAAAAGATAGAATCCAATGTTGTAATTGCAAAAACACAAATGGAAGAATGAACAAACACATGGGATATGCAACACGATGTTTACCTTGCATGGTAGATTGTGTCAATTGAGTTCATACATTTGAACGATGGATGGCGAACAAGCTAAAATTGATTACAAGAAAAATCGGCTATGCAACATTGTTAAAAACCACGTTAGGATGATTGAAACTTTTGGTGTAGATTGAAGGTACATTTCACTTAACATCACTCATTCCATTTGCATTAATCTATGTAAATCTGTAAAAAAAACATGCTAGCTTTTGCACCAAAACAAGCTATAGAACAATTTCATCAATGCATAAATTAAACGTGGGAACATGTATGGTTCGTGTAGTGTAAAAGAGATGTTCAAGTTTTTTCTTTTAGTTTGTTTAAGGTTTTCCACTTGATTTTAAAAATAATAATATTAGCTGGAAAATGAGGTGGCATATAAAGTCATTGAGTTTAGTCACTTGATATGTGAGGTGGCATATTTGTGATTGAATTTAATCACTTTATATGCGAGGTGGCAAATTTGAACGATTTTGTCACCTTATGTAAACTAACATTTTGATTGAATGTAGTCACTTTAGATATGAAGTGGTACATAATTTGACTAAATTTAGTCATTTATGATTGTTCAATTACAAGCATGGAAGAAATAAAATTGAACAATCTTATACCATTATATATTTTTTATGTAATGGAACCATTGTCATTGGATCAACTGATCCTTTTAAATTCAAATCATCAACCTCCTTTAGGTGTACTGACACACCCCAAGCTCCTTGATGGACTCAACTGTGAGTCCAAAGGTGAAGACAACGGAAGGAGAAGGAGTTGGGGTGCATTTCCTGGCTCGCAACACTTTCGGGGTAGAAGGGCGTGTTGGAGGTTTGGGATGGGACTAGGAATATTGACAAGCACTTCACTTACTCACATGGACTTGCACAAACCAAACAACAAGTTGGTTAATGTGTAGTTGCAGCACTTTGGTGCATGGACAAACCACAAGCAAACACAAACTCACAAGACTCACCACAACCCGGACTTGGGGGAGGCCACCACATTCCCCCTTATAGTATACTTTGTGCCTTATAGTATACTCTGTGCCTAGTTACGGGACCAGTACCCAAATGTCATTTTTGTCCCAGGACTCCCAAGTGGAAATCCCGAAATTCCCACAACTGGGACTCCCCCAACTTTGGGGGCCCATAACTTTGTGTGAAAACTTTCGATTGAAATGAGGTCTAAAGCAAAGTTATAGCCCTTGTTGAGAGTTTCCAATGGTATGTCGCACATCACCTGAACATAAGAAAATCGGGGTGTATCATGACTTTTAGTGGTCGGGAATCAACTTGCCGATTTGACTTCGGGCTCTTCTTTTGGCTATAACTTGTGTGTTACGTGTCCAAATGGGTCATGCGAGCCCATTATAGACATCTAAGTTCCAAGAGATTTCCAATGATATAAGAAAATCCTCAATCCAATGGGTTTTGACCCCTACAATCGCACTTTGAAGATTCAGGAATCCACTGGGATTCGAACTCCCAAAATGGGAGCTCATTTGGGAGTGCGAGGGTCCATTCCCTCACACTCTCTTGCATTCCCAGGAGCATGAAATGTGACTCCTGGCTTCACACTTGGCTCGCACCTTTTCAAGCCCTTGCTTTGGTTGTAAGCCCAAGCCTAGGGTTGCGACATGTACACATTTTGCACCACATTTACACTTTTTATTGTTATGTTTTTGCAGGATCTCATGCTTCATTCGCTTTCACATTTACCTTCTCATAAGATTTCATGTTTTACTTTCACGCTTGCCTCTTCACTCACAGTTCCTCACACACACTTGTAATCTTGTAATCATTTCACATTTAGTGGTTTTGTTTATATGTCAAACATCAAATCACTTGCATTAATTTATTTTTCTTCAAGGAAAGATAATTAGTTGTTGCAAAAGCTTGTGAAAATGAGTTTGCAAAAAAACATAACCAAAGGTAAAAGAAGTTGAAGGTTGGCATGTTATCAACACCATGACATAATGTTCAATTTTGTAAAAACAAACAACCTGTAATTGTGGAAAGTTTGAAAAACAAAAACAAGGTTTTGCCCACGAAAAACCTAAAAAGGTTAATTCAAACTATTCATAAGAAGAAATTGGAGGTGAATCAAAATCACGGTTTTCACAATAACAAAGATAAGGAAAAACCAAAACCATTGATACACAATTACAATTTACGTTAGTCTGGTTTATTGTTTAGGATTGTTTTAAAGTTCAATTTTCTTGAAAACAAGCATGGGACCTGAACATAATGAAGAATTAAGGTTGCCTAGTTTATTCATTCGATTAAAAGTTAATTCAATAATTATATGTGTTTTTTAAAAAAAAAATCCGACACAAATTTTTGGTTTAATGATGGATTCTAAGCATTTGCATCATATAGATCTACAAAGTAAACACCATTTAATTATCCTTGAAACATTTTGGGATGCACGGTTCATTGGTCATGACTTGTTAGAAATTGTTATGTTGATTTGGTACTGTCATTCAAAAGGATTAATGTTGCTAAATGTCTTGGTTGTAAAAGAAGGGCAAGAAAGGTTTAAGTCCACAATTTAAGTGGTGGACCATGAAGAAGGCTTTTGGTTGATCAACTTCATCCAATAATGGGTCAATCTCCTACCCCTGATTACCAAGATGAATATGGTGATCATGCTAATAAGGGGATAATTAAAAAGCTTGGCCAATTGAGCACACTAGTTCCAGGTCCTAGTAGCAATAGTGATGGTTATCATTTGGCTAGTTTGTCACAACTTCCACATTTCAGAGCCATAGGTTTGGTTGAGCAACTTTTCTTTGATATTTTTTGGTTTTCACTTTACTTTCAATTGGGTTTTATAGAATTCTATTGTTCTATTTTGGTAGGCCAACAACTTAATGGAGGAGTTGGTATAATACATCCTTTAACATTGGTCCAACACCCAAACTCAATTAGAGGTTTGGAATTTTACCCATGTCATCAAATGAATTTAATGAACTAGTTGTAATTGTGGTGGATCATGTTGAAGTAAACATGATATATTATTAATTGGTTCAAGTAATGTTTAGGCCATTTTGTTTATGGAGTAGTAACTATAATGGCCCCAAACACAGAAGTTCAACCAACAAGAGGTTTGTTTGCCCAATTTTCAATGTAGTTATTTAGGTCAATAAATTGCATTAAATTTCAATGGAATGACTATAGTTCATGTTAGTGATATTTTCATATTTTGTAGGTCATTATGCTTATGTTGGAATAAGACTTTCAATGATGCACCTAACATTGTCCCAAAACCCAATAATAGGATGTTTGGTTGTGCTTGTTGCCCTTTTCAATGCTAGTCATTTAGATAATATGTATCAGTGAGTTGTTATGTACATGCATATTTTATGATTTGCAAAATGTTCTTTTTTTTGGTAGGCCAATTTGGAATTGAACCAACACCTACAAATCCAACATTGGCCCAAAATGTTCAACATCTTGTAGCTTGACTTGGAGGTTGGCCAATGCCTAGGAGCTAGCCACCATATCCTAGTTAGCTTATGAATCCAAGTTGGCCACACAATATAGTAGTTGCAACATCAAGTGCATTCCCACAAATGCCACTTAGATATCCATAAGTGCCTTGGCTTACAAATGTTGCAACTATAGCTAATGTGCAACACAATCATTTCCAACAATGTAAGCAACATGGCCACCAAGTCATGTACATGTGCCACAAGTTACATTATTTCCACAGGAGTAGTTGCAACCCAACAAATGCATGATCTTGCCTTGCCTGCAAATCCAGGTTCAACAACAACTTTTGTTGTATGTAGTTCCTTCAACTAATTACAAACCAACAACTTAGATCATCATGGCAACAAGTGCAACATGGGGTTAGTATGTTGCAAGGGAATCCACAATTACTAGGTCCTACAACGATTGTAGCAATGACAACACAAGGTAAAGACATTTGGTATATGTTAGTTGGGGATTTGTCATGCTAACCATATTCACATGTAATTTTGTCAAACATTCATTCTAAGTTGACTAAACAAAAGGCAAGGCATCGGGCGATGGATAAAGTAATGGAAAGGTTGGGGATCAATTTAACTGAAAAAATGGTATAACAATCATATCTATTATATAATGTAATGTTGAGGGAAAATCTGTTGGTGGTGGTAGAGCAAATAGTTCTCACAACTATGAGGGTATAAAATCAAACTAAACTCTGCAATTGATCATATTAGGAAACAACCAACAAAGGAATTAGAATGTATAAAAAAAGTCATTGAAGTGGGGCTTCATTACATTGACCATCCACTTGGGTATAAACATGTCAAGGACCAAGTGGCAATAGTATTGAAACATAAGCAGGCATACTTGAAGAAGAAGATGGAATTCAATGAAAGGCAACCTTGAAATTGCATGGGGTGGCATTGGAATTAGTTAAAAGTAGTGTTGCATCAAGAGACAAAAATTGAACAATTTATTAGGATGACAAAAGCCCATTCCTTACAAAAGAGTGCACATCATGTCGGACGCATTAGAGAAACAAGAATTGCAAAGCACTTGGTTTGTGTTTTTGCCTTCTTTGTAAATTTGTTGGTTGGTATATGTTTTGTCTAGTTGTTTTGTTCATGATGCAATGGAATTTTTTGACTTGTGGATTTGATTGGGTTTAAGAAATGGATCTAGGAAGGCCCTCGACATTGGCCGAGGTCCAAAAAGAATGTGAAAAAGATAAGGACAACAAGCGAAAACAACTAAAACATGAACAGGAGGATGAGGTCAAAATAGAAGTAGAAGTTTTTATTTAGATTCAAAAACATCTAGATAAATGGGATGGATATTATAAAGGTGGATGTGACAAAATTATCCTACTTGATAATAACATACCTTCAAGAATCTTGCATGGGGGTTGAAATGCATAATGATTCAAAAGAATTGGTGGGAGGTTTGCATGAAGTAGTAATTTTTGCCTCATGACTTCTAAAGGTGATTCATTTGGGAAGTATTTATTTATGCAAGGATGATATGGGAACAAAATTGTCACAAACAACAAAAACCAATTTGTCCATTATTGTTGAATTAAACACAATTTATCCATATCCTATATTTGATGAAGGCAATGTGATTAGATAGGACAAATAACATTTTTAGATTCCAATGATTCAAAATAACATGTGTAATCTTCATACATTTTATTCTTTGGTTTTCATTACACATTGATTATGAATGTATATTTTCAATTGTTCAAGTTATTATTTTCAAGCTACAAAGAGAGTTTTTTACATATTTCTTACACATATAATTGTTTCATTTATTCAATTAACATTCATATTCGATAAAAGATTCATTTGCACTTCATTTACACATTTGGTTTTGTTGCAACTCTAGGTAAGGTTCATGAATCATACAAAATTTAGATGAATCCATTAAATTTTAAATGTGCACACAACAAGGAATTGAATTTATTCAAGTAAACGATTGTAGCAATTAACCTTAATTGTGTTCATGCCTATTTTCAAGTTGTTTTCTAACTGTATTAAGGTCCAATTCTTCACAAACACAATTTCTATAAACATGAATGTAAACTAAATTAATTCATGTATATTGTAAATTGATGTAATATATCCAATTTACAATATACATTCATATGATTGCATTAGCATTAAGATGAAGAGAAATATCCCTTTTGATTTATGCTATGTATGTGTTATTATAATATTCATTAAACATGAAATTCATTGTTTATAATATCATACATTGTATGCATGGGTTGTTTTAAGTTTTGGGATATACAAATGTTGATGAATTTTTGGAAAATTAGCAAATATTGTAGACTTTATACTACCAAAAAAAACAAAAATTGATTTGACTTAAAAAGATGTTTGAATAATCAAATCTAAACATCAAAATGAGGAAAATGAATAAGGCATGTTGCAATATAGCTTGATTACTTACATTGACATGAAAAGGCACATGCTAGTTATTTCATTGGTGTTTTGACCATGCTTAGTGTGATTTAAAATAAATAATTATTTTCTTTAACAATTCACCCCTTGTACATAAGGTTCAAGGAACACCATTTTGGTTTTCTTCTTCAAGACTTTGCACATCATTTTGAAACTCTCTTTGTTAAATGTTATTTTAAAACACATTGTGTTATGAATTTTTTTAAAAATTGCACAACTAAAAATAAATTGGAGATTTATGTATGTTGTTTTAAGAAATTCAACATTGCAAAGAATGAAATTAAAATAAAATGAGGGCAACATTTTTCAAATGCTTTGCAAAACATTTTGTGTTATGCAAATTCTCTCCATTCTACATAATTAAAAATGAAACAAGGGAATCATGGTAGGAAACACAAGCATACTTGACATTTTGAAATTTTTGTGTGTCCTCTTCAAGCACTTCCAACAAGTTTGACTTCATGTGAACAATGTTTGCAATAATGACACAAAACTTTCAACAAGGGCATAACCCTTTCATTTTCACAACAATAACACAATCTTGCCCCCTCCATGTATGTGTGCTTTTACAACATTTTAACAATGTGTTCAAGGTTAAAGTGTTAACAAAGTGTTGATATAATCATTAATATGATGTTGTGATGGCATTGTAATACAATTTTTATGATGAAGAGGACAAGTTTGTGATGCATATTGGTGATGAACTTTCTAACCTTGACAACAATAGAAATTTTGGAAACTTCAATTATGCTCTTCACTTCATGCAATTAATATTAAGATACAAAAGCTTCAATAGGACTAGGATGAAATGACATGTTTCACATGCATTTTTTAGTCATCATAATGACATTTTCAAAGACTTCCAAAGTCTTTACTTGAAATCAAAACACATTTGTGTCATGAATCTTATTTTGATAGTTCATTGCTCCCAAGAAATTTAACTAGATCAAACATATGAATACCATATTGTGTAGTTTTCATAAAAAAAATTCCATTTCCATCTCAAGATTTTAAATTGGACTTGATTGTCTACAAATGGGCAATTTGTGACATAACTTTTCAAATAAACATTTAAGTCTTTAAAAACAACTCTACTTAGCAAATGCAAGCCCCTTGTGTTGTAATGCATTTTAATACCTTTTTCTTGAATTAAATATCATTCAATTTTACAAGGTTTATTTGTCCAAACCTTGTTCCCAAAAGATCAAGACTCATGGGTAAACCTAACATATTCCAAAAATGTTACAACAATTTGAGAATCTTGGGAGTGCCTCTCTTTGGTTTGCAAGCACATTCACCTTCATTTGAGCACAAATCCTTCATTTTAACCACATTATAACCTTGCCTTCAATCTATTTTATTATAGTTTTAACTTTGAGGCTATGGGCCCAAGGTTAAATTGCAAAAAAAGAGAGAGAATGTGATGGTGTCATCATAGTTTCATCTTATTGGTAGTATGTGTGGTGTTGGGATTTGGTGAGGCAAATATAAAATGTCAAAAAAAAATCACATTTAATGAATTCAAAAATTTCAAATTAGGGTGATTTTTCACATATAGATACCTTCTTTATACCAACCTTAAGATAATCACCTTCCCTTGGGTAAAGGCCGACTTCAAATATATACTTGCTAGGTATATGAAGATAAGGTGCCCTTGAAATATTTATGTGTCTAGTAAATCAATTAAATGGGTAGCCAAAAAGATTTGCAAGTAGCCATCATATATTTACTTTGATACTACCCATAGTTTTATCAAGATAAAAGAATAGCATGCCCTAGATTGGTGCATGTGGGTCTTCGTAATTAACCATACCCATAATGATGCGCTTTTATTTGTAGGATGGATGAGGTTATCTTAGATCAATCTAGTGATCTAACATGATCATTTCCCATGTCACTTTTTCCAAGTGATAGTATGTCCCCAATTATTTGATGGCAACATTGGAACTTTCTATCAAAAGAAGATCAATTTTCAAAATTTTGAAATATTCCAAAAAAAATTAAAATTCCCTCCTTTAAATTGTGATAATTTTGATATTATGTGTTGTGCCAAAGATAAAAGCAATACATGTATGAATTCATAGTTTTATTATGTGCTAATCCACAATGAAGTAGGAGGCTTGAGATGGAAATTAAATTCATAGTTAGATTGGTTTGTGTAAGTTGCATACATGAATTTGAAATGTAATGTTGCTAAGACATGAGAGTTTGAAAATAAAATTTTGAATCTTATTTTTCCCACAATAAAATTATGAAAACACATGAGTAACCATATCAATTTCCCCAAGCCATGACATGCAAAAATGCTTGCAAATTTATATGAGGTACCAAAATATTTACTAGGTAATAAGAAAATAATGATTTCTCTCTTTGTTACGTTGAACTTTGAAGGATTCATTCCATCAATATAATGTCATTTATGGTAAACACTATCAACAAAAAATAGTTTTCAAAAATGCTACCAAACTAAAATTATAGTTTAAATGCATTAAAAAACTTTCTTGAAATTTGGCCGTGTTTTTTTAGAAAAAATAAGAAAATTTTGACACCATATTCCTCCTTTTTTTTTCCCCATTTTTTCCCACATTTTGGTCAAATGTTGTGCCCAAAAAAATGATGATCCCTCTCATGGTATTTATTTTGTATAGGGTAAGGCACCGCTATCAAAGAATTACTATGTGAACACCGAAAGCGGAGCTAGCCCGAGGTCCACACAATAATTCCATGACTAAAGGGCTTTACTCTGCATAACATCTGAGGTAATCAATGCATAATAATCAAGGTAATCATAAAAATGGAAATCTTCCGAAAAAAAACCCCCTCATGAAGGGAAAATTCCATGGAATTTTTCTTGCCCTAGGGCAATCAATCCACCGTAATGGTCAAATTCCCATATTTGAAATGCCATACAAATACATTAAGAATTCTCTCCGAGGTTGTTAAGCTATTGTTGTAGTAGGCATATGGTTTGCATAATAGTGAATACCTCCACTTTCCATGTGATAGATTATGCAACAAATGACACAGTTTGTAGAATTGTAAGAAAATGAACATGTTACCAACTCCATTTAGGTGTCATGGCATCATCACCATGGGAAGTTCCCACTCCCATCGGTCTTGTGACTTAGATTTGATCTAGGAGAAATTATTGAGTGTCTTTTGAGG
>Ga0209208_10011398_pt1 | contig 11381 bp, 11 predicted proteins | sample S1TSphfallax_3_FD_187694 | JGI IMG/M metagenome (GOLD analysis project Ga0209208, IMG submission 187694) | Host-associated microbial communities from peat moss isolated from Minnesota, USA - S1T2_Fd - Sphagnum fallax MG (SPAdes) (version 2) | ecosystem: Host-associated > Plants > Peat moss >...
TACTTAGTTGGGGTTCATCCACAGCTGAGTCAAAATGGGTTTCAAATGGATGGCTCATTGATGGCTGTTGGGTGTATAATCCAACAGTAGTAGGGCTTAAACATTTAAATGTCCTTCTGAAGTCTTTTGTTTGCTCCAGTGGTATTGTAAGATCCCACCTTCAAAATTATGCATGGTAGCAAACATCAATGATCAAGGAAATGAAGACAATTACATAATAGATGAATAAGTTGATCATAATCAAGACTGGAGGCATGAATATTTATTGCAAAACTTTTACATATAGTTGAAACAATTCAACAAATAACAATTGATATTTTGCCTAAAAACATGTTGAAAAATGAGTACGTTTATTATGTAGACATGTTTTAAAGCCTTACAATCATTGAAGAATATCTGAAAAAAATCAATGTTGTAAACTTAAAATGAGGATAATCTTTAGATGCTATAAAAAAGTCAACATTTGCCAAATCTGACTTAGGAATCCATGTGTTTGCACAACTTGCTCACTATTTTGTTTACCTCCAAGATAAACAAAAGGAAATAACCATTGGTTGATTTTTTTAATCACATATTGTGACATCTATTAAATGCCTAGATAGCCTAAGGAAAAAAAATTATGGACAAAACAATTGTAAAGGAAATCAGAGAAGGAAGGTGAAAGGAAAAGGAGGACCAAAAATTGACAAAAGTAACATATTTAAGGATTGTAACAAATTGAATAGCTCAAAAAATGATTGAGAAATGCATGAAAACACAATTTGTTACAACTTGGACTCTAGCAATTGTAAGGGAGGTGGGTGATAAATTTCACCAAAACTTTCAAGTAGACTTGTAAGTAGATTTGAACAAGTACAGGGGCATGAATCTCGAATATTGCACAACATGGCCTTAACAATAGGCTAAATAACAAATATGGGCTAAACAATAGACATAAGGTGCCAAATAGCAAGGTTGATGCCTTCTAATGATTAAAATTTGTCAAGAACAAATATGATAAACAATGAATGTAACTAGGAAAGTTGCATAAGACCATAAGACCACAATCTTTAGGAGGAACACCAAAAACATGGCAATTGGCATAAACACAAGACCACGATGATTCGGAGGAACACAAGATCACAACAATTGAAAGGGCAAGAGCTTATGGGTAGGTGTAACAACTAGAGTGTTTTAAACTTGAGAATGCACATAACTCGAAACCATCAATACAACTAATGAGGAGAATATAACACCTCTCACCTATAGACTATGAGAAACTTGCACAAGGGTTTGATGAACGACATAATCTCACACCCATTACCTTTGATTTTCAAGTCTAAACTAAATCATATCTTAGTTGTATGGTTAAAAATGTACAATAAATTTTAAGAACATTAGTCATTTCTTTTGTCATCCATCTTGTTGATGAGAGTACACAAAGTCCATTACTTGGCATATGATTGTTTGGTTTTAGGTGGCAAAGTAAACTTTCATGGTCTACCATGTATATTAATGGATTTTTTATTTCTCCTTTTCAATCACCCAAATTTTAAAGGGGCATATTGTTCCTATTTTTCACCCATTTCAAATTATTTAAAAGGTTGTGGGTGCATCTTCTAGCCCTTTACACTTGATCTTGTGACCCCATAAATAAATGAGGTGGACTAAACGAGAAGGAGGTGATTGATACACTAAATGTTTAGTCACCATCCTGTTTAACTTTATTAGTCTATAAGTAAAAAGGACTTAGTGCATCTCCCCTGAACAACATGAAACACTTTTTCATACTAAAATTTGGATAAAATATGTAATAATAACATAACATATGCCATGCAATAGGATAGTGTGACCGAAAAGAACATTTTCAAAATGGAAGTAAATTCATTGATGTGGATTACTTTATGATTATGATTGGCTTAGATAAAGATATTTAAATAGTCTCTCAATTTTTATTGTGGACTTTTTAATGGTTCAGGAAGGGTGAAACTAAACTAATTTAATGTAAAGGCTCATTTAATGTTGCATGTTGAAGATGTTTTTAAACAAAGAGACATAATTTATTATTATTATTACACATATAGGGGTTGTAATGCATGCAAATTGGCTCAAATGCATTTATGTATGTGTTGTGTTGATGATAAATTGAACATGGACAAAATTGCTACAAGTGGTGGCCCTTTTTATGGTGCATCATCTCCATTTTCAAAGGTGGTTCACATTAGAAACCTTAAACCTTAAACTATTCAGTGGTTTCTTGTATAATAATAAAAGGCAAGGCAATTGGTGCTACCATGTCCACCATCTTTACCACACCACGTGGGCTCCAAATAACTTTGTCTAAAAAGACTCTACAATCATGTGTAAACTTCAATTCAATTCGTTTCTTTTGTTAGGGAGAAATGAACAAAAGCTACAACTAATTCGAAGTAAAGACTAAAGACCCATACCCATGTTTTAATAGTTTTGGAAAACAAGTGGAAAGTGGAGAATGCATTTAATTGTCCCATTCCAAAATCTTTTGCCATTAACAATGAACAAAATTGTTGAGGATTTGCATGAATAGATGACAATAGTAATAATGCATATTGAAATATGAATCCAAATCACAATAAACAAGTGATTTTAAAATTTTAAAATTTTCCAATTTTTTGATGTTGTTTAATCAGCCATCATTGTTAGGTACATTTAACCAAACTTGGTGATCTCGAAAATACAAAAAATTGAAAAAATTAATCACCCTTTCACAATATTGTAGGTAATTTTGGCGAAATTAATAAAAAAAACAAATTTTGGGGAATCTTTTTTTAAAATTAAATTTGTGACAAAAATTCCTTTTCCTTTTTTTTTTGCAAAATGGAAACAATTCATCAAAAAATAAAATCGTTACAATAAGCACGTTGATTTTCAACTTTTGGCCCCATGTGATTGAAGGTTAGATTTAAAATGTACACATACCATGAATATATCATCCACCTTATCATCAAACCCTAAATAAAAGGTGAATGCATGCAAAACCAAAACCACACTTGGCACAAGAAGTTTGGAGAGATTGATTATAAGGGAAGAATTAATATTTAAACATAGAAACTTCATTACAAATTGTCAAATATCGTTGATATTTGCAATACCAAAAGACATTAGTACATAACCAATTTTGAGTTGATTAAATTCCCAATTTTCCCTTTGGGGATTTTACCAATATAATTTGATTTTACAATAACTTGATCAAACTTATGCCAAACCAAAGCCAATTTTTATTTTAAAGATCATGTCCATGTGTAACTACTATTGATCACAAGGTTCACATGTGGGATTAACCCCAACTATAATTAAAATTGGAAAGTATGATCACACACAATAATGTTTACAATATGAATGCAACAAATTGATAACCAGTGGTTGATTATTAAAAATAAGGTAACTAATAAAACTTATGAGGTTAATATGACATAATGGTTGAACTAATGATTTTTTGGGTAGTGCATTTTTGCTATTTTCAAGTTTTTTTTAGAGAAAAAAATTGGAAGACTATGTTTTTCAATGAAAACTCACCACTTCTCTAAAATATAAAAATTGAAGAAAAAAAATATGGTTGAACACAATTGCCACAAGGCACAACCAATTGTCAATCTTGAAATGCTAGTTTGAATTCATCTTTGTTGACAACTAAAGATTTTATCCATTGGTGGTTCAATATTTGTGTATAATTACTTGTTTTTGTGAATAAAATGTGTTCATGTTCCTAATTTTAAACATCCATGTCTAACATTACTTTCAACTACAATTTTCCAAATTATAGTTTGAAAATATTTCATCCATCTACATTATTTAAGGTCAAAAAATGGACACCTTTGGTCTTCAAGGATCTTTTTTTGATGGAAATGTATGAATCAATAACTATAGGAACATGTAGTTGAAATAACATATATCAAGTAGAGCCTCCCTCTCCCTTTTTGGTCACAATAATTTGTTAAACAAAAACTAATGTGTCTGACACTACCTTTTGTTATGCACCATTTGGAACTTGTTAAAACCCATCATGATTTTTTTTTCATCATTAAAGGAATTATCTTCTCTAGATTATACCTTAGATCAAAAAGCATGAGAATGACATTCCTCCAAATATTCCCTATTGGGAACTTGTAAATTTTGTGACATTTATTGTGACAAAAACAAGCCATGACCAACATTGAAAACAAAGAGGATGGTGTGAAATCTAAAAATTTAATGCCTTATAAAAGAAATTGGGAATGTCACCCCAACTCACTTAACACCATCTTCACCATGTGTTCCATGCATTTGCAAGTTTGATAAAAAAAACCTTCTAGCACATAAAAAATAAAAAAATGAAAGTAATTCAAAGCTTTCCACATTTACACAAATTGTTGGTGGAGCTTTGGCTTGCTAGTGGAGCTTTGGCTTCTATGTTCGTTCTACTGTTGCTTTCTTGAACTATGATCGCCCTCAACCCCTCATTCCCCCCAAGACATGATTAGACTCCCATAAGCACATCTTCATTCTTTGGTTCATTATCTCTACCAATGAAAACTTTAGTATTATTCTTCATTTCTCCAAGTCAATTATTGAAAACAATATTTCAAGGATCTTCCTTTGGAGGAACCCCAAGTGGGGAGGGGGAGAGGAAACCCCTTCATTGATTTAGGTCCATAACAGATATAACGGTGGGATGAAGAATTCCATTTAATGAAAATTAAAGTTCCATCTAATGAAATCCTTTGCACCAAAGATGTTCTCAAAAAACCAAATATCATCAAAATCCTCCTTAGGTGATCTCGAATACCAAGGAATCTAGATTCTTTGCGATCCTTACAAATCTTTTTTATTTTTCAATTTTGTAATGGAATCATGATGGTGAGCATCCCCAAGTAGTTCCACCTTAATTGGCAACACTTTTGTAAAAGGAAGTTACAATAGTAGCCAATAAACAAAACCATGGCAACATTTTCCCCTAATTCAAAAACAATTTGGGTGAACTTTGGCAATTTTTTTATGAAAGAAAGAATTTTCACCCAAAAAAGGCCTTTTGGTGATGTTACCCCACAACATGATTATCCCACTAATCATCTTGAATTAGAACTTTGATTGATTGTTATCACTTGTATAAGCTACAAATTATGTAGATTTTATTATTTCATTAAAACCAATATGGTAGAAAAATCATAATTTTGAAGATTAAAAAAGTCTTGAAGCATTGCTTATGAACTATGTCCAATTGTGCAATTTTGTTGAATTTAAGAATCAACATGAATACGAATGTGTTCAAATTGCTTCATATTACAACCATAAATAAAATAGAATATGTTAAATACATGATGGCCAAAAAAAAAGTATTATAAGACAACAAATTTTGTGGAGACGATCTTAGAATGTTTTTAAAAATCATGAGAAAGGATGCATTAAAAAAGGTAATCATGTTAGTTTTATTGATAATTAGGTTGCATTCCAAAGGTTTGGAAGGAAATACAAGAGACGTGATTATTAAAAAAAACATTAATTGATTTTTAAATAAAACTTTGGCTCTTGAAGCGAAAGATTGTCATTCTAGAATGTCATGGAGTCCTCCATTCCTTATAAGTTTAATGCTTCAACAAGACATTCCAAATTTGTTAAATCAACTTTTACCCCACATTGTAGCATATGTTGGTTGAAAGTTTAAGCACACATAAAAACAAGACTACCAAAACCCTTTTGCGAAAATAATTAAATATTTTATGCTAGGTGTTAGTCATGGGCATAATATCCGCCTTTCATTGTTTAACATCTTAGAATGTTCATTTGGCTTTAGGACACAAGACAAGACTAGGTCAGAGTTCGTGTTGTGATAGGTCAACTATGAATGCACACCCTTGAACAAACAAAATTGAATGAAAATGTATCATATTTTGTGTTCGTAAGCCAACATATTTTAATCTTTTGGAAGGAAAATGGTTAGGAATTCAAACCATCCTCAATTAATGTACACATTATTAAAATTTGAATAAGATTTTTCAAATTACATCCCAACCCATTCATATGCAAAATGTTCAAAATCCATGTTTCATCAAATGTTTATTCATATTATGAAATGCGTTTTTATATTTGTTCAAAGATGGAAAAATTTGTTAAACCACTTCATCTTTTTGTCCCACAAGAAATCATTGACATTTTGTGATATACTAAAGCAACTCCTAATACCCATGTTGTGATTTTTCCATAACATGTTTGTTTAAACCACTTTGACCATTAATTTATTTTTTTCAGAAAAATAATTAAGGTCCTGATGGTAGATTACATGTTATCACATGGTTGCAATGACAAAACAACAATTGGTAACTTGGTATTTCAAACAAATATAACACATGAATAAAATGGCCAAATTTGCAATATAGGTTATGCATTTATCAATTCAAATTGTTTGTTGATTGATAGTTAATTACATTAATGGGCCCCATTTGTCAACAACCACTTAAATAGAAAGGATTATGTATTTTGTCACATAAATTCAATTGTTATTAATTCTAGCAATGAGAGGAATGAAAAAAAATACATATGGGTGATTTTTCAAATTTTTTTGTTGGTCATCCTAAAAACAATTTTAAAGATAATTCATACCTACCTCATTTTCAAGCTTAACTATTGCATTCCTTTCCTTATAACTATTTTTTTTGCTATGAACTTTTTTAATAACTACCTTTTATCCTAATATTTATTTCCCTCATTCCCCTACCCACCAATATGGAATACATGAAAACACAATTAACATGCGCATGTCATAAATATTAATGCCATGGAATTCATTCATTTGAATGATCATTTGTAATAAACCTGTACCTAACTTTTAGTTTAGCTTTAAATCATTTTTAATTAACTTCTAGTTAAGTTTTAGTTCATTTTCAATTATCTTTTAATTGATTCTTAGTTAAGTTGTAGTTCACTTCTAATTGACTTTTAATTGATTTTTAGTTAAGTTTTAGTTCATTTCTAATTAACTAATAGTTAATTTTTATTTAAATTCAAGTTAAATCCTAATTAACTTTGAGTTAATTCGTAGTTACATCCATGTTAATTCTTAATTAACTTCCAATTAAGTCCTAATTAATTTTTAATTAAGTCTGATTAATTTTAGTTGATTTTTAGTTAAATCCCAATTAACTTTCAATTAAAATTTAATTGATTATCAATTATGAAGGTTCTCAAGAAGCTTCTTTATTCAATGCACACGTAGAAACCTCTTTGGAAATTTCCTTGAGCTAGATCCCCAAAGGGGTATAAATAGAATTAGGACCCTTCATTTCCTTCAGTGTGTTCAATATTTGTTTTAAGCATGATTTTGCACCATAACCTTGTCATCTTCTTTTCATGTTCATGTTTACATATGCTAACACAATAAATATCCATTTTCACATTTCTTGCACATTTCGTGTTTTTGTTCATGGTTTGTGTGTTTTTTTTTTTGAATCATATAATCTTTTCTTATTTCATGTTTGAAGGTTAGATTGAAGCTTTTCCTTTAGCCTTTGTTTTTGTGATTTTTCATGTATTTAACGACGCATTTTCATATCTATGATATTTATATTAATTTAATTAAATAAAAATTTGAGATTGACATAAATAATGATGAACTATTGAGAACCATATGGGCACATAAAAAAAGGGAAAAATAGTTCGTCGTCATTGGTAGTGCAAAATGCAAGTTGACAAACGAGAAAAATCTAAACAATTTTTTTCTTTATATTCTTGCGAATGGCATTGAGATTGGAACATGTGTTGAACTTATTTACATATTTCTTTGATGCAAAGTTATACCAAGTTTAAAACTTAATATTACTTCATAATATTTCTGTTTTTTTTAATGAAATGAATACATATGTTGTTGATTGACAAATGTTAACTCCTTATGGATGATAAATGTGCAAGACCTTTTATAATAATTAATTTCCAAGTATTTCACATGAATCATGCAATGACAATAGTGATTATTGAATTATGAAATATTTAATTAATAATTCATTAAATTTAATTTAAAGATCGTGGATAAAATTAATTCAAAAGTTATGCCAAAAATATGATTATATGATTGTACTCATATGATTAATTTCTGATAAGTGAATAAATAAATAAATAAAGGACCGCATAATTGAATAGGACATGTCACTTATGTTAAAATGATTACAAATGGCATATAAACAATGTGTCCTATTTGATTATGTAGGTATGAGTGTAGTCATACATTCATGTTTTTGTCATAGTCATGAAGTTCAACATTCCATTTTTATTTATGATGGATACTTAAATAATTGTTGAAAAGGTTTATACATGCACCATGATTGTGTCACACTACAATGGGTTGGAGTTATTCCATTTCAAAACTTAAATACAAGTTTCTAATTTTTGTTATAACATCATTCATGGTTGTTTGATAAACTTCACTTTGCATTTGTTCTTCCGTTAACCTAACTCTTGTTGTGGATCTTTCATTTTATTGATTTATTTTAGCCAAGTAATTTTATTTCATTCTTTTGATTTCAAATGTTGTGAGATTTTAGTTGGTTATTATGAACTTGGATAACCATATGACATTTGAGGTTGTCCAATTGTCATATATTTAATGTATTGCATATTTAATTTATTAAATATAAGATATTATGTAGATTTTTGGGTTGGTGGATTGGATAATTTTTAATTATGCAGTTTCAATAACCATCTTACAAGTAATGGTAATCAATGGAGATATTAAATTTTTGGGATAACTTATAAATGATTAAAACTATGAATTTGATATTGAAATCAAACCTTTCAAAAAATTAAGTCAAGATTTCCACAACATATATGACTGAAAGTATTTATGTTTAAAAATTTGACCACGAAAATTCTTGAAATAATTCATTTAACATTTATATTCACTCCAAGGTGAATACAAATGATGGTCTAGTACACATGCCTTTGTTGGGTATCAACATTAACATCAAGGACCCCATCAAGCTAATATGACACAAAATAATATGAACCTTCTAATAATACTAATTTGGTAGGGACTTAAGGTAATACCAATTGTGTAATACTTTTATACCTATTTCAATATTAGGTGTATATATATTTGTTTTCATAACAACCATAAATGTTTTTTGGCCCAAAACAAAGACCATGGTGAATACTTTAATAAATATTTATAAGTAAAATTTTACCCATTTCACATCTCAATGGCCATTGGTAAAAAAATATGACAACCTAAAATCCATAGTAAATCTTCCCACCTAAACTCACAATCTTAACATCATTATGTTACATTTCCAACCATTTGCTAACAACATAAATTCACAATCATAACTACAAAACTACATTAGACATTACAACATAACAATAACATCCAAATGTATTTTCATATTAAAATCTTGTGGCTAGGGAAAAAGTTTAAGATTAATCCAAGGTTATAGCATGTCAATTCAAAAAACTGTAGCATATTATAAATCATACTTTAAGCCTATTATAATTCATACTTTAAAATATCCAAATATTATGATGCCATTTGCATTACCTATTACTTCCATTACTTATATCTATGATTTACACATTCTAAAAAAATGAAAGAATAAATTAGATAAGTTGTCATTCTTAAAAATCTACAATGGTAGAGAATGTATTGTAATATTTAAAATAACATTACATAAGAAATAATTATAATGACTTTTATAAATGAACTTTTTTTTGGTCACAAATTATTGGGGGTTTTATAATATCTGTCAATTTACATTTCAGAGGAAAAGTAACCTAAAAATGAAAGGTAAACTTCTTACAAGACATTCGCTTAACAAATGAGGTCCTAAACCAGATTCTAAATCAGGTTCTGAACCAGTCCCTAGGAAAGGTCTTTAAAACCAGATCCTCAACCAGCTCTTAAACGAGGTCCGAAACCAGATTCTTAAACGAGATCTTAACGACGTCCTCTCCTCAAATTAGCTCACAGACGATGGGGGGAGGTACGATTCCAACATTATATGTGCAAACGTTTTGTACCGCATGCAGTACAAAAGTACAGTGCAGTACATGTACTGCCTGCTTTTTTTTTCCCCCTGACAGCCCTATTGCCCGTCGAAGATGTGTCTGGTGGTGCCCGGACACATCTTGGTGCTGCCCATGTGCACTTTCGGGACGGCATGTGCTGCCCATGAAGCGTGTCTGGATATCATCCATATTGTTTTAAAAATAAAGATGGATGATACCCTGACATAAATGATCTTGTTGAGAAAAAGATGTATAAGGCTAAGGGGCAGACCGGGAGAAAAAAAGCAGGCAGTACTTTTGTACTACATGCAGTAACAACTATGGGCAGATATATAATGTCGGGCAGCTGGGAGAAACATGGAATGCGCGAGAGAGCGGAGCAGCGATGGCAGCCACTGCGACTTGCACGAACTCCCTCTTCTACGGTCCACGCTTGCCTCCCCTATCCGGCAGCCGCTCCTCTCCCAAGGTATTTTACCCTGGGCAATTTTCTGAACAATGCCTTGTCTGGAGATTTCTGTTTCGAAGCTGATGTTCCTCACATTAGATTATGAACAGACACGATGTCTGTGTCTGTGAGTACGGTCATCACGTGGGGGTGCGGTGTTTTCGACTCTACGCTTTCGTGCTTTGGCTTCCTGTTGGAAATGAAGGCGAAACTGTGGCTTTGTAGCGTGCTCCTGGCTGGGAGCCAGTCACAGTTGTAGTCATATAATCAGGCTTTGCACGCATGCAGAGAATATGTTATGGTCTTATGTTCTGTTTCTTGTCCAGGACTTTTGGGAAGGGCTTAGGGTTTAGTGTTTGAAATTTGTTGCTCGAACGTTGTACAAAACGGTCCTCATCACTTCGCTTTGGAATTTGAGAATTCTCTTTCACAAATCTAGCCATATAATCAGGCTTTACATGCAGAGAATACGTGAGGTCTAAATATGTTCTGTTTCTTGTCCAGGACTTTAGGGTTTAGGGTTTAGGGCTTGAAACTTGTTGCTCGAAAGTTGTATGCAGCAGTCCTCATTGCTACATTATGGAATTAAGAATTCTTTTGCCTCAAATCATGTGTCTGGGTGGATCTCGGGTTTGGTGATCCTAGCTCCAGATTACTGTCCTTGAGCCCCACATAAAAAAAGGAAAAAGATTCAGATAATTCCATACCATCATTTGTTAAGCTCAATCAGATTTGTGCATAGAAGTAGTAGGAGTGCACCCTAAAACCCAAAACCTTAAACCCTTCCCCAAAGTCTACATATGCTGCAGAACCATGATCTGATTTGTCTTGATTGGAGTGCCTTTCCTTTACATAGAAAAACAGCACTAATCTGTGTAACATGTGCAGCAATTGTGCTAGAGGTTCTGACAACCTACATGATTTGAATCTCTGCAGAGAAGGGCAGCAT
>Ga0209208_10011399_pt1 | contig 11381 bp, 7 predicted proteins | sample S1TSphfallax_3_FD_187694 | JGI IMG/M metagenome (GOLD analysis project Ga0209208, IMG submission 187694) | Host-associated microbial communities from peat moss isolated from Minnesota, USA - S1T2_Fd - Sphagnum fallax MG (SPAdes) (version 2) | ecosystem: Host-associated > Plants > Peat moss >...
TTTGCGTGGGTTTGAGATTGTTGTTGAAATAGAGTAAAGGGCTAACTTTTGAATAATTGAACAACGGAATAGAGGTATCCATAAAGTCACCCTGTCTTCACCCTCTCTTTCATCCCCTATCCCCTCTTTCAGTTGTAACCACAAAGGAAGGAAATTTTATTAAATCTCAGTATGAAATTCTGAAACTCAGCATCTAATGCACAAGGTTTGAGAGTAATTATAGTAGTTGTACATGTAGGAGCAGTGAAACTCAGTTCACTACCAAAATTGGTGAAAAAAACTAGTTTGAGTCCCAGTTGTTTTGTTTTGTTTTGTGAAATTTTCATTCCCAATTACACATTTGATGCCCTATTATGCTGAAACTGGCCATTCTTGCCCCCTAATCATGTGACTTTATGGATAACTCTAATACTTTGAACAAATTTGGGCACTTTCGTGCAATTTTCAGGATTGTTTCTGAAAAGCAATAAAAAAGCTAACAATTGAATACTTTGAATGAATTTTTGGTGCTATCCTGTGAGTGTGATGATTGTGTTGGAAAAACCCAACAAAGATATCTGATAGATAGCATTGGTTCTTTGGAATGTGTGTTGCCTGATGATACAAAGATCACAGAGAGTTTCGAGGATAAGCTATGAGACTTTCTCTTTGTCCATTGTTAGATTGATTCTGTTATCAGCATGCAAAAGAAGTCCTTTCTTCATTATTTGATTTTTGTACTTATGTGCAAAATTTTCAGGTTTGAGAATAACATCAAATTCAGTGTTTTTTTGGGGGGGGGGAAAAAATTGGCATTTGTGGAAAAATAAATAAATGAATATCTCAATTCCCTGCAACTGATCCGCCAGTTTTGGCATAATAGGGCATCCAATGAGTTAAACTGGGAATGAAAATTTTACAAAAACGAAAATACCCGGGACCCAAACTAGTTTTTCGACCAATTTTGGTGGTAAACTGAGTTTCATCCTGTCTTTCCTTTTTTGGTGTAATTACTATCGAACCTTCTGGATTTCAGTATGAAGGTGTAAATTACTATTGAACCTTGTGGATTTCAGCATTTCATACTGAGATTTAATAAAATTTCCTTGCTTTGTGGATACCATTGAAAGAGAGGGGTAGGGGGTCAAAGCGAGGGTGACTTTAGTCATGACGTAAAAATTACATGATAATGCATTTGGTTGTTTTTCTTATTTTAAGATGATGATAGGGCTATGTGATAAAGAACAAAACACAAATTGCACAAGAAAAAAAGAAAAAAAAAAAAAGGCTTTCTTCTTTTTGTTTAGTTTTGGGATTGATTTTGTAAGCATCATCCTTGCATTAAACCACATTGGAGAAAATTCAATTGCAAAATGTGGCCTTGTTCTTCATGTGGTGTTTGGATTCATGTTGTATATAGCAGCCTGCAAAAACCCAAAGAGAGAAAACCCAATTCTGAAATGATGTTTTAGAAGAAGAACAACAAAAAAAAGAACAAAAAAAAAACAGAAAGACTTTCTTTTTGTTTAGTGCTTGATTGATTTTGTAAGAACTAAACTAGCTTTGCAAAAAGAAACTTAAGAAGTTGGCTTCTCTCTTTTGCAAAAACTGGATGAGGAGGAAATTGGGTTTTTCTTTTGGTTTTTTGGCAAAGGAGCAAATGGGTTTTTTCTTTTTGTAAAACTGGAAGAGGAGGAGGAGGATCAAAATGGGGGTTTTTTTTTTTTGGCAAAAACTGGAAGAGGAGGAGAACACAAAATGGGTTTTTTTCTTTTGCAAAAACTGGAAGAGGAGGAGGAGAAAATGGGTTTTTTCTTTTGAAAAAACTGGAAGAGGAGGAGGATCAAAATTGCAGAAAAAAGGGAAACAATAATAAAAATAGGCAAGTGCAAAACCCAAGCTACAAAGAAAAAAAAGGAAAAACCCATGTTCAGACGGCACTGGTGATGACAGAAATCTGCTACAGGGAGAAAGAAACTGTGGCAGAAGGAAGCCTGGCGGCAGAAGAAGGAGAAGAAGAAGAAGACGTGAAGAATTATTGTCTGCACAATCCTGTGACCACTGTTGCCACATCTTCTTAGTTAGAGATATAATACTGGGTCCTTTCATTCAGCAACAGCAACAGCAGCAGCAGCAGCAGGAGGAGGAGGAGGAGAACTCTTGGTTCCAGTATCAGATCCTCTCAAGCACAGCTTTCTGAAGGTTGTGTTTTTTGCACAAGAAGATTGCTACAAGTTCCTTGTTTTTTGGGTGTGGGTGATCTTGAATGCTTCTTTGCAGCTCAAGGTTTTGAGGCCCAGTTGAAAAGGCTCTAGACTTTTGTTGTGGGTAGTTGTGGTTTTTTGTTGTTAGGAGCTTGTTCCTTTCCTTGCTGTTTTTTGTGGTTTTTTATAAGCTGATTTTTCTAACTGGGATGCTTACTAACTCTGCTTCAGTCATGCTTTTTTTGTTTGGGTGGTTTCAAGGTTTCTAGTTTTTGCCAAGTTTTGATTTTGAGGTTTCTCAAATTCATCTTTGCAAGAAGCAAAAAATTTCAGACATGACTTCTTCTTGCAATGGACTTGAGCATGATTCTTCTTCCGAGAGTCAACAACAGCAGCAGCAGCACAGCAGGTTTTCAGAGGAGAGCAAGCAGTTCAGAACAGGCCATCCATCACTGAGCACATGGAATCCACCTCTGCATCACAACTTCAGTCCCAAACAAATGCAAGTTCTCACCTGCCTCTGTGACACTTTGGTTCCTTCAATCCAGCCACCACCACTTCACCTGCTGGATGATGAAACCGATCACTGCAACAGCAGCTTCAAGTCCAGCTTGGGAATTCAAAGAAATGTGCAGGATGTCAATGATTTCTACAAATTGTCAGCTTCTGATGCCGGCATCCCTGCTGTTGTAAGCAAAGATCTCCTCTCTCTCAGACCATCATCTCACATATCTCTCTCTCTGAGATCACCATCTCAGATCATCTCTGTGTGTCTTGGCTGGTGCAAGATCACACATATGGTATAGTGGATTGGGTTTCTGTCTCTTCTTCGATTGGAAAATCTGGATTTTGCTGCACATGTGTCTTCCTTCTATCAATTGGTTTCCATCGTTTCCTGGTTGCTCTTGATCCTTGATAGTTGAAACTGAATGTGGGCTTTTTTGGGGCTGAAATGAATTGTCTGAATTTCTGTACAGGTAGCTGGTGCAATCACAGAAGTGGTAAAGCCGAACTTGCTACGAGTGATCAGCATCATACTGTGGCTTCTTTCAACAGCAATAGGATGCTTCCTGTTGGGTGGTTGGGCAACAGTAAGCAGGACCTTCCCTTACATCCAAAGCTACCCTTGCCTTGGAAGAGAGCAACAAGAAAGGGTGTTGCAAGGATGGTCGTGTAGCTCCATTCGAGAATTCTGTGCAATTTTCAAGCTCTTCAAATCTGTGACACTTTGGGCTTACTATTCCAAGGTGCAGGGTTTTTTTTCCCCCTAATCTCCATTCATATAACTCTTCTGTTTTCTTCTTTCCTTCAAACTTCTTGTGTGTTTCTTCCATTAGGAAGAATTGAGAGACTGCTGCCAATACTTTTTCACTCCTCAGAAAACATGGGACTTGAAAGTAAGTGCCTGGTTTCAGATTTGCTGGTAACTTTTCCTACTGCTTTTCCTTTATGAGGAAACAACACTCTTGTGTGTTTGATTTTGTTAGCTTGACCCAAATGGGAACAACCCAACATGGAAGGCGATTGGGTATTGTGGGCCTGATCCACAAGCAACAAGTGCAAACCCACTACACAGCAAACGAGAGTCTCATAAACACTTTGGAGAGCATGTGATTGATGCAAAACAGCCAAGTGAACACCTCAAAAAATGCCTCGCCGATGCCCAGTGTTGTTCAGTGATGACAGACAACTCCATGGAAGAATTTTTCACTCCATTTGTCAGTAGTAAAGCAGTTGGTGGTGGTGGTGACCCCCTGAACAAAAATGACATTGGCATTCAATGTGATGTTGTCGTCATTGGCTCCGGTCCTGGTGGTGGTGTGGTAGCGGCAGTTCTTGCACAGAAAGGTTATAAAGTTGTGGTGTTAGACAAGGGAGAATACTATGCACCTGATGATATTTCAACACTAGAGGGTCCATCCATGACCTCGTTGTATGAGAAATTTGGTGCTCTTACAACAGAAGACGGTGGATTGTCTCTTGCAGCAGCAAAGACTGTTGGTGGTGGCTCCTGGGTCAACTGGTCTGTTTGCTTCAAAACACCTGAGCATGTTCGGAATGAGTGGGTTCGTGAGTTTGGTCTGCAATTGTTTGCAAGTGAGGCATATGAACAAGCAATGGAAGTGGTTTGGAAACGCCTTTCAGTTCAGGAAGTGACAAATAAACATAGCTTGCAGAATTCTGTCCTTCAAAAAGGGTGCAAAAAACTCGGATTTCATATTGGGGCATTGGCACGCAATGCAAGTCCTGATCACTATTGTGGATGGTGTAGCTATGGATGCCCGACAGGTGACAAACAATCAACCCCTGAGACATGGCTTCTGGATGCTGTCAAGACAAGCAACACGCTGATCTTATCGAATTGTAAAGCTGAACAGATTTTGCATTGCCCGAATTTAACAGGCAAGAAGCCAAGCAAAGCTCAAGGAGTAATGGCAAGTATTGGGGACGGTAAAGCAACTGCTCGATTATTTATCAAGGCTAATGCAACAGTTGTAGCTTGTGGGTCACTAATGACCCCTCCACTCTTGCTGAATAGTGGACTTGAGAATTGCAACATCGGGAAACACTTGCGTCTCCATCCAGCACAATCTGTTTGGGGGATTTTCCCAGAAGATTTAGAGGATTTCCCAGATGGGACATGTTATGAGGGTGGTATTATGACAGCTTATTCCCGAGTAACTCGAGGGGACTCAAGCAACTATGGAGCGCTCTTGGAAACTCCATGCTTTCATCCTGCCATTTTTGCTGCCTTTGTTCCATGGTGTTCAGGTAAAAACTTTGAACACTCTTTCATTTTACTGTTGTTTCTATAGTTTCTGATCTTGACCACCAAGCCAAAAATCATACCAGCCAACCTTGTAACAATCTTGTGCAATAATTTTTAATGCCTGCAGGAAAAGATGCAAAGGAGCGGATGCTACATTACTCCCGCACTGTGCACATCGGTGTTGTAACTAGGGATAAAGGAAGTGGGAAAGTAGGCGTGGACAGAAATCAGCATCCCGCATTTGAGTACTCACTTTTGGCCTATGACGAAGATTCAATGATGACAGGAGTGGATCAAGCCTTACGGGTATTAGTTGCTGCAGGTGCAATTGAAATCGGTACCCACCAATTTGATGGAGAGCGCTTCAAAGTGCAAGGTAAAAAGAGACTAGAAAACCTAAATCCTCGGTCGAGAATATGCAAGTCAATGATTGCAAGTTATATGCATCACTGTGCACAGCTCTAGTAATGCTAATTACCACTTTGCTGAATTAGTAATGGCTTGGTTTTGGCAGGTGCATCGACAGCTGAGTTAGAAGCATACTTGGCTAGGGTCCAAGAACGAGGTGCAAAGAAGCTGCAAGTGACAATTCTGTCAGCTCACCAATTAGGAAGCTGCCGGATGGGTGTGGATCCAGAATCCTCTGCAGTCGATTCCTGCGGTGAGACGTGGGAAGTGGAGGGTTTGTTTGTGGGAGATGGCAGCTTGATGCCAACTGCACCTGGTGTAAATCCCATGGTCACCATTCAGTCTATTGCCTACTGTGTTGCAAACTCTGTTGCTGAATCTCTAGAATGGAAGCAGTGACTTAAAGGAGGAAAACTAAGCACCCCCATCTATTTGTCTTCATTGTAAAACATCAATCCTCAATAGAAGAATACATGGAAGAAGAAGAAGAAGAAGAAGAAGAAGAAACTCACCATGTTGTGTACCATAACATGGCCAGTACATAACAGTAAGGCTCTCATTGTAAGTTTTGGAAGAGAAGTAACCAAAACATCACAATCCTGAGCAGCAACAAGAGATTCTCATCCTCCTCCTCCTCCTCCTCCTCCTCTTGCCGTGCAACACAATCACCGAAACAAAAGAAGCAGAAAAGGCTGACAGAAAACCTGATTTCCCTCATTGAAAAACTTTGTATGAAAGACAATGGGTTTGAAATTACACTTCTAAAATGGAAAACATCTACAATTCTAAATTGAAAAATACCATGTGCGCTTGGTAACTACTACTTCTTGACTTTCATCACTTGCATACTAATACTCCCTCACCCATTAGCACTCCCAATATCTTATTATCGTCCTTCACATTCTATTAAGAACATATTTCCTACTTCAAACCACCATTAGTTTAATTGTGAAAAAATATTTTTTTATAACCTTCCAATAAACACACCTTAGAAACATGTATCTTTTTTTTTCTTTTTAGTTTAAAGTTTCTTGAATTGACTATTCAAGTTGCTTTGAAGTGTATGAAGATTATGAAGCTTCTCCAATTCCTAGTTTAATAATGGAATGTAAATAGGGTGCACTCTTTAACTCCTAGCAAGAAAAATGGTGTGAGGCCTCTGCGATGGACTAAAACAAGTTTTTCATCATATCAAATTGCACGAACCAAAAAGAGAATAAGTGCATTTGGAACCAAAATGGTGCATGAAAAAATCACATGTTAACACACGAACATAAAATTCATCATGGTTTAAACATGTGAAAAGAAAACCTTTTTTTCTATATGTCTTTCCAATGTCATATCAAGCTTTTTAATCATATTTTATTTGACATTTTTTGAAATGTCATTTAAGTGGTTGAGAATCATTATGATAATTTAATTCTTGATTTTACAAATGACCATAATTTGTGCTACAAATATTTGTTTTAGAAATGTGACATGGGCTTATTGTATTAATTTTAAATTTTTTTGACATGCTTTTATAATTTTCAAATGGTATTAGAGGTAAATACCTTGTTGATTTTCAAATTTGCAATAAAATGGAACTTAATGTGCATTCTTTAATTGCATACATTTGAGGGTTAAAGGGGTGTGTGGGAGTTTTGAGATGGGACTAAGATGAAGGTGCTAATGTAAGTTCACAAACAAGTTAAACTTGCACAAACCAAACAAGAAGTTGGTTGATTCAAGTTAAAATCAAGTGGTGTTAAGATTTAATTATGAAATTCCAAACTTATTCAATTTACATAAGCCCAAACCCATGGGAAGAGGAGGAGGCACAACTTTCTTCTCTATATTATATTATGTGATTGGTGATAAGGGCTACATCCAAATGATAAAAAGTCATGGAACTCCCAAGTGGGAATCTTGAAAACTACCAAGTTATGTATCCTACAATTTTGTGGGTTCATAACTTTCACATATGAACCTCAATTGAAAAACTTCAAAGGAAATCTTTTAGCTCTCGAAAAAATATTTTCAAGTTGTATTTTATTTTTCATTCCAAGGTCATTTGAACCTTTTTTTTTGAGTTTTAATGGTTATGACTCATACTACGAATTTTGACTACTATTCATTCTTTTGGCCACAACTCTCAACTCAATTCCAAATGAGAATTTGATTTCAATTTCAACATTTATGTTTCAAGTTCTTTTCAATGGCATATTGTGGACTTGTATTATTACATTTTTTCTTAAAAATTTGAGTTGTTTGTGCAATTACAATTTCCAAGTTGCTTTCCCTTGGAAGTGTTTAGGATTGACTTTTTGCACCATCCCACTTGTGATAATGAGCTTGAGTCTTGGAACATTTTCTCATCTCACATTTTATTTGGTGCCCTAAATTTGATCATGAGCCCAAAATTAGGGTCATAACAATTTTCCAATGATCTAAAAAAGGTGCAATTTGAACAATTGTTTAATTTTCAATTTACATTGATCCAAAGATTTGGGACACTTTAAAATTTCCAAGTCTCAAATTGGGAATTCATCTGTGAATTTTAAGGGTTTTTTCTTACATTCCCACTAAGTTCTCTTTTAGTAAAAAAATGGGTTTATAAAAATCATCATTCTTTGTTATATTGTAACTCCATACAAGGGTTACAAGGAAAAATCGTTTCTTCCCATACTTTAAAATGGAAGTTTCAAAATTGTCAAGCTATAAGTTTCACAACTTTGCAGTTTCATAAATTTCTTGTTTGCATTTAATTTAAAGGTCACAAACGAAAACTTGTAGTTCTGGAAAAGAATTTTTGAAAATATATCAAGCTTTTTAATTGAAATTAATTTGATTTTTCAAATTGTTATTGAAATGATTAAAATTCACTTTGGTAATTTGATTATAAACCATTCATATGAACATAACTTATGTTACACATCCTTGTTTTTGAAAATGCAACCCCATTTTTTTGCAAGATTTTTCTAATGATCTAATGAGGATCCAATTTGGATAAGTTTTGGTTTCCCAAACCTTGATCCAAATATTCAAAGCACTTCATAAATTTTTACTCCCAAAATGCAAGTTCAACTAAGGAACCCTAAGAAGGCCTCCATTTTAATTGCTTGGATTTTCTTGCACTCACTAAAAAGGTGCAATCACAGTCAAACGAGCCCAAAACCATGTCAAATGATCCAAAAGTTGTCAATTTTTTCGAACATATTTTTATAATGCCACTTTAATGTCATGTTGATCAAGGAAATTTGTGTTAAATGATTTATACAAGTGTTGAAGATTTTTTTAAAAAATTAATTTAATAAATTGAATTTTGGTTTAATAAAAGACTTTTGAACTTTAACACCCCAAAATTAATTTTATAAAACACTAGGTTAATGATTTTTTAATAAAGAAATTTAGATGGAACTTTTTTTAATATGATGATAACCTATCATTCACATATGAAAATCATTCATAATTAAAAAATTGTGGTGTTTGAAATTTTTTTAATTCAAAATATAATTTCAAAATGTTCAAAATTTCAAAATCAAAGGTTGAATGTAAATGTGTCATAATGTGTATGACATATAAACAAAGTTGTGTTTTATGATACATAAAATTAAAGTTCCAAGTATTTATCATAGTTTAACATGATTTGAAATTATGATCATTTTTCAAAACGAAACATAGAAATTGACAAAATTTGTACATTTCAAAAATTCACTTTTACTCAAAAAAAGTTAACACAAGTAATGTAATTTATTGGGGGAATTGTAAATATTTTAAAGAACATGTTGCAAAAACATTCTTCAAAAAATCCATTAATGAAAACATGAAAATGTTCAAAAAGGGCCCATTTGTGGTTGAATTTTTTTTCATCATTGGGTCATTTGATTATTATTGCACCCACAAGGTTTGGCTTTTTATTTGGCTTGATTTCACTTGAAAGCATTTTATTTTTCTTTTCATTTGGGAAAGGACATTTTGTTATTCATCTTGTTAATGTGCACTCAAGTTAGGGTCATGATTATTAACCCTATTGAAGAATAAAATAAGATTTAACCCCCCGCCCCCACTAAAAACCAAGAGATTTCACGTTCAATGAACAATTAAGCTCCACATGTTTGATAATATGCAAACATTTGTTTCAAAAACAAAACAATCATAAAAAATGACATCTCACACCATTTTCACGTGCACACACATGCATAACTTCTCTTCTACCAAATTATCATGGACCTTCCACTTATTTTTTATAATGCCATGATCTCACACATGGTTTTCATTGTTATTTCATATATAACATTTTTAGAAAATTCAAAAAGGATATTAAAAAAGGTTGACATTAGAATGATGATGTGACTAAATTTCTATTGTGATGCATTGGAAAAGTCATTGGCTATTGGCAAAGATTATATCAAATAAGTTCATAAATAAGATGTTGTAGCAAAATTTGTTCAGTCATTCACATGAACTGGTGAAAAATCACACCCAAATAAAAAATCATTAAGAATTTTTTAAAGTAGTTCATTATAGAGAAAACTATCAAATTAATCATTAGTAAAATGCATGCAAAATGATGTTGGTTTGATCACATAGATCAAATCATTCATATGGCATTACAAGATTAAACAAATTGCTTGGAGGGGATGAGGAAGGAACACCTTGAAAGTAACTCTCATCAAGGTGCAATAGATCACAATTATAACACCAACAATGAATGCAAAGGCATAACATCACCATGTGATACAACATATTTGCAATCCTCTTGTGTTTCTTAATGAAAACATACAAATGTATCAACTTTTATTTTTCACACTTTAACAATTGTTGTTAATAAGGTGTTAATAATGAACATGTGTTAAAAAAATGTCATATGAACTTCAAAGGTGGAACTAGTCTTGTTGTAGCATCAATGGGTTTTGCGGAGTCTTTTTTAAAAATCAAAATCCTTAAGCTTGAAGCTCAAAATGAGGTTGCCAAACGAACATAACTAATTTGTTAATAAGTATATAGATACATAGTTTCAAATTGTAATATTTTTGTTGGTGCTTTTAAATCAAAAGATACACATGAACAAAATGGTGATAATATTCATGTGTATTTTAAATATTTTCATAATTGTCACAATCATTAATATACTCAAAGTTTGATATGAAATTAAATTTGAATTCAAAACCTTTCATTTAAGGCAAACCCAAAACTCATGTCATGTTATACGATAGAATGGATGGAAAAAATATGATGTCATTAGGTTTCATTCCATTCAACCATCAATGAATTTCTTTTTTTATGAACATAACACACCATTGCTTTTCACATATGAATTATAACAAACACAACATGTTGTAATAAATTTCCCATGTATTTTTATCAAATGTGTAATAAAAATCTTTTAAAATATGCCATTAATTCCTCAAACTCCCATAAACGTTGACTACATGAGCATGTATCCATGGTTCATTGACTCATTAAATTGCAAATTTTTTGAGATCATATATTCTCTTTTAATAAGTCCATCAAGTATTTTTTCAATTAGATAAATTGCATCACCTAGCAAATAAAGATACATTTGCTTTCCAACATCAACTATAGATAATTAAAAAACTTCCTACATCTTAATTCGATATACAAAGTACTCAACTTAAATGAAACACCGTTGATAACTCCCAAAGGTTGTGATGAATCATTAAAAGAGTTTATCACAATCACATGCCCTTTGTAGAATGCTATAACTTTTTTTGCAATTGTAATCATTTGTAATTGATGCAATAACTTATTTCAATATTATGTTTCTCCAATAAAAAAATGTGAGTTCCATCAATAACATTCACAATCTTTTGAAACATGCTCGTGATATTTTTGAATTCTTTTATGACTCAACACAAACAACTTGTGTTAAAAACATCCCACACTTCAACCAACCATTTGTGGGATATTAACAATCCAAGTTGCTATTGACTCCAACTTGTCCTTCCACTAATGACACCATCTAAGACATAAAAAAATTGTCTTGAACTTCAAATATCACATTAAACTATGAAATT
>Ga0209208_10011400_pt1 | contig 11380 bp, 11 predicted proteins | sample S1TSphfallax_3_FD_187694 | JGI IMG/M metagenome (GOLD analysis project Ga0209208, IMG submission 187694) | Host-associated microbial communities from peat moss isolated from Minnesota, USA - S1T2_Fd - Sphagnum fallax MG (SPAdes) (version 2) | ecosystem: Host-associated > Plants > Peat moss >...
ATTGGCTCTCTCTTTGTATCCTACAACGAGGATGTTTGGTAGTTATAAAGCCAAATGCTTAAATAGTATTGAAATTTTGGAAGTCAGCATTAAAGTTAGCCAGAAATTCACCCTCCCTTTCACCCCCTATCCCCCTCTTTCAATGGTCTCTGCAAAGTAAAGAAATTTTATCAAATCTTGGTATGAAATGCTGAAAGTCAGCGTGTAATGCACAAGGTTCGAGAGTAAGTATAGTAGTTGTACAGGTAGGAGCAGTAAAAATATATGTAGCCGCAGAGGAGGCGCTCAGGAAAAAGGCAAGAGTGGATGAAACCCAGTATAATACCAAAATTGGTGGAAAAACTAGCTTGGGTCCCATTTATTTTGTTCTATAAAATTTCTTTCCCAGTTATGCATTTGATGCTCTATTATGCCGAAACTGGCCGTTCCTGCCCCCCAAATTGCCTGACTTTACAGATCACTTTATCATACCACAAATATTGGACATGAATTCAGTGACAAGTTATTTGGACAAGTCATGGATACCTGTTGTCAATAATCCCATGTTATGGATTCTTTTTGGGATGTAATGTTCAATATTTTTGGCAACTTGTTACAATTTCGTTTTTTATATAAAAAAATTATATTTATTATTATTATTTTTTTACACTTGTTATAGACACTAAGTTTTTTATGCAAATTTATCACAATTTCCATCAAACATTTGATTTTTTACTTTTATGAAAGAAGAAATTACAAAAGCATTTTCAACAAACTTAAACCCAAACTTCCAAGATTGCCTATTTAATGGTACTTTTTTTTTATAACACACTTTCAAATTTGTGAATGGACTCTCATTTCGGGGTTTTATTGATGTTTTTTCCAATCAAAATAAAGATAAGATGCACCACCATGGTAACATTTTGAAGTGCTGTAAGATGTGAATTTCACTGTACATGACTTGGAACATTCATATTTCAACCTCCATAGATCTAATGCAACCTCGACTACAAACAATGGCAAAGGTCCAAACTAGACCCCTCTCAACTTCCCATTTTGGGCAGCATTTTTTATTTCCTCTTTTTTGAAATCCTTCTTGGGCAGTCACAGTTCCGGTAAGTTAAGCAAGTTCCACCAGACAAAGAATTCAAGATTGATTTTTTCCATGATCTAGAATGCATGTATTCATGTGGTTCAACCTTCATAAGTGAACTACACTGCAACTTTTTGTGCTACTTGGACATGGATAACACTCTATAACTCTTCTTCCCCTATGAAAGCATTACTACTTTCCATATCATGCCACCCAAGTGTACATGGTGCAAGGAGTGTCATATCTCTTCTATTGGAATCCTATAATGTTTGCTTCTTTGGGATGCCAATGTACCCTACTCTACCAATTAGAAGTATCAGTTCAAATAGTCAAAATAAGATGGGGTCACTTATGATTAAATGGTGTTAAAGGTTACTTCTGAAATCCATGACACAATGCAAATGACATCAGAAAAATGCACCTAACCATCATGAATCATCATGCGAAGAAGAAAGGATGAATCAAAGATATAACAAATTCATCCACAAGAGGTTCATATGGTTTAAGTTCATTTTTCTGATGCATCTACTTACCTCCTAGCCACCTATTATCCTACCTACCTACCTACTTATTGGACCTGTCCTTTACAGGATAGATTACCAAGGCGAAACCTGACATCATCTCAGTTGGGTTTCATCCACAACTTTAGTCGTAACAGGCTCCTAACAGATGGTGTACTGGTGGCTGTTGGGTCACACTGACCCAAGACATTGGGGGTTAAACACTAGAGGAAGTGATGCACAGTTTTACTGTTTAGCTGCCTACTTAATGCCTCCAGCATTTCAATCAGTCTTTTGAATACATACATGAACAAATATTTGGCATAGGTTCGACCATGAAATGATAGTCAAACCACAGATGTTTTTCTAAGCAGCAGTTTAGGAAAGGAAAAACTTGAAATGGAAAACATGGTTCCTGCAAATGAGCGTACCATTGAACCAATTCCCTAGGAAGCAAATAATGGCATTTTCTCCTCTTGCTTTTCCCCCACTTGAAAGTCTGCAGTTTGTGATATCATTAAATGCTTCAGTATCTTCACCAACTCCACCCAAAATGTGCCAACAACACTGAAAGCTATAATTACAAGCCACTGGTGTAGAGGCAAAGGAATGAGCTTCAGATACATCCTTACTGAACCGAGGGTAGCAATAAGCACACCAAGACTGGCAGCTGCCACTAGCCAGATGAGCATACCCACATTTGAAAATGGGCCCTTCTTAAGCAGAGGCTCACAGATGGTCCTCATGTTTATTGCAAGCAACACATGGGAAAAGAGCCAGGCAAGAAATGCACTAGTTTGCCCAGTATTTGGGTTGTGATAAATTCCATAACTGAAGCTGGAAAGGACCACAAATATTATAGATGCAGCAGAGACCAGGATGCCCCCCATCATCTGAGCATCAAAAAATTGTTGAGAGTGGTGTCGAGGTTGTCTCCTCATAATGTCAGAGTCTGCTGATTCCATGACAAATGATGTACTTGCCCCCAGGTCCATGAAGAGCTCCAGCACAATAATTTGGATGGGACTGAGTGGAAAACTGTTCCACACACAAACAAAATTCACCCAGAGGTGAACAAGACTGGAGTAGAACCCTTGAGCAACATTTCTATCTGGCACCTCCTCAACCATCATACAAAAAGATATGGATCCTGTACTTTCAGTTCAATTATGTGTTTGCATCTTTTCTCACATCATTTTGGGACCCAGTGCACATATAGAATGTGTCTTTTAGAACTTCTAGTTAAGGTTGATTTTCACTGTTTTGATGGTTACAGTTTGTGGCTGAGCTTTTAGAGACATCACAAGAATATTGAGCCTAGAAACCAAGACCAATGTCAGCAGAGTTATCTGCACTCAAACTATAGAGCTACCGAGGCTGAGAAATCTTCATATGCTCCATGAGGCCCTCCTACATGATGAGGTTCCTTGCAGAGTGGTCCTGTTACCCAGGACGAGTTCTGAATTGTACCTCTGCCAGAGGGTTCCAACAATGAAGAGACAGATGAGACCTAGCTTCACCCCAAGGTAAAAGGCCAAAGCCTTCCGTAGATTGTCAAGTAGGCGCCGTCCCTCAGCCAGTGCATATGGCACCATTGCAAAATTGTCATCAACAATTACAATTGATGCAGCTTCTCTTGCCACATCTGTGCCCTTTCCCATTGCCACACCGACATCTGCCTTTGATAAAATGGGAGCATCATTGATACCTGAGTGTCCAAACACACTTTTTCAGGATGGAGGATTGCACTTGTTGGGAGCAGAATTTGAGCATTTGAGCCATAACAAATAGGCATATGTATACAGAGAGGGTAAACATACCATCACCAGTCACCAACACACACTTTTTAGATGCCTGAAGAGCTTCCAGTATTGTGAGCTTGTCAGCAGCAGTTGCTCGAGCAAAAACACTTGTAGTGTCCAACAATATCCTGGTGTCCTCTGCCACCATGCCCACAAGTTGAATGTCTGTGCAAGAAACAGCTCCTGTATTGCAATTTGCTTCATACTCCTGGGCACTCAAGATTCCAACGGATGTTGCCACAGCCAATGCTGTCTTGACATGGTCCCCAGTCACCATGATCACCCTCACCCCAGCCTCTTGACACGTCTTCACAGCCTTGGCCACTCCATATTTCACAGGATCCTGAAAGCCTAGGAATCCAAGGAACACTGTGCCTTTGAGAACAGCATATGACCCACCATCTTCATTTGAACTGTTAGCAAACTCCTCAGCAGATGGTAAGTCCTTGTGTGCATAGCCAATCAGTCGAAGGCCTGGAAAAACACAAGAAAACAAGACTAGTGTTTCAGGTAAGATTCCAACATTGACAACTCACTGAGTGTGTTATGTCAAGCCACATTCAAATTCCAATAGTGTATAGTTTTTGTTACAAAGTCCAAACAAGTAATACATCCAACTCACTACAACATGAAACAAATGCATTCATGGTGAGTGAACACATATTCACAACACCAACTTTGTTTCATGTTTCAACAAAAATTGAATTTGTGGATCCAGATGGAACTAACCTCTAGATGCTGCTTCACTGACCTGGTCCTCCAACAGTTTCCTAAAAGCACCAACTGCGACAGTGCACCCATCTCGCAGCAAAAAGGAGCAATGCTTAAGAAGAAGCTCTGGCGCTCCTTTCACAAACATCTTCAGTTCTGCTGTATGAATTTGAAATATCCTGGAAGCAAACTTGAGAGTGGGATCAAATGGAGACTCCAACAGAAGCTTGGCTCCTGCTCTGACACTTTGTATGCTTCTGAGGTGTTGCTGGATGTCTGTCTCTTCAGCAGTGATACCACATTTGAATTGAGACCGACCTTGCTGAAGTCTAGCACCCAAGCCAGCTAGCACAGCATGATCGAAAACATCTCCAAGTACAGCTGTGATCATGCTTTTGTTAGGATTTTTTTTTATGTGGCAATCATCCATAAGAAGATGTAGGAAAAAAGGACTGCCTTTGATACATGAGACATCAGGAATCTAGAGCTCAGTGGTCCACAATTCATCAGTCAAAATCATGCAATACAAACAAATGCAGAGCAATGAAAGTAATCTTCCAGCTTGCACAGCTACAGGACTGAAGACTCACATGAAACATTGCCAACAGTTGAAGAGGCAGGACCCTCAGTTGCTGAGAGATCAATGGAGCCCGTCAAAGGTAGTACCTCCAAATGAACATCATCAGCCTGTAGCTCTGTAAAAGGTCCTAGCTCCGGTTCCTTAGCAAGAGTATCAGTTATCTCAATATCCTGACCCTCATCTTTAAGTTCCTCACCTATCTCTGACATGAAGAGCCATGCCACAAACAATGGTGCAAAATCTGAAGAATTATGCCTATCAATCATGACAAATCCCCCCTTCTTCATCTCATCAACAGACAGGACACCCGTGGCTACATGCCCTGAATAGAGGAGCAATTGGTTTTCTGTGAGCGTTCCTGTTTTATCAGTGAGTACAGTGTCCACAAAACCCAGATTCTCAGCTGCACGTAGATGCTTCACATACATTCCTTTCAAGGACAGTTTTTGACCCCCAACAGCCAAAACAGCAGCAATGAGGATTGGGAGTTCTTCAGGTATTGTAGCAAATGCCAAGCTTAAACCTGAAAGTAAAACATCTTGCCAACGCATGTGCTTGAGTAAACCCAATAGTGCTCCAACTGCACTTGCTGCCAATGCAACCATGGTAAGTATCCATGCCACCTCTTTCATCACCTTCTGAAGCTTTGTCTTCTTATCTTTCACTTTGCGTGCAAGAAGTAAAACTTGACCCAAAGCTGTCAAAACACCTGTCCGGTACACTAACCCCACTGCTTTACCCCTTGACACCCGACTGCCTGCCATAGCAATATTGGTTCGCTCTAGCAGTGAAACCTCGGACGGGCATAACGTAAGGGCATTCTTTGACACTGGAGTTGACTCCCCTGTCATCTTTGATTCATCTACTTCAAAGGAATGTGACTGCAGTATTCGCACATCTGCAGGCACCTCCTGCATCATCAGATTAAACCTCCCTGTTTTACAACATTCAGAAGCCCAACTGACTAAAACCAGAATTGCAGCCACAATTGTGATTACAAAAGCTGAGATATGAACAACAAGACAATGTGATCAGGAAAAACCAAAATCAGCAACCGTATTGTTTGTATAATTCAGGCACAAAAAAATCCATACCATGCCTGCCTCCAAATGTACAATATCACCAGGCACCAGATAACTTGCTGGGACTCTCAAAACTTGGTAATCCCTTCTGACAAGTGCATCACGGGGCACAGAGATCTTGAGACTGGCCAATGCTCGCTTGGCACGCCATTCAGTCCCAACCTCAGCGGCGATCATGAGGAAGATGACAACAAATGCCGTTGCACCTTCTTCCAAGCTTCCAAACATGACATACAATATTCCAACACACAGCAACAGGAGCTGCAGACCAAACTTTATCCCGTAAGTGGTTTGAAGACCAAAAGATCTAACAAGGTTTTTTGTAGTCAATTCATGGTACCAAGATACAGCAGTTGTTGCTGCAACTGTATTGAGTTCTAATCAAAGAAGAAAGATCAGAAGATCACTGACAGGAAAAAATAATTCTCATCACATGTTTCCTCTTGTTTTCCTTCAATAGCCATACTAGTAGCAAGCAAGGGATTTGTTGCATGATGGCATGGTGGTATGATCTCATGCCATGCCATTGAGGAGTAGCTACAACCAGCATGCAATCAAAGCACGAATCTGCTTACCTGAAGATTCCCAGAGCAATTGTTGCAGTTTGTGAAGAAGAATGTTCTGCAGAAAGTTTGACAAATTTCCAGAAAGAAGCTCAAACTGGAAATACATTTGAGAGAGGTAAATCAGAGAAGCACCTGAGTGGGCTCGTACATCTCTTTGACAACGAAGCTGAAGTAACCTGGCATGTCCAGCACCTCAATGCGGTTACTGCCATGCTCTTTCATGCGAGCGATGGCTTCAGAGGTCGTTAATCCCCGCGATGGCTGGACGCCCAGTTCTTGGCAAAGCGAGGCAACGGTGCGTGACCAGGGTGGTGGCCAGATTCCGCACCCGGCGCTTATCTCAATCCTTCTCTCTTCTTCGCCTTCCTGGCGACGTTTCTTGCTCCTCGCCACATCGAGGAGCATGGGAATGGTGAGAAGAAATCCCAGAACGCCCAACACCACCACCCCCAAGAACAAGTGAGGTAGCTGTGAGGGGCTTCTTCTCGTAAGAGCTCCGAGGAGGCCGAGGCCGGTGAAAGAAAGCGAAGCCGCCGCCGCTAGCGTGGGGAGCAGCCATGACTTCCACATGGAGATGGACATGCTCACACCAATTTCTTCTCTGAAAACGATGATGTTTGCAGGCTTTCTACCCTAAACCCTCCTTTCAACCAAACCCAAAAGTACATCATGATCCAAATGCATGCTCCAATATCAGGAATCAATACCAAGGATCCAAGTCCCTTGAGGATTGATGTCTGACCGCATCCAATCTCGAGAAATGCGTACTGTAAGATGTATGTGGTGTCAGATCCAACCCTCTCAGACTCAGTGTCTGCTCAGAACTTGATCTTCTCAGTAAGTAGCTTTGAGTTTTAAGAGAATTTACATCCCTGAGCTGAAAGCCCGCAGCATTCGACAAAATTAGCAACATCACCTGGCTTTGCATTGTCTTCTTGCATTGCAAGACAGAAGAACCTTCAAGCTGATGAGAATGTCAGTTGACAAAAAACATCAAGCCCGCCAGCACATGCTCTTGCTCCCACTCTATTGAAAATGCCCTGTTGCGAGGTAGATCAATTTTGGTGCAAGTACAAGTTCTTGCAGATGTTGGCTTAAATCTTTGGAATTCTGATTCCATCATCTAAACATAGTTGCAGCTATTGCAAATACAAGTTGTTGCACACTCCAAATCAGTTGGATCACATATCATCAATCAAATCTGGGATTACAAGAAGTCTTCATTGCAAAATTGTGAATCTGTCTCTAAACAGGCTTACAGCTTAATTCTCAATGGGAATGATGAAGCTTCACAAGATCCATCACATATGTTACAGATATCCATGTGGAGCAACACTTCAAAACAATGCAACTATCTGGAAAGTAGGATCCAATGCCAACTACTGAGTTACTCCTTGGTCATGATCCTTGATACAAGACATGCAGGAACTGATCTTACAGTGTGGAAGTCATTACCAACAACGCTCCAGGATCTCCACTCCATTTCAAGGTGGAAAATGTGTACATGAAAAGCACCCACTTGAAGAACATTGCTAGGATCAATTCTGGAGTTTGTAGGAAGGTACAAATTATGTACATGATTGAGATCTCTCTCAAACTGCTCTAGCTAGCAACACTATTTACATTTAGAAAATGTACCAATCTGATAAAGAGCATCTTTAATAGCATCTGGGTGAGTAGACACGTTCCAATTGATTCTTGCTGAGAGATTTCCTAGGGCCTGTATTCAGGTTTCACAGTTCTTTAGGTTCCTGTGATCTAGGGTTAAGATCAAGGTTTAAAGCATAATTGGTACAAGATTTTTCCCCCCTGCATTTATACAAGAAGATAGATTTGAAGAATTGAGGTTGCATGTAACTTGGCTTTTGTTGAAGATTCAATGTCCAGTGGATGTGCTTGCTGCTATGGAATCCTTAAGCGAAGTCGATCCCTGGATCTTAAGTCTGCCTGCTTCAACCAACCCATAGGTTCTGTGTTACAATAAGAGGAAAGTGTCTTTTGAGATGTTACTGGCTACATCCCAGACCCTCATGACAATGAATAGATCATAAAGCACAAGGGTGATTTCTTCAATGTGGCCACTTATCACTGCAGTTGAGAGAAAGAGAAAACCTGTCGAACAGGTTCAGGTACACGATGCAAGCAGCAGCAGCGAACAACCGCAACAGCTGTGTCAAGTGAGATTCGATGCCCAATGGAGATGAAAATAGGCTTCTGACATCCTTCATGACTATGGAGGGCCTGAAATCAAGCATTTGAATTTAGATTGTGTGTCAAAACAGGACTTTGGATGGTAGCAATAGGCAATGTGCAATGAGCTGCATGAGGCAACAAAATCTCAAGATTAAACACTGTGTTCGTCAGAGCAATTCCATGACATGCTCAGAATATGAGCGAAGTTTAAGAGCAAAACTTTCAAAAGAGAAACTCAGTCTGTAATCATGATGAGATTTTGGGAGATAACTTACAGCACCCCAGACTTGACCAGTGCTTCCAATCAGGGGCACTACATCACCAGCTTGCAGGTTGCTCTTTGCAACAACATTCCTAACTTCCAGGTTTGTTAACCCATCAACATGGTGCAGCTGCATCACATAAACTGACAATGCAATTGTTACTTAACAGCCTATTTCCTGCTAAGATGGAACCAAAAAATTGATTGCAATGATAGTACATGGAATATGCTCTGGGTTGCAATAAGTAGAGATATAGAGCAATAGAATTTCAGAGACAAAAGAGGTTGCATGATGTACATTCTTCCCAACTCCAATGGTGGGAATGTCTGCCAAGACTCCCAGGTGGCTGGCCAGTCCAAAACCTGCAAGACAACAAACTCTCGGTTGAAGAAGAGATCTTTATACCTCTGACAATTGTCTTAGGGATGAAGACAATCCTGGTAGTGAAGGGACTGACAAATTGGTTATGGAGCTTGTAGATATTATGTTCAAGCAAACTGCATGACAATCCAGAGATGACTGGAGAGCATCAAGTCGGGTGGCTAAGGCCACAATCAAAAGATCATGTCTGATAACAACATTTCTACATATTGATTATTTGAGCATTCTCCATTACAATTGATGGTTTTACAATGAACGATGAACTCCAAAAAGCATCACACTTGAAAACATGTCTTGTAAGAAATGAAGCATAGTCTACAGAAACAGAGTAACTGAACTGCTACTGGCAAGAAATTGAGAAGTGAGATAGCAATTCCAAATGAGTAAAGCAGACCTCTCGGGTGAAGAATGCCATTCCCATCAACCATCAATAACTGCATCCAGAACCTCACTCAACATCAAAATCAAAGCTTCAAAATGCAACTTCCAGATTCGCATATATAAAAGACCAACCAAACAAGAAAGAACAAGAAATCAATGTAGTTCAACATTGGTATGTGCAATCTCCCAAGACAGAAGATGACACTCTCATAGTCACTCCTGAACACAGTATCCTCAGCTCCAACCTTGACAAGCTGCCTACAGATGGAGAAGTACTTGTGGATATAAAGCAGGCTCCTTGAGAGCCATCTTTTGCAGAAGTCCAAGGAGCACTGGAGTCTGCTCCAACAAGAAAAATTGCATGAGTCCACGCAAAAACTCTAAACCAAAACTGCATCCAAAATATGATGTGCAGTGAAGAGACAGAGAGGACAAATTGCATTCAAACTGTGATGTGCAGTGGAGAGAGAGAGAGAGAGAGAACAAATTGCATTCAAACTGTGATTTCCAAAAAAGAGACAGAGAACAAGTTGCATTCCAAATGTGATATGCAGTGAAGAGAGAGAGAGAGAAAGAACAAATTGCATTCAAACTGTGATTTCCAAAGAAGAGACAGAGAACAAAATGCATTTAAAATGTGATGTGCAGTGAAGAGACAGAGAACAAATTGCATCCAAAATGTGATGTACAGCAAAGAGAGAGAGAGAGAGAACCTCGCGGAAGGCGAGAAAACCAGCAATGTAGGGCATGGTAAGCTTCACTGTGTCAAAATCTTCATAAACAACTTGCATGATCTCCAAGTCCATGACAACAAGAGCTGCACAAGCGATAGATTCATCCAGTTTTGAGAAACTCAAGTCCACTCCACCAACATACCGAAGCTTGCTCTGATCCAAAATACCACTGGAATTCACAGCAACCGAGTCTTCATCGTTGGACGACTTTGTAATAAGCTTCCACGAAAAATCATCTGTAAGCACCAATCTTCTTTTCAAAAGCTCTTGCTCTCTGTAACACAACATCAACAACAACAACAACAACAAGAGCTTCTTCAATCAGATTCAAAAGCTCTCTCTCAACCTTCGATTCCCTATGCAACAAATTCCAAACGACGGCAACGACACCAAAAAAAAAAGATCACACAAAACTCACTTAATCCATTCTTCTTTTTGAGCCGAGCTCCCATCTTCGACATGCATGCTTCCTCCAATTTCAGAGCTTTCCGCCATTGAATCCTCCCGCGACAAATTGAATTGCGGCAATGCGGAGACATGTGAAAAGCAGCCCGTGTTGGGCCTGGTTGACGTTTAGGGTTAAGCGCTTTTATTGGCCTTGCGTACAAAGGCAAGGATAATAAGGGATTTTGGTTCCCCCCCCCCTTTTAGCTAATAATAATAGGTCTATTTATTTTTACTAGTGGGTGCCCGTGACCTTCGGCCACTGTGAAGTCCCCCTGGTTTCTTTAAACTTGGTTCATGTTTTAGTTTTTTTTAGAAACTTTTAACTTTTTTATTTTTTTATTTTTGTGTGTTTTCTATTTTTATTATTATTTTGTATAATAAAAATAAAGTGTTTCTTTTTCACTTTTATATATATTTTTATTTGGATGCAAGTTTGAAGTTTTGAGAAAGAAGACACACCTCATTCTTTTTCAAGTAGGGTTTTTCTTCAATATTTATAAGTTTTATTTTTTCTTAATTTTTATTCTTTATTTGGTTTCTTCATTTTTGGAAAAAAAATTTCTTTTAAAACTATTTTATCGTATTTCCCTTTCCTTGTTTCATTTGTTTCCATTCCTTTTTTATATTTTTTGCGTTTTTACTTTTTTTTTTTTTTTTTTTTTTTTTTT
>Ga0209208_10011401_pt1 | contig 11380 bp, 5 predicted proteins | sample S1TSphfallax_3_FD_187694 | JGI IMG/M metagenome (GOLD analysis project Ga0209208, IMG submission 187694) | Host-associated microbial communities from peat moss isolated from Minnesota, USA - S1T2_Fd - Sphagnum fallax MG (SPAdes) (version 2) | ecosystem: Host-associated > Plants > Peat moss >...
CAAATTGTGGCCTTGGCATTTTACATTAAAAAGTACCTATCTTATGGCAAAAGAAGAATTATTGAAACTCAAATATTTCAACATGGAGAGACACTTTGCAACCCAAAGCCAATTATTTTTTATCAAAATTATTAAAATTAAAATTCAAGATAATTATTTTTAAAATTTTATTTTTAAAGAAACCCATGAAAGGAGGAAAGGACAAGTTTAGGCTGGCCAGCAACTCTCTAAAGTGTGTGACAATTGGGTGCCGCATAAGTTGTCATTTTTGTTTGGTGTGAGGGTTTACAATGGCACCAATTATTGCTTACTAGTGGGTAACCTACAATGAGAAGGAATTGTCAACTTGTTTATGGACCCAATGATGGGTTTGGTTGAGGTGTAGTTTGCCTTTTTTTTATCTACCAAAGTTGGTGGATTCAAGACATCTTTTTCCTTGTTCAAAAAAGTGAAATTCAAAGGCGGAGTGAACATTCAATTGCTATGTTCTTGAAGCATGCAAAGAAACATATGAAAACGTACTAATTCATGTCCACTAACATACTCAACAAACAAGTTTATGGACATTCTAGAACAAACTTGGAAGTCATAGTAGTACTCTTTCCCAACACCAATCTAATGTTTACATAAACTAGAGTAAAGCTTGAACCCTAAAAGCTTGAACCATAAACTTTCCACCACCCCATCTTGAAGCTTTTCCAAAATACTTTATGTGTTCATCAAAGCAACGGACAAGTGAATAAGCTAACATTGAAAGTCAACACCTTCCACAAGAGTGTGCATGAAGAAGAAAGAGGCTTTCCAACACACCACCATATCCAATTAGCTTCAAGAGGATTGTGAACTGAAGGTGCCCAAGCTTTAGTATATCTCATTCATCATGGTTGCTCATCCCTACCCCTATGGTAAACCAGATATTCCCTTGAAGATCACCATATTATGAAAACATTCATGAAAATGTCCAATTTTTCACCAAAAGAATAATAAGCATAGTTAAATATGCTAATTTATCATGAAATTAGAATTTGCATTGATCGGTGAGGTTTCATATGCATTTCGACATAACAAATTGATGGGCCCCTTGGAAAACATTCCAAACAATTACACCAAGTTAGCCACAAAATACTCAACAAATTTTTTTTTGTAGATGTCATTTTTACAATAAATAAATTATGGGAGAATTAAAGGAGACAAATGAATCCCAATTTGGAGTTTTAAAAAGAATATAACATAACATATGTTGTTAAAATAGGGTACCTACGAGTTGAATGCTTATTAGTAGTATCTGTAAATGGTGGTCAGTTTTGGCATAATAGGCGTCAAATGCATAACTAGGAATGAAAATTTTACACCAAAACAAAACAAAATAACTGGGACCCAAACTAGTTTTCAAATTGCATTGGTAAACTTGCACCTTGTGTTAACTAGTCGGTTGCTAATGAAAGAAAGGTCGAAGGTTAAGGTTTATAATTGTGGTTTTTCCAACAAAAATAAATAATAGTGAAGTTTTTAGATTTATTTCTTTTCTATTTTGAATTTCACTAATTTTTTTAATTTTTTTTTGGGGGGGGTGGAACGCAATTTTTCAACATCACAAAATTGGGTATTTTTTTCTTTTTTGGCGAAATCTGGCACTACAACAACCCCAAAAAAAGTCCAGTGCAAAGGGTATAAAGGATCTTTTTTTGGGGACAAATATGCACCAAAGTTGCCACATTTTCAGGGAAAAATAAATTCTGAAGTCGCCAAATTTATACAATAAGCTCTTGGGAGTGGCCAAAACATAGCAGGAATTCTTTTTTTTTTTAATTCAACTTTCCGCTCTGTCCTGTAGCCAAATTTGGCAAATTCCTCTTGAGGATGATGGCAACTCCACCTCCTTCAGAATTTTTTTTAATTATTTTTTAATATAAAAAATGCCCTACAAGTTAGCATGGCTTGGCCAGGTGTCTGGTCCCTCCCAAACAGTATTTTTCTGATATTATTGCTCAAGTGGGGATAATCCATAAGAGTATTTAGCCCAAATTCGGCGATACTCAGAAATATAAAAATAGAGAACTTACAAGCACCCATTTATCGTTGTAGGCAGTAGTGGCAATTTTTAGGGATTTTTGGCGAATTTTTTTTAAACAGAGAATTTTGGGTGAAGAGAATTTTGCACAAATATTTTCCACAAAATGGCGAAAATTCGTCGCCAAAAAAAAAATGGCAGTGAGCGAGCCCGAAATGACTCTCTTCCCATTTACTCAAACTTTCTCCCCTTTTTCATCCGTGAGTTGCGAAAATGCCTGGCTGTGCATCCATTCGTTCCTTCATTCATTCATCCATGTGAAGCGCAGGCTTGGTTGTAGTCTTGCGGATTGCTGCTGTCCCTGCGGCCGCTGCTGCTGATGCTGCGATCTGCCGCAGTTTTTGGGGAGATGGGGTCGTCGCGGCGGAGTGGGTGTTGTATGTTCGGCGAGTTTTAAGGATCTCTTCTCCTCTTCTTCTTCTTCCTCATCTTCCGCATTCGCAGAACTTCTTGGGTATCGCCAGTTTTGGACTTTTTTTTTATTTTCCCAGTTGCTGGAACAGAACAGTCGTCTTCTTCTTCTTCTTCTTCTTCCTTCTTCAGGATTTGTTTCATCGTGTCATGGTTCTGTTCTTTTCTGTTTCTTTTTTGCTACTGTTTTCTGGCTCTTTTGTCTCTTGATATGTGTTTTCTCTTCGCTTTCTCCCCGACTCCTCCCCTTTCGTCGCTTAGCATCACGTCTTCTGTTGTCGGGTATTCTCGGGAGATAGGAAGGCAGGCAGTAGAAGGAGGAAAAGGAGGATTAGAGAGAACTGGTCCAGGGTTGTAACTTGTTGCTTGCTTGCTTGCTTGCAGGGGGGTCCGCTTGTCTGTCTGATGATTCGTCATCAGAAGCTTCTGATCGCAATCCAGGTCTAGAGTCTGGATTTTGGGTCTTCCTCTTTTGTCGTCTTGTTCAGTTGCACAAAATGGATAAGCCGCTTTGAAAAGCTAGTCTGGAGTGTTGGGTGTATGCGTTTTGTGTTGGGCATATACGTTTTGTGTTTGGCTGTCTGCGTTTTGCGTCGGGATTTGGGTCTGTCAGCTTCTTGGTAGTGGTTGTGTTTTAGGGCTTCTGGCAAGCAGCTTTGTATGCAGTTGTTTCTGGAACTGGACTCGTGTGCACGGACGGGTCCAGCAGATGATCGTGTAGCCTTGTGTGGGTGGGAGCAGGAGGAGAAGAATAAGAATAACATGACGGCAATGTGTTGTAGGCCACTTTTGCATGTTGTAATTTGGACGTGTCCAGAGTGATGCATGAGCCTAAAGGTTTGGAGGAGGAGGAGGAGGACGTAAGGTGAGAGAGACTGGGCCCCCGGGGAGGGAAGAAGAAGATGCAATCCGCAGGGCAGTATGGGGTTAATGAGGTGCCACAGTTTGTGGTGGGTGGTAGCCAACATCCCAGTCCCCATCTCTTCTCGCTGGTTCATGATATGTCTTTATCACCAGCTTCCTCTGGTCACACCCATCCTGGACATCTGAACCACCATCAGCAGCAGCAGCATCTTTACTCTCATCTGAATCAGGTCCAACAGCAGCAGCAGCAGCAGCCTTCTTCTAAAGAAGCTCCACACCCACATCTGAACCTGCATCATCATCACCCCCATCAGCAGCAGCAACAAACCTCTCATTCCCCACACCAGCAACGCCAACAACATCAGCATGTGCAACAGCAACAACACCATCAGCATATGCAACAGCAAGTGGTTCAGCAGCAGCAAGTGCAGCAGCAAACACTTCAGCAAAAACACCATCATCACCACCATCAACAGCAAGTTACGGTTCAGCATCAGCAAAATCACATGGTCAATGAGCTAGGTCTAGGAGGACCAGAGTCTTCGGAAGAAGCAGCAGCTCCAGGATCGTCTGTGGTGAGCAGGCCATCTCCCTCAATGTACACCAAACAGATGAGCGCAGTATTAGCAAGAGACCTGGCGCTAGGTCATGACGAGACCAGCCTCCAGGGACGTGTTGATCCTGATGAAGAAGAACATGGCGGCATTGAAGGTGGAGGCGAGGAGGAAGGACTTCTTCTAAGGAGCACTCAGGAGGGATCCGGAGGCAACCGATGGCCTCGACAAGAAACTCTCCTCCTCATCAAGATCAGATCCGAAATGGACTCCAACTTCCGAGATTCAGGACTCAAGGGACCTCTCTGGGAAGATGTGGCTCGGTAGCTTGCTCCACTGCACGGCTCTTTCGCTTGATCACGGTTGGTTTTAGTAGCTGCATTCTGCTGCAAGCAAGCAGGGTTAGGGTGGTGGGTGGTGGGTCCGTGGCCTGATGATGGGCGGGTTCTTCTTTTTCTTCTTCTTGTCTTGAGAGTTCTAACGGGTCCGTGGGCGTTGTTTTCTTCTTGCAGGAAGCTTTCGGAGCTTGGGTACAACAGAAGTGCGAAGAAGTGCAAGGAGAAGTTTGAGAACATTCACAAGTACTACAAGAAAACCAAAGATGGAAAAGCTGGCAGACAAGATGGGAAGAATTATCGCTTCTTCAGCGAGCTGGATGCGCTCTACGCTGGTCGCAACACATCCACGACACATGCAGCTGATCCAACTGCAGCTGCTGCAGCTCTGATGCTACCAGGATTAGCTGCTGCTACCCATGACGGGTTTATGCGTAATGCAGGACTCAGTCCGGCCGCATTTAGAGCAGCTGCAGAGAACGCAGGCGGTTTGGGTTTTGCAGCAGTTTCAGAAGGTTCTTCCGAAGAGAATGATCACGAGGAACAACCGGAACCAGATTTGGACGAACACGGCAACAACAACAACAACAACACTAGTAGCAAGAAAAGAAAGCGCAAAGAGTCGGAGACTGGGATTCCTGCAGCAGCTCGAACAACCACCAACAGCGGCAGCAGCTCCAAGAAGGTGATGTTCTTGGAGTCGTTGGTGAATAAGTTGATGGATCAGCAAGAAAGCATGCAGCGGAAGTTTCTGGAATCCATGGAAAAGAGAGAGCAGGAAAGGATTGTACGAGAAGAAGCTTGGAAGACACAAGAGATGGAGCGCTTGAACCGTGAACATGAACTCCGCACCCAAGAACACACTCTTGCACTCTCTCGAGACGCAGCATTGGTCGCTGTTCTACAAAAACTAACGGGAGAGACATTGCAACTACCACCACCACCATCACCACCAAGACCATCTTCTTCTCTCCACGCCACTGCCACCACCCAACCAGCTCATAATCAGAACCGCAGCCACCACCAGCAGGAGCTTCTTCTCCAAGAGGAAGGCGAGAAAGTTCTGAATCAGGGGTCGAGTCCGTTTGATCCACACAGCAGCAACAGCAGCAGCAAAAGATGGCCGACACCGGAAGTCCATGCCTTGATCCGTCTGAGAATGGAGATGGAGTCCAGGTTCCAGGAGACAGGTCCCAAGGGGCCACTTTGGGAAGAGATTAGCACGGCGATGGCATCCATGGGGTACACTCGCAACCCCAAGAGATGCAAGGAGAAGTGGGAGAATGTGAACAAGTACTACAGGAAAGCGAAAGAGAGCAACAAGAAACGAGCTGAAAACTCCAAAACATGTCCCTATTTTCAGCAATTGGACACTCTTTATAACCCTGCTGCTGCTGCTGCAGGCGCTCAGATTGCAGGTCCTAGGAATCCGGCCAGCAAACCTGCCGATCATGAGCAGACTTTAGAGGAGTTGCAGTCTGAGATGCCTGATCATCTTCAGCAAGAGCATCATCTTATGAGGGATGATGATGATGATGATGATCAGAGTGCTGCCAAGCAGCTTGTACAAGGCGATGCTGTACAAAAGGAGCTTGGTGGACCTCTGAAGAAGACAACAGAGCTCTGATCAGGGGACCCCTTTCGCTAGACAAGTACGTTTCAGGGAATGACAAGCCCATGATGCTTCCTCATCAGAATGACATTAGCAACAGCAGCAGCAGCAATCTAGCAAGCTTGCATTTTGGCCAGCTGATCTAAGGTGCATCTGCAGCAGCTGCTGCAACAAACTTGGGTGTACACAACACTTGTGAGCTGAACTTGAAGAGGGAGGCTCCTGGGGATCAAGTGTTCAGCACCTGCAATAGCTGCAACAGTACCAAGAAGGTCTAGACCTTTAAGGAAGAACCCATGTTGCAGCTTCGTCCGGAAGGTGCAGGCTCCAGCTCCAGACTTCTTCTGCAGCTACAGGATTCATTTACCTCAAGCTCTAGAAAAAGCTTGAAAGCTTGGATCTGCAGTTGGACGCCCCTGCTGTGTACTACGTGTGTGTGTTTGTGTTTAGTGCAACAAACAAACCTTCCCTGCAAACTTGGTGCCATGCAAGCCATTTCTCTGGCCGTGACTTAGTGAAAATCCCTGATGAGCTTGCAGCTTTTGTTTTCAGCTCCAGGCAGCTGATGAGATGGAAGGTGAACCAAGCTCTGGAGCTCTCTGTAAGCTAGCTCCCTGAGACGATCTCTTGATTAGTCATCTTGAGAGAATCATTGCCAGCAGCTTCTTGTAGCGGGCCTGTTCAGCACTTCATCGTCATCAGCTCTGGACAGGGTTATAGAACTTCAGTGTTTATCTGACTCTGAAAGTGAACTAACTGATTCTCTTCTAGATTCTTACCACTTCCCAACCCCTTGGACCATGATTTATAGAGCTTGGGCAGGGTTTGTTTAGAAAATTTTGGAATCTTGTAACCTCAGGATTGTTTTTTTTTTCCCACCCCTGGTGTGTCAGGAAGAGCTGGATCAGCTGCTTCCAAGTTTTGGAAACCCACTGAGTTGAAAGTCAAAAATTGAATCTGAATCCTGTTGTGTTTGCCAGGTGTGCATCAATCAGTAGACTTCCAGTTTCTTTACAATAATTTACAATTTTGCTAATTTATTATGGAATTTTACTGATCCTCTTGCATGGGACTTGTCTTCTTGATTGATTGATTGATTGATTGATTGACGAATTTGGTTGAAGGCAGAATTTGTTACTTACTGTTCTCCATAGATGATGTGTACAGGACTTCCTGTTTAGGTTTGCTGAACTCATTCCTTTATGAGCTCAGGGTTTTGGGTTGAGGTCTATATATATTATGGGGTAGATTAGATGTACATTGTGTGCAACTGGTGTGATGTAATGTGTGCAGTATGGCTCTTTGAGTATCCTGGATTGAGCCAGTCTAAGCTTCAAGACATCAAATTTCGTTGGGGGAGCCTACTGATCATGACATCAATCAAGGTCAGAGACACTCTGCACAACCAGCCATTTTGTTCTTTACAATTTGGAACTGGCCAAAAGACCAATTCTAGCGTCACAGCCAAGAGCTTCTCATTATTAGACTACCTGGTCTAGGCCATGGAAGAGACATCAGTGGAGACACACCTCCAGATGTTACAGGTTCTTTTTAAAACAATACCCATTCTAGAATCCTTGCTTTTTTTCCCCAACTGGTGAAAGTTGCAACTCTAACATCTCATCAATCCAAAATTTATTGCAAAGATTGTATGTGGTCTGGGTTCCCACTTCCCACCCCAGCAGCAGCCACAGTTTATACTTTCTACTATTTACAGCATCCAAGAATCTCAGCAGACTGGTTCAGTTTGGTTTTCGTAATTTATGATTTTCTGATGCAGGAGGGACTGGGTTTCACAAATTCCCTTCTTAATTTGAGTTAAATGTTGTGCTGAGCATTTGATAACTTGTATCCCCATGTAATATGCACATGGAGCTGCTTTATCCCCAATGAGCTAGGAAGAACAGGTAACTGGGATTTTAGTCCCGGAACACATCAGGAAGAAATGAAGATTTGCATCATGCACAGTTGTATCTAATTCAGTGAGATCACTAAATCACCTAGTGATTGACACATTGGGTTGGGTGTCCATTTTCTTGTCCCAGTGTTTTTTGCTTTTGCTTTTCCACTACAATAGTTCAGACTTTGTGCAAGAGACACAGAAATTAACTTAGCATAGAATATTGGAGATTTTGGCTCGCTGCAGATTGATCCAACAGTATCAATGTCTTTTGTAATGCTGAACTCTGGGCAAATTTTCTTGCATGAAATGGGGTCTGGCAGCTATCATTTACACCCAAACATTGTGGGTTTTTTTGAATAGGCAAAATCACTAGATTGCTTGACCACATGGCTCCTCTGCCAAGTTTGCCAAACTCAAACATCTAATGTAACACTCTTTGTACTGCAGAATGGTCAAGCCCTTCTTGCCCATTATGTTGGGTAAGGTGCCAGGTGGGCCTGTTAGGACGAGCTAAGCAATGCACCCAGCACAATTGACAAGGGTAAGGCTATTGCATGACATTATGATCTTAATTGGCAGATTCAACAACATTCATCTTCAACAAACACATTTTGGGCCCACTATTACAAAACAGCATTCAACAAACACATTCTGGGCCCACTATTACAAAACAGAATTCATCATCAACAAACACATTGTGGGCCCACTATTACAAAACTGCATTCATCTTCAACAAACACATTTTGGGCCCACTATACAAAACTGCATTCATCTTCAACAAACACATTTTGGGCCCACTATACAAAACTGCATTCATCTTCAACAAACACATTTCGGGCACTATTATAGGGACACACCCAGCATAACGGGCAAGGGTGAGGCCATTTCATGACATGAAAGTCTGGGGTGACAGATTCAACGATTTAGAAAAAATACGAACATGTTTAAACAGACACATTTCAGTCACAATTACAACAAAGTCTATGAAAATCACCACCTGAAGAGTATGTCATGCATAATGTGGTCGAAGAAAATGACATAATCTGCCACCCCAGACCTTAATTGTGTATGTATATATAGGGGTATCTAGCCACCAGTAGGAGTGTCCTGGCATGTGTTTTCAGCTGCCCAACTGAGGCACACACACAGCAGCAAGCAGGTACTTGTCACACACAGTCTTTAAAGAAAACGCTGAACTATGCACTGAAGAACTGTATATTCTGCATTATCAGTTTGATCACTTACTTACTTGCCTGACTCTCCCTTGATGAGGCTGGAGTCTCCACCTCCACCTCCTCCTCCTCCACCTCCTCCATTTAGAGTTGGTAAGATGGTTTTCGAAGCAAAATTTGCATTGGGGTTTGTGCTTCTTGTGATCATTCATTCATGACAACAATTTTGAGTCTCATTAATAATATATGTGTTTTGGGATTCTCTCTCAGGAGTTTTGCACATAAATTGTGCCATTATAGTTTTTTACACACAGGTGACAGAAGAAGTATCTATCTAGATTCTAATATCTAATATCTCTCTCTCTTCTCTCTCTCTCTCTCTCTCTCTTTAGTGTTCTATCACCATTCATGACTTTCAGAAGTGGAACTTCCAGACTTGCAGTACAGTTATTTATTAATGTTTTGGGATTTGTTGAAACTTGATAGATAGATAGATAGATAGATCATAATGGGTAAATGTAAAAACATAAGTAATATACCAACAAAAACATGAGTACCTACTTCAAAAACATAAGTAATATACTACCAACAAAAACATGAGTACCTACTTAATACCAACTTCCAACACATGTTTTCATCAATTCCCAATTTCAGACACACTCCTTCTAGTGTTTATTGAAATTCTTTGGAAGATTGTACACATATGAGAATATCTCTATTTAGCCCTCTATATGACTAATGGTAACTGGTAACCCACATCCAATAGTGGGCCACCCACCCACTATTGTTTTGGGAAATAGTGGCCGAGTGGGGTTTTTATTTTGAATGATTTTGTTTAGGGTTTAGGAATTTTTGCTATTGATGACACATTCTTATGTTGTCAAGTTGTTGAAAGTAATTAGAAATTCAAGGATAGATGGCATTCCATTGAGATTAGGTGGAAGAAAATAGAAATGACATGTGAACCACTTTATAGATATCTCTATATTTTCACTAATTTTTTTAGTGAGTGTTCTAGAAAATAGTGAGTGGTTGAGCCACATGGAATGCCTACCCTTATTCTCCCATCCCCACCCCATTCCCATAAACTTAAAAAATTGGATGGTTTTAATGTAAAAGACTAGTTAATAATGTCATCACCATGGCCAATCATTATGATTCAACCAATCAAAAAAAATGATTTATCTTTTGCAATCCCCAAAAAGAAATTTTTAGTCAAATTTACACTAGAAAAGAAATTCCCTTCCTTCTTTTTTTAAATGACAAATTTGTCCCCCAAAAAAAACTCCCCACTATTGATGAGGAACTTCAAATTCTAACAAATTCTAGCTAACAATAAGTGAAAGCTATTTTTTTTTAATCAAGGGCATCTTCATATAACCCAAAATTTTGGTTGCCACTAAATTTGGTCAATGGAAAAAACACAACTCAATACTTCAATCAATAAAATAGGGTTAACACTTGACACATGAGCTTGAAGGCCTTAACCAAGGTCCCAAAGTAAGGTTGAACCTAAATAGTTGTAGGCCATATATTTTTTAGCCTAGTCTAGTATGGTCAATGTCCTATGACACAAAATGTGAAATAAAAAGTGCAAAATAGGTAATCCTACATCCACATATGTATGGCATTTTAACAAAGGTTTTGATTTTTGTTTCCATATCAAAATCAAATTCTTTTCAATTTGGAATCTATTTGATGTTGGAGGGGGGGGAAAATCAATACATTAAATGTTTTTTCAAAATTAAATTTTTTTTACCATAAAAAATCTTAACAATTTTGGATTTTTGGCAAATGAGGTTCAAACCCATGCCAATAATGAACCTTTTTTTTAAGCCATTATTTTCAGAAAGTGGTCATCATAAAAAAAAACTAATTTGAGTTATATTACATTTATATAATGGAAAACATAATTCTTGTTTTATATCAAAAAAAAATTGATATGAATTCGTCTAAATTATGAATTAAAATAAGCATAATGAATCAACATAGTTGAATTCATAATCAAAAGAATGGGAACATGGTTTTTACATTTTTCAATGTAATTTATGGCTCATAAACATATAACTAGACAAACAAAACCTAAATTAAACTCATGACCCAAAGCATGAATTTGTGTTTTGATGAAACATAGAATGAATATTTGAGCTCAATGGCTAATCAAAATAAATAAATAATGAAGAAGTTTTGAAGTAAAAGTTCATCACCAAAAGTTTAAATAAAAGCTTGGCAACTATGTACATGTTGATTGTCAAAAACTGGCCATTGTAAAGTTCATGGTTGTGCATGCATTACACATGAAAGCAATTACAATAATTTTGGTCATCTGGCTACAAATGACCTAGAACAAGTGCAAGACCTAAAGAGGATAAGCAAGAATGTTTATGGTGAATTATGTTTAAGAATAAGGAATTCTCCTTTGAAACTAGTTGATCACTCTTGTGTTGTAATTAACAAA
>Ga0209208_10011402_pt1 | contig 11380 bp, 11 predicted proteins | sample S1TSphfallax_3_FD_187694 | JGI IMG/M metagenome (GOLD analysis project Ga0209208, IMG submission 187694) | Host-associated microbial communities from peat moss isolated from Minnesota, USA - S1T2_Fd - Sphagnum fallax MG (SPAdes) (version 2) | ecosystem: Host-associated > Plants > Peat moss >...
TTCAATTGTAATTTTCATTCCACATGCACACATGAATGGTGCTTATTAGTGTCCTGCATTATTTTTGGTCCTTTTTGAACCATCCAGTCAAAATTAAAATTGGTTACATTCATATAATAATGAACTAAAATAAAACTTGGTCAAAACAAACCAAAATGTTGAATCAAAAGTTAATACCTTTTGGTCCTTTTGTTGCACATGACAAGCCCTTCGATGATACACATATGTACCAGACCTTTCTGGCAAAGGTTTTGTTCTAACTAGTAACATTTTTAAAAACACAAATTTCCAACTAGTATAAACCAAAACAAAACAAAAACGTTCAAGAACTTGCATCCACAAGCATATTCAATGGACCACTAAAACAATGCCATCTTAGGTTCATTACACCTCCCATGCACCTACATTCAACTATGTTTTCTTTTTCCAAATGTTGTGATGTTGTTACACGTCAAAAACCTCAAGAAAAATATTGCCAACATCATTCCACAAACCAGGGTTAAATTGCACGAACTGAAGGAAAATAAATATTGCATTGGTATTGTTGAGGCAAAAGTGGGAATGAGAAATAAAAATTGAATTCAAGGATTCTTTAGAAAAAAATGGTTTCAACATGTTGTTTACTTGCTTACAAATGCAAATTTCAATTTTAACGAACTCTTTAAATTATGAAAATTACGCTAATAAATTATAATCTGATATGGTTCCAAAACTGTTCCCAGTTTTTATTTATTTAACACATTTGTACAGTAAATAAATTTGCAGCTTTGATATTGAATCTCTGAGCTCTGAACTTGCATTGGTTTTTCTTTTCTTTACCAATTTTGGTATGCTGCTCAAGTGGGATCAGCTATAAAAAGAATTACAAAGGAGGTAGAAATATCATTTGCAAGTTCAAGTGTTATTAACTCTTCCAGTAATTCTCTTGACAAGAATTCTATGATAATATTCAGGTCACACATGAGAAGTAACCAACCTCAGATGAGCTCTTGATTCAAAGATTTTGAATAACTTGAATCAATTTATAACCTGGATCATCTTGCCCAAGAATTTCTTAGTTCAAGGAAATTTCTTCAGCAAGGAAAACTCTCAAACCCATCACCAAAACCTTTTGTCACAACCATTCAGTGAAAACATGGTAGTGCTCAAAAATTCAGTTGCAGCAAGAAGAAGAAGAAAATGTGAAGAACTTGTAATATATGCTTAAATGTCTGCATGACCAGATGATATTGAGAAGAACAATACATGAAGCATGCTGATGCATGAGAACAACATACACATTACATGGCTGCAGCTCATGTGTTGCAGCAGGAAATTATTCAGCTTGAAGAACTTCACAAATGAACTGAGATTGATGATGAACTAGAAGCCACAGTAGATAGGGTAGTCATACTGGTTATGCAAGTACAACCAGCAATCATAGAGGGGAAGACTGCACTGATGAAGAGGGGCACAGCTGCAACCTGGCCTTGCAAACACAATTGTAGAGAACCGGATGTAACATATGATTTCATCATGAAGATGACAGCTTCCTTGAGGTTGTACACATGGTATAGTTTCCGGGCTGCTGCCAGGGCCTGCATGCAATTCCACGCATATTGAACCCACCCAACCCAACACGCCCATGAGCATGACTAGCTCACGTGAGTCTGTCTGTCATTACATGATCATCATGAGATCAACAGAAAGAAGAAGGAGGAGAAGAAGAAGAAGGTGATGATGATCTCAGGAATTTCGTCTATCACATATTTTGTTTCTCAAGACATTGCAATAGAAGCTCAAACACCCGATCCATGAAAGGAATTGTACTTGTTGCTGGCTGCAGGATGGTCTCCTGAGCAGCTTCTTGTAACAGCGCCTTGGTCTTTACCAGCTGCTTGCCATGACCCAAATTGCCAAGTTTGCGCATATCGTGATGATGCTGCTGCTGATTATGATCAGCGCTATTGTCATGATCAATATCACCGATTCTGCTGCTGTCGGTTATCTGCATCATGAAAACTGATCATGAGTCTGCTGCAGCTGATAAAAACTGAAATCTTGCTCCATAACAATTAAGAACCTACACTGCAAAAAGTAGTAATGTGCACATACATTGCAGGTCATGGGTTTCATTGAATTCAATCCTGATTCTCACCAGCTTGTCAGACTTAGCAATGTCTTCCAATGTGAGCTTGCTAGAGGCTGCAGCTCCTGCAAGAGAGACCTGCATACTACTGGCACCCAAGATCATGATACCTGCACCAGCACCCATGACCAGCACCAATAGCAACTCCATGTTAAGGGTGAACTGCAGCTTCTAGCCTGATATTCAATCCCATCTGATTCTATGAACTTCTTTGAGAATGCTGTGAAACAAGTAGTGTACAGTTTCTCTCAAAAGAGGTCATGAGGTTCTAGCCTGATCCATCCCAGCTTCTTCTTCTAACGTCCTTGAGATTGTTGCAACCACGAGTTAAGGGTTTGGCTCTAAAGGGTGAACTTCTATATAGCCTGATGATGATGATCCTAGAAGCTGGTTCTAAGCTCTAACTTCCTTGAGAATTCATCCTGCAACCACAGAAAAGTCTCTGAAGAAATAAATTTAGAGGTGAGCTTCTAGCCTCCCATCTTGATGCGCTTCTTACTTCCTTACAGTGCATGGAAGAAGAGTGAATTTTTCTGAAAACTGTGAGCTTCAGATTCTGACCTCCCATGGGCTTGTACAACTTCTTTGTACATGCAATTACAACAGTAATTTCACTGAAAATTGTGAGCTTCTAGTTCTAAACATTGTAACTGAAGATTCTTGTACATGCAACAACAGTTTCAAGTTGAAAAATAGAGTTCAGTTTAACAAATAAAAAAACTGCAAGAAAAAGAAGAATGGTGAGTTTTAAAACACCAACCCTGGAGAGAGAGGCACACACTCACCCACATGAAGAAGAAGCAGCAGTTGTAATGAGGCAATGATCTGCACTGTAACATACTTCATGACTCCCTTGAAACAAACAGATGATCTGAGAAGTTCTAGTTTTTGCACAAATTTTAAAAAATGCAATATGAACCTTGAAGGGAGAGGAGAACACTAGTGGAATGTGTAAGAAGCTGGCGAGGAGGAACTCATGTTGAATGGGTTTCACTCTTATGAAGAAGTATGGATATATATAAAATATCTATACATGGAAAAAGTAAAGATCCATATAGATATGGACATACCCTTCTATTGTTGTCTAAACTTGGGTTCCTTGTTGCTTTGAACAACCATTGATGATCAACTATATCTGCAAACATGATCAAAAGATAGATAGATAGATAGATATGCTTCTAATATGATCATCAAGCCAAATTCAAAAGTAATTGAATTTATCATCACATCCAACATGTCTTGGAATTTGGTGTTTGACAAAAGTATGATATATATATATGAACTTGGGCTGGGTGTTGGTTCACACTACCATTGATGGTCGGCTATGCATATGATAAAAAGAAAAACATGCTTTTATTATTCACATGAACCTAAATTTCAAAATATTTGAAATAGTGTCATTGTCAAGTACCATTTTTGGCATGTTGTTATGTCCAGCATCTTTTGTGGGCTAAGCTTGAAATTTGGTATTTGAACAAGATCATGACCACCACTATGATAAGTTAGTAAGTCACTTAATATTGATCTGTGATCAAGATCATGTTAGGCAAAGATATGATTGCTTGGAAAAGCTGTATGAGGTTCTATCACGTTTCTCTTTGGGTATTTCTGGAACCCACTTCTTTGATCAGTGTTTTACTCTTTTCAGTAAGTACTATTGCACTTTTGTTTGATGATTTAATGAAGTTTTTGGTGGTAAGTAAATTCAGGCAATTCATGCTTATTGTCTTTCATCTACTAGTTTAACATAAGCATCCAAGTCAAGCTTGGATTGTGAGATTGGGGACAACCAGTGTTTTTTTTCCTGAAAATTTTATTTATTTTTTGACCAAAATATTGGGAATTTTTTTAAAAGTTTGGTTTTAAATTGTAAAATAATTTGAATAATTTGGCTTTTTTTCCAGAAATTTTATATTATCAAATTTTTTATATAAAAAAAAACCATTTCAACAACAATCAAGGAAATTTCCTTAGGTATTAGTTACTTTGAACCTGGCTACAGCTTGTAGTCAGGTGAAAGGTGGTGAATATTATACATGTAGTCAAGGTTGCTAGTTGCTACTTACCTCTTTCATTACTTTTTTAGTTACTGATGCACCTATTTGAAATGGGTTGAGGTATCTAAGAGCCAGTAAATGAATGCCATGTCAACAAACTACGTATAAACCTTAACAATAATTCCGTGCAATGCCAGTTGAACTTACCCATGGACCACTTTCTTTCATGTAAGTACCACACAATCTGTTGCCATAAGGGAAATGAGCTTTGAACATGCGTAAAGCATCTTCACATTTTTTTCCTTTGTATGTTTTAGTCCTTTGGTTGGGGTGAAGAAATCCTATTTGTTGATGTCATAAGACCAACAACTTTCACAATCCCAAAGGTACTCTTCAACCTATCAAAGTAACTTTCACCAACTTGTCTCTTTTCATTGTCTTTATCATTGCAGCACTGTCTTTTTGCGGTGTTCAATGTCACAATGGTGCTTTATGCCGGAAAAGGGTCTGTTGATAGACCCTTCTCCTATACTTTTGATTTCTAGGGCTGTGCATGAGAAAAAGCTGAGCTGATTACTTTGCTTTGTGGATGTAACCTGGTAATATTGAGAGATGAGAGATGTGAATGGTTGATTCTTGTGGAGATAGAATTTTTTTGTTTGGAGTTTTTGGGTTTAGCTTAGCGTTTTAAGGTTTAGGATTTGTGGCCTCAACCACTGAACCACAGGTTAACCAACATCCTTCAGTTAACCAAACCTGGGCATCCTTAACTCACCTACCAAACTATGAGCTGGTTAGCATTTTTTTTCACAAAAATCCTTTGTATTCACACTGGATTTTTTTTTTCCACTGCTAAGTGGCAAAAAATCACTTCAGAAAAAAAAAAACTGTTGGATGTGGCTTCAGGTATGATAAGAACTCAATTTAGCAAAATTCTGTTAAACAAAAAATACGAAAATAAAAAGATGTTTAATGATCCTTCATAGGGACTCATCACTTTGAGCACAATTGGAAGATGCAGGCAAATTGGGCTGGAGGAGCTTAGGTCACATGAAGACCACATTGGGTTCATTTCACTCTGAACATCATGGTGCTCATCTGCGCACTTGGATTTTAATGACACAATGCCCAATTCTCTGATCTTGAGCAAAATAAATACCAGTTCAGTTGGATCTATGCTGATACATCCAAGTGCTGTCGAGTTGTACAATTATTCTCTGGTTAGAACTCTGAGTTACATTTGCATAGACATAGACATTCTTTCGGGTATTCTATTACTGAAGAGTGCATCCTTGCACTTTGTGTTGCCTGCCTTTTTCCTCATTGCAATAGTGGAGATTCTGAGAGATTCTTCAATGGCTCAAGTAGTGCAAACACTAGCTGAAAGTGTTCAACATATTTTCATCTCTGGTAACTAATCTAGAGGCAAGTCCCACAGACAGCTGGCCTGCAATGTAAAAAGAGATGCTAGATTACCCTTCCATTATACTGTGGGTGCTGGAATTGGTAGAGATGGCAACTGCTGCATTTGCTGCAGGCTCTGCAGCAGCAGATGTAGGAATGAGTGCAGGGGGCCTTTGGAGCATTGGGTGCCATTGTGCTTGGCTTGACTGGCCCTGTTGCAATTGGTGGCCTTGCAACTGCTGCTGTTAGGGCAGCAATTGCAGGTTGGTATTTCTCTACAGTCTTACCATTGTGCCCTGGGTGCTAAGGACCTGAGATTCTGCATCCTGCAGGTAATTCAGATGTATGTTTGTCCTCTCCTTGTTGAACTTCAATGATTTTCAAGGTATCCAGACACCTAGAAGAGACTTTTGAGAGCTCCAGTTCATCTACATTCTATGTCCACATCTGATCAGTTGGTCTGTGGTGATTGGAGTCAAAGTTATGACTTTGAGAAAATCCAAAAATGTCCCTGATATTGGGAATTTGTGCAGTGGGAATAGCAGCAGAGAGGGCACTAGGGAAGGATGCATTTGCAGCTGCTGATGCCCTAGATGAGTACTTTTATAAGGTTGTCCTGCAAGAAGAGCGATTTAAATCCACTCAGGTAAAAATGTTCTGCATTAGTTGAACTATGTTCCCAGCAACGTATGAGACAAAATGTGCATCTGAATGAAGCGCACACATGCTGCATACTGTCTCATGTTCTGTTCTTTTGTTGGTGGTTATGACCTTGTACGTGGCAGAAATTACTAAATCTTACAGATCAATGGGCACCAATTTTGCCAATTGAACCTGATGAGTCCATGCTCACTGTGTTGTTGCTGCTATCAAAATTTTGACTCCACAGCATCCTAGTAGTCAATGACCATGATCCTGCTGTGAAGAATGTGATTAGTACTCAGTCAGCTGAATGTGATTCAGGGCCTCTCTCAATGCCGTGGTTGTGACTGGTTTGACAGCCTAGCAGGAAAATCATTGTTTCAAATTGGGCTTCTTGTTATGTCATCTGACCAGGTAAAACATGTTCAAGACTCACATCAACATTTTATTCAATTTCCGGTTGTCAAATCTAGGTGATAGATGGATGACAAGTTCTATGTTGTTCTCAGCATAGGGACTGCACTCATTCTTGTTGTGTTTGTTTTGATTTGCTTGGAACTGGCACCACTTTGGCTTGCTTACCTTTGCAGTGGAGTTTCTCTGCCATCACACTGAAGAGAAAGAAAAAGAATCCAATTCTTAGGCACATTGTTATCTAGGCTGGAGGATGAACTGACCATACTAAAGATCTTTGAGAGAATTTCTGAAGCTATGCATTGCACTTGTTCATACCAAGAATTTGGAAAGCAGATGGTGAGTGTCCACATACAAATCAGCTAGTGCTGGAGGCATAATTTATACTCATGAAGAAAAAGGGGAAGATGGGCTCCAAGTTGTGGAAGGTCCTGAAAAGATTCACTCTGTGGGGGATTACTTCTCCTCACTCCTGCTGATTGTCAGAGAGATGGAATGGAGGAATTACTAGCAGATTAAAGAGTATGAAGCCTGTTCCAGTAGAGTAAATGCAATGCTTCCTTGAACAAAATCATTGTAAAATCCGAACCCCACATGTTCCTCCTCCATCACAATCCCTATCCATCTAATGTCAATTTCACAATCAAGTTCAGAATATAAGGGAAAGAAAAAAGCTATTCATCGATAATGGCTTGCCCCCCTTGTGGCAAATTTAAACCAGCAACCATTAACGTAGGAAATGCTCTCGACCTGAGAAAATGAACTTACAATATCAGCTTTTGAAATTTCCTCAAAATATGAGACCAAATGAAAATTAACTACATGGTTCTATCTAGTCTCTCATTAGTCAATAAAAGTACCATGCATCTTGGGCCATTGTTGGGCCCTACAGAATCTAGTGGCACTATGAACAGTTCATCTGGATGTAAGATGGATATAGTGTAAGATGGAGCAATTGTGCAATAATGTTACAAAGAAAGGTTTTGTCATACTAATTGTTTCTCCTTCGAAGTGCTTGCAGCTTTTGCTCATGAAATGTGGTGGACAATTGATTTATGCTGATCCACCTCTCCAAGATTCAAAGCTGCTTCTCTTGTGAGTTTTACAGGGATAATATAGGAATTGAGCAAAGAAGAAGTGACCATATTTGCGAGTCTTTCCAGACCAGCCCCTTCTTTTCGTCGCCACCAAAGTCATTGAATTTTTTGGTTCCCATTCTCTCTGTAGCCGTCAGAAGACAACTTTTTGTGCAACCTTAGCAAGTTGATTGGGATTTAAGTACCACCCGGCTTCTCTCCTGGGAATTCCATCAGAGAAACTGGGAACAGTATGTTGCGAATTGGACACAACAGGTCAATCAAGAGCCGCACTCCTTGCTGGCACCAGATACACCACATATACCATCCATACCAATAACAAATTCTGCAAGCTTGAGTGTCTTCAAAGAATGCTGATACATTGAACTTGACTCGCAGATACAAATATCCAGTATGTACTTGCTTGTCTCCTGAATAATCTGAAATCTTAGCAAAATGCTGCAAATCCACAGGATGTTGATGACACCCTACTAAAGTTACTACTTGGTGCACATCATTTTCTGTTGCTGACAACAAAGGTGAATGTACTCTGGGCTCCTCAATTTCCACAAATTCAAACAGGATTTTAACATTTTTTCAGCATTGAAACCAGAATGGCAGTGGGTTTACTTGTTAACGAATGCAACTAGGGTGACCTTGAATACCCCATGTCAGACTCACAAGACATTCTCAGGGATTAAGCAAATAGTGTAGCTGAACTATACAAGGATTACTTGAGAGCAATGGGATCTACCATTCTTCTTCACTGGAAAGAGAAATGCAATATCACCATCTTACACCATAGTCCATATCTTGTTCAGCTCCTCCAGCTGCACAAGGCACAAAGCTCAAACTCAAAGTTCAAAAACCCTTCTCAAAAAGCCAGTCAATTTGCAGGTTACATAACTCTTTTGATATACTGGGCACATTAGTAACAAGCATCCTGAAGAGTCATCACATTCATTCAACTGCGAGATCTGTGTACTATGGGGAAAAGGAGTCAGCTATACTCATGTAACAGACAGGGAAACAATGAATTTCCTCCCAACACTGATCAAGATACTATATAATGAATATCTTTCTTGGTGATGGAAATCACAATAAAGTTAATCATAAGATCAAGAAGAGATTTTCTTCAAGCATTTGGATCAAACAGCTGAGCAGTCCATGCATCCAATAGCAAACTAAATATGACATATTATTAGCAACTGCTCACAGATAAGCCCTGCAGCTCTGGAACCAGACTCTTATTGATTATGTGGAATATGACCGGCCTAGTGGAGCTTAAGCACACCTGACTTCTTTGGAACAAAGAGACAAGAAGGCCTGAGGGGAGCAGGTTTCTAGTTCCACTTGTACGATCAATTCAATGGACTTATAATTCTGAAAGTGGACTTTCAAATCTAACAGAAGTTGATGTGATCCATTATTTTCCAATGCAGATTGCTGAAAGGTTCTTTATCAACTTTCCTGTGTAGATTTCTTTAAGCTTATACTTGGAAACACTAGAGGAGTTGGGGATGCAATCATGCTTCAAAGACAAAAAATTGCAAGCTGAAGCCTGCAGGTTGAAGCTAGACTCGGTCAGGATATCCAACATGAATTTTTTAAAGTTTCTCCTCATTCTCCACACCTGTACTCACCCTAGAGGAGTTCCCACAATGCCTCTATTCCAAGTTTGGGAGAGAGTCAATAATAAGTCCAACATTCAGCCTTGATGTTTCAAAGCTTGCATTGATTTGGTTTCTATTCATGTTTGGTTGGCTCTTCCTTCTAGAGGCACTTCATTCTATGATTAGGGTTTCCGTGCTTAACTTCTCTTAAAATTTACATTATGTTGCACATCCAAGATGGAGATGTCAACTCCTGAACACAGGGTTTTGGAATCAGTTTGGTACCTTAAGTTGTCTAAGTTATGCTATGACATGGAATTAGGGAAGAGCTGGTTGCTCTTTCAATTGGTGTGAATCGTCACTTCTACAGCGCTGGAAAGTTTGCTTTTGGTTTTGTTTTTCATCATTCAACAAACAGTGCTGGCGGCTTTATACCCTGAGTTGTTGTTATGATGATTCAAGTTTCTGGAATTCTACCGCTGGGCTTTTGTTTTGTTCCTGATTTTATCGGCCTCTTTATGTTAAGCTTATCAGTTGTCTGTGGTGTGTTTGGTTTTGGTTGCGGTGATTTGTTTTGAATACTTTATTTCTTGGAGCTACCTGCATTGGAGACGCGACGCTTCGGAGCATGGAAGGGATTTTGATGAGCGGACTTCAAGAAGCTAAGTACCAGATTAGTGAAGCAGATTGGGAGCTCAGTTTTTTTGCATTGTTGTTGTTGTTGTTGTTGTGGTATGTTTATCTTTTTCAGCATAATGGCCCGTGAGATGAATACACATAGCAACCAGACTACATTGCTTTTGTTTTTTGATACGCAAAGTTTTTGGTTTGGTTGTTAGGATTCAATAGAGATAGGCAGATTAATGACACACATTGGGAGATGATGAAAGACCTAGGGAGCTAGAGAGCTTGCCTGAGGTGGTTCCTTAGTTTTTGAGCTTAATATGCTCAAATTAATGTTTGTACTGTGGGGTTGAAGGAATGAGGCCTGTCTGGTATGGGAACTCGGAGGGAATTGTCAATTGCCATTTGTTGCTGGATTTTGGGTGTGCAATTTCTTTGTAAAAATTCCTGGGGAGGTTTATTGAGTTGAGAGGATTGTGAACCTGTGATGAAGTGATGTTTCATTGGCTTCTGGGAAATTGATGTTAGGTAGTGTATGGGTATGTGTGGGTATTTTGAGACCCAAAATTCGCAGTTGGATGGGAGGATCTGTGGAGGCCGGACACCTACAGAAGGCAATGATAGCTCATGAGAGAGGCTCGAAATGATTTGATCCCAGTTACGTGCTTTAGTTAGGAACTGCTAGTTTCTGTCAACTGGTATTATGCATTCAGACTTAGAACTCTGGCATGAGATGGAAGTGTTGCAAGTTGAGTACAGTTGCTTGAATGCCTTCTATAGAACTGATTGTGTCCCCTATCTCCTTGGTTTGTCAATTGCATTGTATAACATTGATTTATGTTTTGATAGTTTTTTTGTTACAATGCCACATGTGTAAAATGAGTTGCTATATATTTTACGGTCTTTATATCATGGACCCAATTCAAGGATTTTTTATTTCGTCTTACATTAAGAGCTATTAAATCTTATTTTAGGGTAGACCAACCAGTGACCAAACACTTAAGTGCTTAGGGTAAGCCGGATCCAAGGGGAGGGTTACATTGTTTTTGGTGTCCAAATAAAACTGGAACCCCTCCTCTTGGAGCATCTGACTTACTAACAATTGTCAAAAACGAATTAGAAATGAGAAAATTATGGCCCTCCAAAGTAAAGGGGGTGAAGAACTCCAAAACACAAACCACCAAACATTATAAAGGTCAGTTCCCAAACTCCCAAATAAGTCTTTGTATGTTGCTCTGTTGCTATTAGAATTCAAAATTGATTTGTAGAACTTCAGGTGGCACTCCTATAGCATTTTAAATTTCTTAAAATTTTAAAAAAATAAGAAAGTTATGAGGTTTGAAAGTAGGAGGGGTCAACATGAAAAAAAACGCAGTTTGCAATTTGAAAAAACTTATTTTCTTTACTACTCTTTTTTGGCTGGTCCTTTGGCTTTGCATTTCAAAGATGATTCGTAGAGCTTGAGAAGGTGCTCCTATGACA
>Ga0209208_10011403_pt1 | contig 11379 bp, 7 predicted proteins | sample S1TSphfallax_3_FD_187694 | JGI IMG/M metagenome (GOLD analysis project Ga0209208, IMG submission 187694) | Host-associated microbial communities from peat moss isolated from Minnesota, USA - S1T2_Fd - Sphagnum fallax MG (SPAdes) (version 2) | ecosystem: Host-associated > Plants > Peat moss >...
CTCCAGATCCATAAGGTCACTCCCAAGACATTGCCACATGTCAAGTACGTATACAAATCATATTCATGCATATCTAATTGCTGTACCAGGCATAGACTCCACACAAGTTGCATGTAAGAAAGACAAATGTAAACATTCATACTTAGTGCGTCCGTGCGTCCGTCCGACCCGTCAGTCTTTGCGTGGTAACCGGACCAAAACCGGAACCGCTACTGCAGGATATGGTTTTCAGGACATGGTTTTCAGGACTTGGGATCTCAACTTTGGGGCCAGGACATGGTTTTCAGGACTTGGGAAATTTAATTGAATTTTTCACTAATTTTTTTTGGTTCCATTTGCACTGGAGGATGTTAAACGCCCCCTATAAACTTTCCAAGTGTCAGTGTGATGCCCAGAATTCAAAGGCACATGGTTTTGCTATTGCTCACCAGATTCAAACCATTCAAGAAGTGGGCCAGGTACTACATATACTGTGGACGTAGTTCCATCTGGTATGATGTCATAGTGGTGTTCGGTATGTATTTAACTCATTTAAAGCACCCCACATTATTTGCCTTGCGCCACACATTTCCATAAGAGAATAAAGTTATCCCCAAAGTCACGATGAATAGGGTGCATTGGGATGGTTTTGTGTCAATTTTTAAACTTGTGCATGGGCTATTATAATTAATAATGTTTTTGCCCTTTTAATGGTGGGGATGATCAGCATTCCATCTCAAAAAACTTACAATCAATATTCTTTTATAACTGGACATTGAAAAGCATGAATTTCTGTTGCTTTCAATGGGAATGGGAAGAAAGTTGGTCAGTAAATCTTCGTAGAAAAAAGGCTGTGGCACAATTTGTCAACAAAAATCATTCTAGAATGGGGGGATGGGAATGAGGTTGAGTGTTTCAAGAACACGTTGACTAATGACAACACCATTAGCCTAGAGTGGCAGAGTTTGCAAACAATTTTACCAAAAGTGCTTTGTAAGAGACCAAGTAGGGGCCCCTTCCATCTATGAACGCAATGCATGAGTTAGGGCCAGCAGGGTTCCATAAGATGGCAGTGGGTCTACCAAGTACATTCCCGAGAGTAACCTGTGTGTTTTGGGCGAATTTTTGCAACCAGGCAAGAAAGAAAGGAGGGTATGGGCCTATTTGGATTAAAAAATGCAAAACAAATTCATATAATATGTTTTAGTTGCATAGGTAGGTAAGTATGTTATAAGTAGGTGGTTTGTAAATAGGTTAATAGGTACATAGGTATTTTATAGGTTGGTAGGTAGATTAGTAGGTGATGGAAAGTTTTAGGTTTGGGAATGGGTTTGTTGACCTGTGGTGATATGTAAGTTGGAGTTGTTAATACGTAGGTAGAGAGAGATAGGTGTATTGAAATATTGGTCACATTCACCTACTTACAACCCATGCGCAAATCAACTCTCTTCCTTTCTACTTACACTAGTGGGTGCCCATGGCCGAAGGCCACTGTGAAGCCCCCTGTGTGAAATCCAGGTCCCAAAATTGAAATCCCACATCCTGAAAATCACGTCCTAAAAGTTTTCAGGTTTTGGTCTTGGAAACCGCGAGTGTGAAAATCCTGAAAACTCTCCGAAAAGTGACTGCTGATAACTTCCCTCAGTGGGTGTTCTCTGGAGCTCCGTCACAGACAGTCCGGACCGGACCCGGCCCGTCACCCCGTTCTTCCGTTCCGCGCTAGAATGTGCTAACCTAAACTTTGCCCACAGACTGGGAACAGTAAATTCCGCCCTCCGATTAGCGCCGGGTTTCAGGACCTCAACGCGAGGTTTCAGGACCTGGATATCAGGACCTGGGTTTCAGGCCCTCAACGCGAGGTTTCAGGACCTGGATCTCAGGACCTGGGTTTCAGGAACTCAACGCGAGGTTTCAGGCCCTCGACGCGAGGTTTCAGGACCTGGATATCAGGACCTGGGTTTCAGGCCCTCAACGCGAGGCTTCAGGACCTGGCTCTCAGGACCTGGGTTTCCGCCGGCGGATTAAAACGCGGAACTGTCGTGTCACGCACGGCCCCGTCCCCTACAAAATCCCCGTCACAGACAGACTGACCGCTCACAGACAGACTGACCAGCGAGCGTTGGTCGAGATTATACAGAGGCCGTCTGTCCGGGCCGGTTCTCCCGTAGAAAATCTGTCCGTCCGTCCGTCCGTCCGCCTGTCCGGGCCGGTTCCGCCGGCGCATTAAAACGCGGAACTGTCGCGTCGGACAGACAGACGCACGCACTAAGTGCCTTTATATGTAAGATAAGTAGTGTAAAAAGATGTGAAATAAATATATTCATTATAATATGTTGACAAATACTAATACCAATGTTGGGTGAGTAAATTCATTTTAATATGTCACCAAAATAAGGACATATGAAAGTTTTTAAAAATAAATCAGCCAAGTAGTAAAGGTAAATGTAAAAGTGTTGTAAATACACTTTTAAAAATTCCAAATCAAGTAATGTAAAGATATAATGGCATTGCAAAATTATAAAGGTACATGTAGCGTGAAAACATTTACATGAGTATGGCACGTGTGAAGGTGAAGAAAGACAACTATGCAATTGGCATTGCAAAGATAAACACCAAAAATCCTATATCAATTTTTTAAAAATATAATCAAATCAATGAATAGTTTTTAATTTATTTTTATAAGCATTTAAAAAAAAATTGAAGGTGTTTTGGGAAAATATGGGTCGAACCATTCTAATAGGAGTCACACCTATGCTTTTAGACTTGTGGGTTTTCAATGTGTTTTTCTAAGAATATTTTTGAAATCTTTTCAATGCATCATTTTTTTAAATTTAAAAATTCAAATTTTTGTTAATATTATTATGTTAATGTTTATATTTTTTTTCACAACATCACTAAAAAAACATGAAATTGTGTTTTTTGTGTTTTTAATGCGTAATTATTATTTAAAAGCATTGCTTACATTACACAAAAGATGATCTTGAGTAATTTTTTATTCATTAGATTGATTTTTTTTCATATTATAATAATATAGTGAAAATAACATTGCATAAGATAAATCTGATTTTTTATTTTCTTACAATTTGAGATACACAAAATGAAATAGTGATTATGACTACTAATGATACATGTTAGTGTGACTAGATCCATATGATAAGATTTATTTTCAAGGTAGTTAGTATAATGAATAAAGATAAAATATGAAAAAATAAAATTCAAAGTTAGTCACCATAATTTGAACAAATTCATTATAATCACCCATGTTTTTCATTTTGACAAAGATGGGGAAAACTTTGGATTTTCTTTTTTCTTTTCCTCATAAAATGTTTGTGAATTTTTGAATATCACAAAATTGAAAAAAAAGCCCTTGATGACCACATGTTAATCCACATGCATTGCAAAATGTAGAAATGCACATATATATATATATATATATATATGATTTTGACATATACCTCCTATTTACTTTCTTCAAACAATTACCCTCCCTCATGTAAAAGCACTAAACCTCGATTATATAATAGCCAAGTCAAATAAAGACCATGTAAATATTTCATAGTTACTTGCCCAACTCTCATTAATATCTTAATTATGAAAAGTGTGGTCCTTTGGTTAAATATTAGGATTCTCTTGATGGAGACGAGGGTTTTAACTTTTTTATACTTGTGATTTATAAATACATGCTTAAAGGGCCACAAGCTAGATATTTCCTTCTTGCCTATTATTTCAAATTTTAAATTTCAATTTCAAATCAATCATTTTAAAAATTGCAATCCATTATGCCTTATTTTCCCTTGTTTGCAGCTAGTCAGTGCAATTGTCACACAATTAAATAAGTGACAAATTGCAACTACTCCCTATTTTTTGCAATTGCAAACCAAAAAATTGATGGTGACAACTTGTACTAAGCACTAGTTGTGCTAGCAAAACCAGAAGTTCTATTTTGGCTCTAGCTTTTATAAATGTTGTTTGGTGCCAAACTACGCCAGCACGAGAGGATAGTCTGGTCGTTGTAAATTTGGTTGGAGAGGTGCAGGGCTTCTGTGTGTGAGGGACACAAGCTAAGCTCTAAACAAGTCCTTTGAGCAGGAAACGCCTTTTGCCGGTTGTCTTTAGTTGGACGGGCATTAGAGCGCCAGGTGCAGCGTGGAGTGCCGAGGTACAGATCGTTTTGTTATTGAAGTCAGCATCCATCTATGGATAAACGAATGGGGATCTGGAAGGCACTATTCTTCATTATTGCAGCTGTGCTGGGATCTCTATGCAGTGTTCCAGCCGTGTGGGCTCAAATTCAAGGTTTGTGGCACATTAATACACACCGTCTCTGATTTATGCGCCCCTTTCGTGTAGTTTGTAAGAGTCCTGTTCCGCTATAAGAACTAGCTTTTAGTTTCCTTGTGTGTCTGTATTGTTTCTTGAACATGAAATGGAGAACTGAAGTTACTAGCGACATAGGATGCTATTTGAAGAAAAGCTTCAACTAGCGTTCTTGGAATTCTTTACGAAGACGCGAATCCTAGTATTGTTTATGAAGCATTAGTTCTTGATCTCAGAATGCTGTCCAGAGCTTGATATCAAGCCCATCATCTACCTTGAATTGATGATGACCAAAAACACTTAAAGAACTGGCTAAGATTTCTTAGAGTAGTCGGAGGACATTTAAAAAGCTAAGTTACCTCCGCTGCCAGGTAGGCATCTTACATTTTTAGCAAGCTTCTTACACTTCATAAGGTTCCTCGCCAGTTCTTGACGGGCGCTAAGGCCCTCAGACAGGGACTTAACCGGGATTCAGAATTCGTCCTCGGCTCTGCCTCTGACAGACTCCTCATTCTGGTAGCGGCCCCCTCTTCTTAAAATAATGTGTAAATGAAACACGGTACGATAAATCGAGTGCCAAACTCGGTCGCAAATTGCGAAGTTTAGCGTAACCAGATGTCCAGTACGTATTCAAAGAGTCAGGGATCTAGTCCATCTGTGTTATCTCAAAGGTCAGCCACTTCAGTTCTTAGTGCTCACCACATGGGTAGCCTTTCATAATCTGAGTAAAAAATTCTGAAAGCTTTTACTCTTTTTCTTTCTCCTATTGGCAGGATCCGTCTTTGTCGACTGCGGTTCTACGGCCAGCTATGTTAACAGTACCACAAATATATCATGGGTCCCTGATGCTCCTAAGTATATAACAACTGGTGTAAACGGACATGTCCCACATTCCCAGTCAATTTATCCAAACTTTTCCGAGTTTACAACCCTAAGATACTTTCCTGATACTCGCGCCAAAAACTGTTACAGCTTTCCAGTAATACCAAACTCTACGTACCTGATAAGAGGGACTTTTTTCTATGGTTATTATGACAATGGTACTAAGCCCCCCAGTTTTCAGATGGCTATAGACGGGACTATAGTCGCCAACGTTACCTTTGATAACGCTACCGTATTTGTATACCATGAGTTTATGGTTGCGTCTGTTTCTAATGTCACATTTCTCTGCCTATTACGGGACTCCTCTAACTCAGTTCCATTTATTTCTGCCATATCCTTCTCATTTCTGCCGGCCGATTTCTTTGACAGTACTGTTTCTGACTTCCTTTATGTTGACGGGAGCTACTTTGAGACAAAATACAGGCTGAACTTTGGTGGAGACGGACTCGTCAGGTATGTCATAATTTCAGCCAAACTATGTTCTTTCCAACGTGGCCGGTTGGCCCTTCATTTAGAGATCAAACTACAGTTTCCTGAATCAGGATTAAATTATTACTAAGCTCGAAAGATCCTCAGACAAATATCATTGAATAATTCCAGGAAGGGCATTGTAAGTCCTTCTAGAATAACAACATTTCACGAATGGTCATTGTGTCAGAAAAATTGGTTCCTGATCAACATGTTTGCTGAAGTTTTCGATATGTAAACTACTGGCTCACACGAAAAGTACTCTATTTAAGAAAGGCATTACGAAAGGCAGTAGAAGTAATAATTTCCCATTCTGGGAGTTCTTTATTTCAGTAAATCCTGAAAATCTTCTAATAATACATAAAGACCTGGGATTTTTTTCCCTTTGTTAGTTGTTGTCCATAGACAAGATTTTCAGGACTCTTCCACAGTGTTAGAAAATTTATCTTAGGTTTCAAAATCTGTCATCCTTTCCAAAAAAAAAAACCCTGATCTTTCACAGAGGAGAAAAGGGGAAGGGTCGGTCTTCAGGCCATTCTGTACTCCTTGTTCCCAGGCACCAACGAAATCAGAATGGCCTCTAGACCGGTCCTACACTAGGTTGTCACAACTCGCTAGTCTAATCGCATAAATCGCTCTTCTGATGCAAATTAATGGTCAATTCTTCAATGCATCTTCGTCCTGTCGACACTGAATTATTCCCTTGACCGATGTAAATTGTCCACAAGCGGTTGTAGATTACTTGTCATTCTGTTTTTATTGCATTTTTGGTTATTGCAGATATCCCGATGATGATTTTGATCGCTATTGGTTTCCAATTCAAAGGTCAAACTCAACATTTATACAGAGTACTTCACCACTGCAAAGCTTAGTTGCAAGCAAAGAAGTGAATGACAGTGGATTATGGGGCAAACCCCCTGTAACAGTGATGGATACTGCCCTGACAAGCAGTGGCAACATAACAATCACCTTCCCAGACAACTATATCTATGCATATATATTGTCGTTCTACTATGCTGAATTAAATTCAACTGCCAATGCTAGTTCACGGAATTTTTATTTAGGGGTACCTGGTTTTCCAGGAGACACTCTCCTGAATCCATACTCCAATAGCTCAAACGGCGTATTCAGTTCTTTTCAAGAGCTTTATTGGTACCTTGTTTACATCCCTGGAACAGATATTGTTCTGTATCCAGATCAAACTGTTTCCAGCCCTCTTGGTCCTATCGTGAATGCTCTGGAGTCTTGGGAAGTTAGCACAATCTCGATGGCCCCAATGACAGACGATCAGGATGGTGAGTTATTGATCTGGCTGTAAGGTAGTTTTCCTTTGCTTCTGAATGATGCTGGTTGCGACAAGTGGCCTAACTTCCACGCTGATATTACAACTTGCAAAGATTTTCTCTGAAAAATGAAACACAGACTCTCTGTGATAGAAACAGGGGTTCATGTGAAATTGATCTATTGGAAGATTAGAACGAAGGTGGTGGCCATTCCACACCATGTGATCATTTTCTCTTCCAAATTTTGCTTGTCAAACAGAGTCACCATTAGATCCATCAAGTCATTTTGGGCCAGGGTGAACCAGCACCCACACAAGTACCTTCACCTTCTTGAGTGAGGTCCCTAAGTGACCAAAATAAACCCAGGAAATGTTAGATTCGGAGCCACACACCCCCTTGCACCCCCAGCTGTGCACCCCAAATAGCCGCCCCTAAAGCATGATATAACTGGGTAACAAATTGATCTTGAGATTGGGACAGCTGACTGCAACTAGTCTGGGGTGTGCATGCAGCAATCGCGATTGCGGAGATCAAGTTAAGTTTCAACCTTACCGATTGGACCGGCGATCCCTGTGTTCCAGTTCCTCATCCCTGGGTTACTTGTACCCTAGGCAACAATTCCGTCCCTTTCATTACAGCAGTGTGAGTAATTTTCCTCTTTTGTTAGATAATTATTTCGATGACACTATAGGATACCACAGTTGAATGGCAGGTTTGACAAAAATTATATTATTTTTAAAACATGCTGAAATTTTCAAAATATATTTTTTTCCTAAAAAGAAATAAAAATTGCAAAGGAAAAATGAAGTATTTAGTGATATTCTACTTGTCAAAATGGAATCTTCAAAATCAAATAATGAAAAACAAAACAAAACAAGCGGATTGTCACATACTGGCTCTGCTCCTTTGTGGAAAGTTTAAAGATGAAACTAGCAACAGTTAAAATAGAAAATGTTTCATGGAGTTTATAGTTCACAATAACACCTGACAAACTTCTTCCAAACCTCTGATGAAAACATAAAAACCTGTGGAGGTTTTTTTTAGTGTAGTGTTTTTAAATGCTTGCCTCTGTTGTTTACCTTTTTCCCATTATACCCGGTGGGCACTCACGCAATACCCACAAGGCATCACAATTTTCTTCTTAAAAACTTATATTATAAGCATTGTCAGCCTCACTTTGTCCCTTGATACATTTTACCAATTCCATCCTAAGAATTATCCATTTTTCATGCACATTCTATATTAATTAACTACAATACCTGTTTCACATAAACTAATTTCACTGCAGTAATGTTATGTCAGACGCCACTTGCTTAGATTGGAGTGAAAGTTCCTTAGATAGACGAACCTGTTAGCTTTAAAAAGGTTGGCCACCACTCTACTTACACTCCCTCCACTCACCTTCCTTCCAGTCTTATCTCTGATCTGCTAGTCACATTTGGGGTCAATTAATTATGTTGCAAGTAGTCAGTACTAACAAAACTAAAAGTAGCAAATGATGGGATAGAATCCCCCTCTAATCACCTAGTATTCAACTAGTGTTATATGGTACTAAAGTTTGTCAAGTCAAAGTTATCTTTATATTAGCATATATTATTTAGTTTTGGATAGAGCACCAAAATAGAAAGGTCAATTTAACGGTTCCATTTTCCAAGTTGATTTGTGAATTTCATGTGCCAGCTTTTCCTATCAATTTACTCCTGGTTTTGAATTTTTGTGAAGTGATTTGAGTCCAACTTCCTCCTCCAATTTTCCTATAGATCTTTTTGATATTGAAATCGTAGAGTCAAGTAAGGTCTTAATTGTAAAAGAAATTCATTCATCTTTAGTTCAACATAACCTCTTCCTCCAATGACCTTTTGCATCCCACCCAGCTCCGGGGCTTTCATATTGTGTAATCTAATTTGATTCAATTTTGTGTTGTGTTGGACCACAGGAATTTGGCAGCTTATAATTTAACTGGACCCATTTCACGGAGCTTTGGCAATCTTCTGAATCTCCTTGCTTTGTAAGTAGCCTTCAGTGATAGATGGCTCAAGCTACATCTAATTGTCTTTAAAGACTAACATACATTGAATTAGGAAGTAGCTGGGCGATGGGTTCAAAGTTCAAACATAATTATCTTGTTTCTCCTTAATAGTTGTAAGATATTTGTGGTTTCAGTTTGGATGATTGCGTAGGATTTGAAGTGCTAGCCAACTTGTAATACAAGATCTAAAGTATAGTTATATGAATGTTTGAAATGGAAATAATCGAAGGCAATGAGTTTAGAGTGTTGCAACATCAATTATAGAAAATGTTTTAAATATAGCAGGTAACACATGAGAGTCTCTAATTGATGTGTGGCTTGAGAGCTACCTAAAACTAACATGAAATGAAAAATTGTATTAGTCAAGGGTAATTTAAATAATTCTTGATACTTGATTATTTTGTTTAATCCCACTACAAATGTTATTAGGTTGCAAATATTTGTTCTAATTTGTATAATTGTAGCCATAGAATGAGAGAGTTCAACAATTTCATTCAGATAATTGTGACCTCTTGTGGTGCAATGCTAACCTATTTTCATGAACAAGCCTATTATTTCAAAGGAAGTTGCTTACAATGTTTTTCTTCGTTGGTGGTCTTAAGGAATCTTAGTAGCAATCAACTTACTGGATCCATCCCACCTTCAATTTGGAATATTTCCAAGCTCAATACTTTAGACCTATCGAAAAACAGTTTATTTGGCAACCTTATAACCACAAGCACCCCTCCATGCCCTAAAAATTTGATATATTTGTAAGTTCTTCATTTGACTTTTTCTGATTGTCAAGATATATGAAGAATATGGTGTAATACCTAGCTACAATGCTTGAGCCTTGGCTCCAGGGTTGAAAACAGTTCAGTTATACTATTAACTAGGTGATGGCCAAAAAACCTTGTGCATGACACATGGTTGGCTCTAATTTCATATAGATTTGATAGTTTTAGGTCAAATTCTTGTTTGGTGCATTGAAATCTAATGTGAAACATGATTGTTTTATCTAAAGCCCTAAACATTGTTCAAACTTTATGGTTAAATGGTCATTAGATTGAATATTCAACAAACACACACACACATATATATCAATTTGTAATCTTTTAAAAAACCTTCTTAAACTAACTCTGGATCTTCATCTTGATATGAAAAGGAAAAAACCCTTATTATGTTTAAATTTTAAGCTTAAAAGGTTGGGTCCACATAATATTTTAGAAATAATTTGGAATAGAGTTCAATTCTGTAACACAGAAGATAAACAACATGTGATAGATGACACCCATATGTACATCCAAGTAGTCAACTACATTCTATTTAATAGAGTTTTGATCTTGAAACAAAAATCAAAGGACCACTAATTACTGACGTGTAATAGACTAAATTACATGTCTAGCTCCCAAATCAATATTCCACCAGTTGTTACTGTTACAATTACTTTGATATTCTCAATTATCATGCAACTTCAAGATCATGGACAGGTATTATCCAATTCAAATGTTAACCTTGTAACTTGGGATGATTTTATTGCAGGAACTTGGCTGGAAACAACTTCAGTGGGACATTTCCATCTCAGTTGTTCTCGTGTTCATTTACCCATTTAGAACAAGTGTAAGTACACATCACTGGCATCAATCTTTTCATGTTCATAAGTTCTCAAATAATGATTACATATATGTAACAATGGCACATATAGTGAAATACAATCACAGATTGAACTTACAAAAGTATGAAACTTCTTTTCGATAACACTAGCTCTAAATAAAGTTACACATCCATGAATAGCATGTACAGACATCTTGAAACTTTGGCATGGTTATAGCTAATACTTGTGACCTTAAGAATTTAACAAAAAAGAAATTTTGTAATTTAATTATTTTGAGGTGAAATTGCCCTATACACATAAATTAATGCCTATCAAATAAAAATATATTGTAAACAAAAGATCTTATGGTAAAAACAAGCTTATAGGACCCATCTACAATGTAATTAGTGATTAATTTCTTGTTTTATAAATGGTAAGTTAAATTCATGTTGAGTTTTTTCATGTACTTTTACAAGAATGTTTCAAATTTTATATTATGGGATCATTTGAGAAATTGAAATGAATTTGATGAACGTAAAGTACCGAAAAAGATTTTTAAAACATTGTAATCAATGTTTTTTCATAACTTGAAGGAAGACTCTTTAAAAGGCTTGATTTTTTTTTAATGACATATTTGTGAGAAATTCCTAATATCATCCTTAACATAATAATATAATGAAAAAAATTAACAAATTTACAAATTTATGTTAAAAAATTTTAAAATATTTCAATCATATTCTCAGCATATTTTTGTATATGCAATAGACAAAGCAAGTGGGCGTGGGTCCTTTTAACACATTTACACCACTTAACATACATTGATTCTTGCACAAAATATTTTATGACCT
>Ga0209208_10011405_pt1 | contig 11379 bp, 3 predicted proteins | sample S1TSphfallax_3_FD_187694 | JGI IMG/M metagenome (GOLD analysis project Ga0209208, IMG submission 187694) | Host-associated microbial communities from peat moss isolated from Minnesota, USA - S1T2_Fd - Sphagnum fallax MG (SPAdes) (version 2) | ecosystem: Host-associated > Plants > Peat moss >...
GGACCCCTCCTACTTTCAAACGTCATAACTTTCTTATTTCTTATTCATTTTAAACGATTTAAAGTGCTATAGGAGCGCCAACTGAAGTTCTACAAATCAAATTGATACTTTAATAGAAAAAACCAACATAAAAGGAACTTTTTGTGTTTTTTTTTAGATTCGGCCTTTGTAGTGTTCAATGGTCTTTTTTGAAATTTTGACCCCCCTTTACTTTGTGGGACCATAACTTTCTCATTTCTAATCCATTTTTGACAATTCTTATTGTGTTAGATGCACCAAGAGGAGGGCTTCAAGTTTTGTTTGGACACCAAAATCAACAAAACCCTCCCCTGACTGCTATAATCTAATACATTAGTTGCATCTAATGTGCAATTAAGTTAGTTCATGAGGTTTGCAATGGAATTTTTTATCCCATATCCTTTGGCTTCCAATTCTATTTGGTTCAGTATATAACTAGGAGTAATAACTTTGTAACAATGAAAAACCAAATGCCATTGGGGATGAGTGAATTGAAAAAGCTTGACCTTTATGAAATGGTTAATTTTCAAAATAAATTCGGATTATTCTAATCTTACTTATATAGCCTAAACCTAGTTATGTTCAACCTACTTACATACCTAAGTAAGTCTATTTACCTAATAGGGTTTAATAATAACCTACCTACCTAAGTAACACGTGTCAACATTTTATTAGCCATAAATTGGACGATTTAAATTTTATTAATTAATATTTAAAAATAGCTAGGCCTTAATTTCCACGTGTCACCATAGAATTGGTGTTTTTTTAATGAACACGTGTCAATTGGTCAATGAACGTTCCATGGTGTGCCACATGTCATCATCTTAGTGGCATAAATTTTAATGATTGAGATTAATCCAATGAATTTTTTTAATTGAAAACACAAAAAAATTAATTAATGACACTAGCTAGTTGTCAAAATTTTAAACATGTGTCATATTTTTATTAGTTGCATTGTAGTTGCAAGGAGAGTTGCACATAGTGCAACAACATTTGGATTAATATGTATGGATGAGCATGTATATTAGCACCGTATATACATGTTGCATATGTAATGTCGCATGCAATTGAATGTCATGTGCAACTTGTTTTATGCAACTACACAAATTTGCAGTTGCATGTGTCACATGCAACTGAATTTTAGTTGCAAACAACAATTGCAAAACCCAAAATTTCTAGTAATGTAAAGAACATATCCCTATTTTTTTTTTTCTTTTGTTGTTTTCATTTTCGAAGTCGCATTTAAGTCTTACAAGGAGTTTGGGGGTGCATTAATATAATCTAAAGATAGTATATAAAAAACCACAAAACAAGTGGGTTTGATTATAAATTTGAAAATATATGTTTATGACATTCCTTACATAATTATGTTTAATGTATTTCAAAATAGTGTGGTAGATTCTAGTTATTCCATGTTGTTGGGAAGGCCATGGGATGTTAAAGTGGCACATGATTGGGGCAATAACATTATTACCATACAAGGGAATGGGACAATTAAAACAATTATTGTCACCAAGTGTTTGGGAGGTGAAGTAACAAGACCATAAATGTTATTGTGCTACAATTATCAAAATGATATCACAAATGAAGAATAAGATATCATCTTTGCTACAAAGCCAAAGTTGTTCTCAATAGGAACAATCAATTTACCTGAAACAATTCAATATGTGAAAACCACAAATATGGAGTCAAGGATACTAGTGTGAAGACTAGTAATTCAAAGTTAAAATTAGGGTTACAAATCATAGAACATCAAATAATTGGTAATAGATATGAACCAAAAATAATTCTAGAGGATAAGGTGTATGTATAATATGTACTATAGTCATCAACTAAGGAGTGTTGTAGTGGATGAAACTCCAGCAAAAATCGAAGCATAGGAATTGTAAATAATTGGATGGACGTAAATTAAAGATCAACAATTGATGAAGCTCAACTTGGGCACTAATGTAGAACCATAGCTGGTGAAAATCAATGCACACCTGGAAACAAGCAAAGTGTTGGAAATGAAACAGTTGTTGAAGGAATTCAATGATCTGAAAATGATTCCATCAGAGCTAGCGTAATAATCAATATAACTATTTAATTATCAAAACCATATTTGTTTAATGAGATGAATCATACACAAATACAGATAATTAATCACCTAACTTTGAAAAATAATCACAACATATTGTTATTAGTTTTATTGATGTAAAAGTATTTTAAAAATTTTTTTAAAGTAAAAAATTGAATTTGGTGATTTTTGGTTTACCCCCCCCCGCGCACAACCAACACATTTTTTTTGGTTTTGAATTTTCCTAACTTGGCAATTCTTGTTGGCAAAAAATGGAAAAATTAGTGCAAATTCAAGAAAAAATGTATATACATATATAAATTGAAATCACAAATTTCAAAGAAAAAAAGGTTTATTTTAATGAGTAAAAATTTAAAATTGATTATAATAGTTTCAACATTAAACACATAAACCATTTTAATATCAAATTTATTTGAAAAAATTTAAGTTTTTCTTTGAGATCATTATAAACATTATTCAATTTTAAAAATTAAAAAATATATTAATGATGTAACTGATTTGTGATAAATTTCCACCATTTTGCAAACATAGTAAAGGCCATCAACATCAACAAAAAGATTTTCTGTTTTACATTTTTATATTTTTTAAATGATATTTTACAATGATTTCTAAGGTTTGTAGTCAAAATATACAAATATTTTAACAAATTTGTAACTCCATATATGGCTTATAGCTAAAACACGGTTAAATTTAATTATGGATGATCTTGAAAAAGATTACAAAATTGAAAAAAATGAAATATTTAAACATAAACATGTAACAAAAAAATTTTACGAAAATTGATAAATCATGTTTAAAATAAAATAAAAAGTATAAAATATTGATCATTTTTATTTTACATATAAATACATATAAATTTTTTATTTTAATCCAAATTTTTTAACATGGATTCTTTCATACACCTAAAAAAAATGGGGAAAAAATTAGGGATTAGTGTGGTTTTTCTAGTGTGGCATCATGAACATTCATAATAATAAACTTGTCCATGATGCTTTTTTAAAAAAAGGGAAAAATAGACATTATAATTTACATAAATATGTAGGAATTTAATATATGAAAAATTATAATTTAAAGATTTACATGCATCCTAAACTTTGCATGCATCAACATTTTGACCTAATCATTAACCCATTCAAATATAAATATGAGACTTCCCAAATTTTTATACATCTATTAAAAAACATTGTGGTGAATGCAAAATGCAAATCATGAATAGTGGATTTAACAACATTCAAAGTGAATGATTCAACTCATGTGCAAATGTTAATTATTCAAAGGATGTGAAAAATTCATTAACCTATTCAAGTATAAATATGAAACATTAAGTTGTGTGTGTTTCCATATATATTAATAAGTGGAATATGCAATGTTTGAATAATGGTTTCTATAAACTCAAAATGGATGATTTAATTCATGTAAAAATGTTAATGGTTTAATAAATGTGAAAAAAATCATGAATTCTTCCAATATAAATGTGGGGTTTTAAATTGTTACATATGTTTTAATAGGTTGTGGTAAGTGTAAAATGAAACTGCTAAGTAATGGTTTCAATATGTTAAAAGTTGATAGTTAAAGAAATGTCAAAATGTTCACTAACCCATTATAATGCATTGTGTAAATAAAATTAAAGGATACATTAACTTCCAAATCAACAATTTAAAATTATTAAATAATTAAATAAGGTCGATTATACTTATAAATGAACAACATAGTGAATGTAACAACTATGAATAATATTTACCATTAATTAATGCAATAAACCACTTGCAAACTTAAGATGGCCAAATGTAGTTGAAATGCAATCAAATTGGACAATAGTTGCAATGTGTGGGGTTGGAAAAGGACAAGATTTCATCTTATGGGAGGTGAGCTTAAAACCTAAACCATGAACCACAACATAAACTAAATCCAAATTTTGACGCCCTAGATTAAAACACTAAAATAATCGAAACCTTTAAACCTAAAACGTTGTTTTTACAACATTTTCATGCCCATAGAAATCAATCAACTTCAATGTAAGGCCAATGCAACAATATTGTCACATCTACAATTCCAAAAGTTTACATTTTAGGCTATGCCTCTCCTCAAGGGATACTTAATGCACTAATGATGTAGAATTAATAAAAATATAGTATGGCATACCTTCATTAGTAAATTCAATTCTAGCAACTTTCATTTTTTCAATAACACCAAGAGCTTCTATAATAGAAGAATTGTGATTAATGAAATGATTTATACCCCAAATAGTTTATTGCAATCTCACAGCCATGAAGCGATAACACAATTCATCTATTTCAAGAATGCATTGCATGTAAGCATCATCCATTCCATTGGACCCAACAACCTTGTAATCAATCAACTTTTCTTGTATGGTATTATCTATTTTGTTAAAACCCTAATCATAAGAAGTTGAAGCATGTTGGACAACCCTTCCATACAAAGGATACTAAGACTCTATTCTAACAATTTTGGTCACACATGTTACATGTGTAGGTGGACAAACCACTTCACTTGGTTGCACCTCCATAACTCTTTGACAATGTGTAGGACACAAATTGAGCTAAAAGACATCATAATCATTTTATAGTACTTGCACATTATAATCAAATACTCGTAATTTCAAGCAAATGGACACAAGAATGCTGCTAAAACACCATCTAGGAAATTCCTACATCTTGACATTCATTATATCATCACATGATTCACAATAGCAAGTATGAACTCCATTATACCATGCATAATAATTACCTCATTGGATAGATCAATACCCTCTTGTTTCAACATTCCAACTTAAATGTATGTTGCTACATCCATATTTCTTACACAATATCCTACTTAGCTTTTACCTTATCAATGTTGTCTTCTTTTTAGCACCAAGCTAATAACAACTCATTTTTGACCCCAACATGAGGTTGCTTCGCACATTGACATTGTGTGCATCTTTATCAAATCTTGGGTGCACATCAATGTTCAATGAAACAAGCGCACAGAAAGAGAACTAACAAATTGTGGATTATCATTACATGGCCCGATTAATTGGATGATTAAGGCAATGGTTTGAGATGAATGTTAGTTTCATCAAGCTAGAATTTTATTATAGGATTTTTTGTTTGGAGCCAAAGTGGCTATGATTCATAAAAATATGTAGGAAAAGTGACAATTAGCCCTAAGAAGATTTAGCCAAATTTGGCTATAGTTCAAATACGAAGTACAAAAACATTATCATATTTCTATATTTCTAGCTACACACTAAAAACAACTATAGAAATGTGGCAATTTTTACTCTTTTTTTTTCACTTTTGGTAATTGAAATCAATTCATTTTTGAGTTTTTAATTTTTAATTTTTCTTTTTGGCAAAATTTTGCCAATAAAAAAAAGGCTACATTGCGCAACTTTCAAGCATGTTGTTTGGATGGATATTCAACATTTTGTCAAAATGTATGAACTAAGGGTTTAACAAATAAGTATATGGCCGGGCATCAACTTTCCTTGATCTCTTGTTACAATGTTTGAAAGTTTGAATCTTGCCATTGCATTGTTGCATAAAAGTAACTTTTGAGCATTTGGGCAAGCTTACATTTTTATTTTTTTGAATGCACAAATGTGGAAGATATAGTTTGGCTATTGAGAAAAGAGGAGTGGTTGATATTATTATTTTTTAATTTTTTGGTGTGGCAAGCTGCAAGAACAATCAAGTTGTAACCATTCAACATCTACATTTGAAAAGAGGTTGGAGTTGGAGTTAGTGGCATTCTTGAACAACTATAAATCTTTGGTGTTTAAACATTTGGGTTTTTGAACTCTAGAAGCTCAAGAAGCGTGTCGTTATTTTGAAGTTTAGAAGTTTTATGGTTTGAACTTTCCATACACTTAAAATGTTTTATGAACTTGAATTGTTCAATGGGTTGAACTTTGTGTACAAGTTCAAGTTCTAGCTATATGTTTGTGTGGGGTTCACATTACCTTAATATAAAGTGGAAATGACTTAAACTTTCCAAGGAAAAGTATGGGCTCATTGACGTTTCTCAAGTGATGGTTTTACACTATTTAGATGTACGCCTTTGAGTTTAAAGCATGGTGATAGTTAGTGGTGATTCATACCAATGCAAGGTTGAGAGGTTATGAGCTCAAAATACTATTCACATTGAGGCTTTCTTGAAGGTGGTGGCTTCCCCCAAGTCCGGGCCGTGGTGAGTCTTGTGTGTCTGTGTTGCCCGTGGCTTGTCCCAACACTGAGAATGATTCCGAATGTGAACTAACCAACTTGTTGGTTGGTTTTGATGCAGGACCGAGTAACTAAATAAGTTGTCCCTCTTCCTAGTTTAATCCCGGAGTTTTCAGCACACCCTTTTCATTCCCTTTAGTGCTAGAAGTTGGGAGTGGCACCAAGTTCCAACTATTTCCGCTCTTTAACAAAGTTGGACCCTTTCTGAGTCTAACAAGGAACTTGGGGCCGCGTCATTTGGTGCTAGGACAAGCCACAGGCAACACGGACACACAAGACTCACCACAGCCCGAACTTGGGGGAAGCCACCACCTTCCCCCTTATAGTATACTCTGCACCTCTCCACGGGGCCCACATCCAAATGGTTTTTTTCTCTTGGGACTCCCGAGTGGGAGTCCTAAAATCGCGCTAGCTGGGACTCTCGCAAATTTTGGAGCCCCATAACTTTGCGAACAAACCTCGGATCGAGGTGCGGTCTAAAGCAAAGTTGTAGCTCTCGTCAAGAGCTTTGTAAAGGTATGTTGGACGTCATTTGCAGACAAGTAAATCGGGTCGATTCTAAACTTTTTCTGGTCGGGAGTCAAATTGACAATTTGACTCCAAACCCTTCTTTTGGCCATAACTTGTGTTTTAGATGTCCAAATGAGCAATGCGAGCCCATTTTAAACATCTATGTTTCAAGAGCTTTTCAATGATATAAATAATGTTATAAACCATAGAGTTTTGACCTTTGAAATCGCTCTCTGAAATTTCAAGAGTCCACCGGGACTCCATCTCCCAAAGTGGGAGTTGCCTTGGGAGTGTGAAGGTTCACTTCCTCACACTTTCTTACACTCCCGAAAGTATGTGATGTGACTCCCGGGCTTTCTCTTGGCCCGCACCTTTGCAATCCCTTGGCTTTGGTTGCAAGCCCAAAGCTAGGGTTTAGGGTTTAGGGTTGCGAGCCCAAAGCTAGGGTTATTTTAGTTTTTGGTTAATAAGTCTTAAGTTAACCAATTTATTATAAAAATTAGTAATCAATTCATTAACATAACAAGTTGATTTGAACTTGTGATTAGTAACTTGCAATTTTGATTTTGAAGTTTATATTGACTAATGACTATTTAAGTTATAAATAATACTATGAGTTGGTATAACTAGGAGGACTTAGAGATAGAGAGGAAGATCTTTTGATTTTTTATAACTTTTGGAGAGTTTTTGATTTTTGAATCAAGTCTACTATGATTTTTTTGTGAAACATTTGTTTTTTGTTTTAAAATGCAAGTTTTAAAAATATTGTTCTTGATGAATAAGTAAGAAACCATAATTTTTTTGTGTTTTAATAATCAAATTTGTAGCAACTTGTTGATAATTATAATAAATTAGAATTAAAAATTGGAAGAAAAAAGGTGAAACTAAAAGGGATAAAAAACACCTTTAACATTTGGCAACCATGTAGTGGAACCACTAATGATGCGCTCCCAATGACGCGCTCCCAAGTTCCTAGTTAGACCCAAGATGGGTCTGAGTTACTTAAACAACGGAATTGTGAAGAACTCGGGGCACACTTCCAGCTTTCAGCATTAAAAGGGGTTGAGGGGTGTGTTGAAGGGACTAGGAGGAGTGACAAGCTTTAGTTACTTTCTCAAACTTGCACCAAACCAACTCGTTAGTACAACAAGTTAGTATAATTTTTGGAACACCTTTAGTGTCACGATAAGCCACGAACAACTTTGGACTCACAAGACTCACCATGGCTTGGATTCAAGGGAAGCCACCACCTTCCCCCATATAGTATTCTTTGTGCCTCCCCACGACACCCACATCTGAATGGCTTTTTGTCCCAAGACCCCCAAGGAAGAATCCCGAAACTGCCATGGTTTAGACTCTTACAACTTTGCAAGACTATAATTCTTTGTTCACACCTCTGATTGGGACAAGGTCTAAAGCAAAGTTGTAGCTCTTGTTGAGAGCTTTTCAACGATGTGTTGCACTCCCCCTGCACGCATCAGGGTCGGGTCAATTCCCAACTTTTAGTGGTCGGGAGTCAAATTGTTAATTTGACTCCCAACTTTTCTTTTTGTTATAACTTGTGTTACAGATGTCCAAATGGTTCATACAAGCCCATTTTCAACATCCACAATTTGATAGTTTTCCAATGATATAAATAACTCCCCAATGCGAGGTTGTTTGGCCCTTGCAATCGAACTCTGAAGTTTTGGGAGTCCCAAAGGACTCCTAAATCCCCATTTCGAGAGTGTGAATCACATCCTCACACTCTTTCAAAGTAAAGTTGCGACACTCTCCCCCACTAGAAGAAAAGGTTAAGTCCTCATTGACACTTATAATTTCTTTCAACAATTGCAATTGCTTTCTTTTAGATCTTTGACCATCATTTGTTAACTTTTGCAACTGGCCTTTGCTTGAAGTTAACTTAAGTGTCCCCAAGTATCCACCACTTTCCTAACAAGTCCAAGAGGGTCTCATAAAAACCCTCTCCCAATGCTTCGTAAAAAATACTTAAACTAGCCTAATTGACGAAGCCCTCATTCAGGAGGTAATTATTCCATCCTTCCCCTCATGAGGAATCCAAGCCAAGTCTAATCTTGACTTAAGTTACTTGACACGACTCCTTTTCCAACCTTGCGTCTTGATCACAACAATCAAGCCTTAACTAAAGGGTTTGCTTATTAATTTCAAACTACATAATTAAAGTACGCGAATGGGGTCATGAATTCCCGTGTTAGCCACCATTACCAACCAACCCTTTGGGATGCACTTAAAACATGTGCATGTCCCCGCAAGCTCACTTTGCTTGCCTCCTCTTTTGGGGCCAAGGTTTCTCTTAACCCCAAAGTAGGGGTCCGATTTTGATTTGGGCCTATGCAAGAAAGTTCCATTTGTCCAATGCCAACTTAACAACCCTATTTGCACTTATACAATATTTTCATGATACAATCTCTTGGAAGTTTTTTAGCCTTTATTTCATTTGCAACTTGATGTGTCGCAACCCCATTTTGAGGCAAGTGTGAGGATGAAATTTGCACTCCCAAAAGTGGGAACTTAGAGTCCTCCAGGACTCTTGAAACTTTAAAGCTCGATTGTAGGGGCCAAACACCTCGCCTTGAGGTGTTTTTTATACCGTTGGAAAGGTCCTGAAGTGTAGATGTCGAAAATGACCTCACACCATCTTGCACGATTTGGAGAGCACTTTATTATATCGTAAGAGTGCACAAGAAAACTACGGCTTTGCGATGGAATTTTCGACTCTATGTATTCATTATAATTCACATATTCGTGTACAAAGTAGTGTAGATGAAATAACTCCAATTTGTTCGATAGTTAGTATATTTCCATCAGCCAATTAGTGGGAGCAAGAAGATTTTTTTGCTACGCCCTCTACCTTCATGGGTAGAGAGGTGGCACCCTGCGGCCCTTTTTTTTTTGCTTTTCAGCCTATATTTTTCATTGGCTTTCTTGTTTGGCCCTTGCTACCTAAAATCTACGATGACACAGGCTTGGTGAAGGTGCGGTATGCTATGCGGAAAAATTTCCACTCAGTATTACCGCGGGCTTAAGAAATTTTGTCGAAAAGATCTAAGGTAGGATTGCGCAGTTCTCAAAATCAAATTTAAACCTAAAAGTTAGCATGGCCTCGTGCACATAGCTAGCAGATCGGTTCTATTTCTTGAGATGAAAATAGTTGGGGTCCTGGCAAGCAGATGGCCCGCTTCTCTAAAAAAATAGAAAGGCGCCATCCCGCATTTTAAAATGAGCAAAAATACGGAAAGGAGGTTGGAACAATCAATTGAAGGACCTAACTTTTAGTACATGGACATGGGCTTTTAAGAAGACTAGACAGGACCTTTCGTCTTCAAAAGCAACAAAACAAGTCATGTTCACAAAAGCACAAAAGGTCACTAAGTCTTTTGTCTTTAGAGGAGTTGAAAGAAATGAAACCAGGCAATCAGTTTAGTGCCTCTTATCCAAAGAGGTCTTTCTGAACATATCTTCTTGGATGGAAATTCCAGAAGAAATCTTGCAGGCCCATAAACATCTGACAAGGCTTTTAGAAAAGTACTTAGACGATGAGTTGACGAGCAAAAACAAACATAATAAAAGAAACAACAATAATATTTTTTTTGCATTTAAAAAAAGAAAAAAAGGGAAAAAAAACCCCAAAAATCAATGAAAAGGGAAAAAAACTTGAATTCTTCTTCTTGAATTAAGAAAAACAAGAAAAATAATTTAAAAAAAACAAAACAAACTTCTTTTTCTAGAATTTAAAAACTAGAAAAACAAGAAAACAAAAAAGGAAAAGAGCAAAGGCATACTTAACATGATGTGCATAACTAATGACAATGCAACAAGCAATGGCAGCAAGTGCAACGAGGTGATTAGAAAAAAGAAGATGCTTCAAGAAGGAGAAGGAAAAAGAAAGGAAAAAATGATGAAGTAAATGTAACTATAGAGGAAAAACAAGAAACAAAAGATGAAAATAACAACAAAAATGAAAGGAAAAAAATCATATAAAGAAAAATCTATAGTAAAAACAAAAGAGAAGAAGGAAAAATGATAACAATAGCAAGAAAAAGAAAAGGAAAATAAATGATGAAAAGAAAGCTATAAGAACAATGGAAAAGATGATGATGATGGTGGAAGTGAAGAAGAAAGAAAGAACAAAAGGGGAGAAAAAGAAGGAAGAGGAGGGAGAAAAAAAAAATGGGGATTTTTTTTTAAATCTAAGGGAAAGGTGGGCTAATGAAAAAAATAAAATAACACGCCTTACTGTTTGGTTTGGTTTAGGTTAAGTGGTTTGGGTTCATTGCAAAATGACCAAAACAACCTCATCCACAACTAGTGCATTGGCCACAACTAGTGCATTGGTGGGTGTTGGGTCATAGTAGCTTGTTTTCAATCTTTTTTTATATCATATTTTCTCTTATTTTCATAAGCTTCTTTCAGTTTTTAAATATATATATAAATCCTCCTAATTTTCATAGTTTTTTTTTTTTTTTTTTCAATTTTCAATTTTCAAAAAATTGCTCACCATTCGATGACACAACATTGTGCAATTGT
>Ga0209208_10011406_pt1 | contig 11378 bp, 12 predicted proteins | sample S1TSphfallax_3_FD_187694 | JGI IMG/M metagenome (GOLD analysis project Ga0209208, IMG submission 187694) | Host-associated microbial communities from peat moss isolated from Minnesota, USA - S1T2_Fd - Sphagnum fallax MG (SPAdes) (version 2) | ecosystem: Host-associated > Plants > Peat moss >...
TAGAGGAATAGAAAATCTAGGAATCCTATTACATGTTGGCAAGCCACTCCAATCTATTACCTAAATATGGCAATTTTAAAGGAAGAAAGCTAGAAATCTGCCCAAGTCTTCCAAAAAACTTATCTTTGCAATTTCATAAATTTTTTCTTGAAATGTGGTCATTTTTAAAAAAATTTCTAAAAGGTTCCCTTGACCATGTTGCTTGGGACATTCTTTTTTGATAGAAAAATGGAAAAAAAATTGTAACATGGGAATGCCCATGTAAAATGTATAGTGGGTGCTAAAACATTTCAATAATGACCTATTAATTCAAATCTAAAATTGATTTTTTGCAGACACATATCTACCTCGTCAAATTGATAGACTAAATTAAATTGGTACATCTATCAAATTACATTTAACTTTTCAAAAGTTTGACAAATATTCTAGACGGTGTGATAATTGTTGTATAACAAATCATATTTTGTACTTGAAGGAATTATAGGTGATTGTGATATATGGAAACCTTTGATGGGTAGATCATGTTTTAGGTGAATCCAAACATGACAAAGGATTGATGTCCTAGAAAGTAAGACAAATGCCAATGTAAGTTTTAGTAAAAATGAAAATCACAATAATCCACAAAGGTGGTAAATTACATGTTGTACAATATGTGTCAATTCAATTAGGGATACAAATATTCCACTACACATATAGTCATGGTTGTATTTAGAGTAAAATGACCTAATGATGCATATTTGTAGTCCTTAGGCAAGTTGTTAAATGGATGTTATATGAATTGGGACAATTCATAGTAATTAAACAATTTTGTAACAATGTTTATAAACACTAGTTACATTAAGTGTTTTTTTGGGGATTTGTTTTTGCCTCGGCAACTATTGAGAAACAAGTCATGTAAGGAATTTTTGTGGAAAAAAATGTCAAAGTTGCCAAAATTTAGGATTTTTTTATATTTCACTATATGTGGACAATAGGTTCTAACAAGTTGGCAAAATATAATAAAATTCTTAAAATTTTCAGCTTTTCTTTCTAACCTGTAGTTAAATTTGGCTAATTTATTGCTTCAACTATTTCACCAACTCCCCTATATGGAAATATTTGTTATGACGTTCACCATCATTAAAGCAAGATAGAAATTATATATAATAATCAACTAAACTATGGTAGTTAAACAAAATAAACTAGTAAACATTTTGAGAATATGAAAGGAAGAATAAGAAAACATGTTGATCTTTCAAGGTGACAAAACCTATTCTCCACCTTTAAAAGAATGAAGGGACATTTCATGACATGCTCAAATTGACTAGTTTCATATCATAATTTGTTATCCTTTCTATTAACAATGCTTTACCATGACATATGATTTTGATTGTGTTATCTATTGTGAATCATGTTGTTTCTTAGCTTGATGATGCCAATGATCTTAATTACAAAATTAAACCATTGATGTTTCCATAAATTTTGACAATGCCATGTACCTAAGTTCCAATCACATTGTGGTTTACCATTGACAAATGGTGATGTTATTCAAATAGTGACAAAATAAACAATTGGACATGATAAGGGACTTCAATGCAAAAAGAAAATATTGACATGAATTTTACCCTAGAGATTCACATTTTATAATTTACAAATAATACATTAATCTCTTAAAAGCTTCTCTAACAACACCCCTTATTTGGGCATGAGCACTACTAAATTGCACATATCCACTGGCCTAAAGAGTTTTTCACTACCTATTTCATTGTGAAGCTTCATCCAAATTCTACTTTATAAAGCATATTGCTATTGCCATTGGACATGCTTTAAGGTATGAAAAGTTTCAAGTCTCCAATTTGTTGTTTGAAAAATTTGTGCATCCACTTGGTATACCAAATAGATTAAAAAAATGCGCAAAAAATTGCTTCCCAAGTATGGTGATATGAGATCTTCAAAGGAATATATACAACCAAATTGATGGGTTTAGGGTTTAGGGTTTAAACCCTAAACCCACAAAATCTCTAAAACCAAATATGTTATTGAGTTGGGAATGTATGAGCAACCACTATTCTCAATGTTGTCAACCATTTGAATTTCATTCTAAAGTTGGCAATTCCTAGATGGCATAAGGGAAAAGCTTTCAATAATGTCAATGTGGCTTGAAAAGCTTGAAGGAATCAAATTAATTGAAATTTCACATCTTCTAAGGTTTCAATATGTGTTGAAATGTCCCAAAATGAAGGTCAAGTGCACATCCAAGGAACAAATGTTTCACTCAACTTACCTCCCTAAAACTCCCCCAAATACACCTTAAACCACCAAAAGAAAAAATAAATAAATTATAAAAAAAACTTGAATTTCACAATTCTAGTAGTAGTTTGCACATTTAATCTTCCTCCCACTTTTCTAGTGTGAATTCAGAGAATTTCACTAATTTTTTGGGAAAAAAAAGGCTAACCTTTTCAATCATGAAATTGAGGGGGGGGAAAAAAAACTTGGAAATAATGGTGGCTTATTATTAAAAATTACACTAGAAGGAGAACTTAGCTAGTTTCACCCTTGAAATGGGTGGAGGTAAAAACCCCTTTCACTTTTGTTATTTGGAGGTGGGCACCAATTTGAGGATCCTATTTACTTAGGTTACCAATTTTTACTTTATCAAATTTCAATAATTAATTATAATTGAAAAAAAAATTTAAAAATCTAACCATTGGAGTCTCCAGAGTCCAGGACTTCCCACCCTAGGGTTTAAAAAGGTTAAGCTACGTGGCAAAAAAGTCAAAGAGCGTTCAGGACAAGAGAGTCAACGGCAGAGAGACGTGGCCACCCACTTGGCATCAGTGGCCGTACCACGCGTTGTCGTTTGGGAACCGGAGATTTCCAACCACGCGTTTGCTTGCGCGTTCAGAAGCTTGTGCTACTGTGTGAACGGATCCTGCCCCAGAAAAATCATAATTTTTGCTGAGTCAGTGTCCGCACAAGCCGACGTAGCATAAGAGTCTGTCATACGTCACATCTCTCAATGAACACGTCACTCATCGGTGAGGAGACAGGTATCTAAACAAAAAGATGCGTCAGCATTTTCCTAGGTGTGAATGAGGGTTGCGGTATTTTGGGACATTCGTGCATGGGAGACGAGGGAGGTAATGGCGTTCCAGTGCCGTTCCGCAGAGGGGAAGTCGTTCCGCATACAGGTAGGCGTTCTGTAATGGCGGAATGAGCTCACGGAGTTCCTTTACGCGAGGGGGAAAGTCGTTCCGCGTATTGATAGACGTTCTGGAATGGCGGAATGAGCAGACGGAATACCGGGCTCGGAACCGGGGGACTACCCCTGCGGCGGCACACCGCCGAGTGCACAACAATGCTCCGAACAACAGGGGAAGAAGAAAGAGACTACCCCTGCGGCGGCACACCGCCGAGTGCACAACAATGCTCCGAACAACAGGGGAAGAAGAAAGAGAGAAGAGTGAGGACAACGCGTTCTCTCCACTTCCTCTTCTCGCGGATTTTGTTTTTTGTCCTTGGATTTTCTCCTTTCTCCATATGGCTTTTCTGAATCGTCGGTTGCCGTTGTATAAAATTCCCACTCTTTTTCAATTGTTTCTTTTTTGTGGGTCCTCCATTTTTTAGGGGTTTTCGCCTTCAAGGGTTTTCAATAATGGTTGGAGTTGAGGCTTTTGGGTTACGACATAGCTTGTTGCTAGGAGGAGGAGGTGGAGGAAGGGTTTGGGTTCCGCTTCCGCTTCCGCTTCTCTCTGTCTTGCACCTGTTCGGACATCAGCCTGGGATTTTGCGCGGTGAGGGCAAGAAGAGTGGTTGGTGAGCATGGTGGAGATGGTTCAGGGACGCGATGCACAGTTTGCGTTGGCAGGTGCCGGGCCTAATTCCATCAGCTGCAAGCTGGAGGAGCCCGATCACTCCAGCGCCGCCAACCGGTATTTTTCGAGGGACGAGATCGAGAAGAATTCGCCGTCGAGAAAGGATGGGATTGATTTGAAGAAGGAAACCTATTTGCGCAAATCATATTGCACCTTCTTACAAGATCTGGGCATGCGCCTGAAAGTGTAAGTCGTCTCCATCTGTTTTTTATCTACTGGAAAACAGTCATTTTATGGAGCAATACTGTAGTAGTTTGTTCGGAGTCGCCGCACCTCTTTCTATGGAAGCCTTTAGCTGTCCTGTATTTGGTTGTCCTGCAGGATACCCTTCTACCCTTGCTCTAATATCACCTCAGAATTTGTACACTTCCAAAAAATTCTTCTGTCTGATGAGAGGAGTTTTCCACTGGCCCTGCTCTCTATGCGAATCCTCAGACACTTGCAATGATTTTGATATGTTTCCCCCAAAAACCCAGTAGTACCCTAATGATGTTGAAATCTAGGTCATTGTCAAGTTTTCCTGAGTTCAGTGAGCTTGCACTTTCCACATTCTTCAACTGTCAAAGGCCATTCCAGTCTTTCATGTCACATTTGAGCATGTGCCATATTGAGCAGTGCCTATGGTGGCCTCATTTTGGTGGGGGTACTTTTCCTATTTTGGATCAAGGGTCAATTTAAAGGTTCCTCTTGTTGTAAATGGTGTGCCTGGCCTACATGCAACAGGTCCCATGAGTTTTCAGGTTCATAAAATTTTTACTGGCAACAACATTGAATAGCATTGAATGTTATCCTTCTGCAGCTGTATTGTTGGTTTGGCGTGCCATCACCATTTAGTCTGGTAGAGCTGTTTCTGCCCAGTTTTCTGACTGTCGTTCTGCCATGACATATCATCACATTTTCAAGTTGATTGTATGTCAGTTATCTTGATTGACAGTGGGCACTCAGGTATGGGATCTTACTCTAGAGGAAGTGGAGGTATTAGAGTGTATGTATAGCAATTTTTTGAGGTGACTACTGGTTATGAAATGGGTGCAGTCCTCAGGTGACAATTGCAACTGCTATTGTTTTCTGCCATCGCTTCTTTCTGCACCAGTCGCATCACAGGAATGACTGCTATGTAAGTTTTTCTTGTGGCCCAGATGTTGCTGCTTATATCCAGATATGGCTTGAGAATGTACAGAACATCAAGGAGCTAACAATCCAGCCTGAGTAGCATTGTGTTCATAGCTGGAGTCTCATTTTGATTTTCAACCAGAAGTTTGGTAGAAGCAACTAGGTGAGCATGAGGAGTTTGTTGAGAAATGTACTCAGAGACTCAAGATTGTATTTGTGAAAAAGTTGATAATGGCCAATGTTATGTTGTACAGATGGTTGCAACTATATGCATGTTTATAGCTGGGAAAGTGGAGGAAACTCCACGATCATTGCGTGATGTTATCCTCATGTCCTATGAGAATCGTTTCAAAAAAGATCGAGCTGCTGTGCACAGAATCAAGCAAAAGGTAACTTATCTATACATTAACATGGCCCTTGTGTACATTGCCAACTGTTAAAGGCTAAAGCATTAACCGACTTCTGCAATGGCTATTGTGGTCCTTCAAGGCTCTTGAAGGCCATGGCCAAGCATGAAGTGTGAATATCTGTTTGTGTTGGAGATGATCTAGTGGCATCCAATGTTTCTTTTATCAGGTCTACAGGTCTCATTCTTTCTGAGTGACACTCACAAGGTTCTGACCATGCTATTCTTGTCACGTTTGTTTTGGTTGTGCTAGACCTAACACAACAATTATTTGGTCACCTGACATTTTTTTGTGGAGTTTCTCTCTGCAATCATGTTGTATTTTCCTTGATCATGACATACAGCACATTTTGGGTGTTTATAATTATAATGATGTGTGTTGATGTACAGGATGTGTATGAGGCAGAGAAGGAGAAGGTCCTGCGTGGAGAAAGGCTGGTGCTGACGACATTGGGTTTTGATCTCAACATCCATCACCCTTACAAGCCACTGGTAGCAGCCACTAAAAAGTTTAAAAAGTTTAAGGTGGCCACAAATACACTTGCAGAAGTTGCATGGAAATTTGTGAATGATGGGTAAGCTTGTGTTCTTGAGCAGCTTACATGTGGGTGCTCAGCCCTGTACCTCAGCAAGCAACCTATGCCAAAGCAATACAACTTATTAGTTGTGTCTTGTGTCTGCCATAAAGCTAAAAGCAACTTGGTTTTAGTTGCCTTCCCTGCCCACTGGCTTTTTTGCATAACTAGTTGGAGGGGCAATGCTGGGCATGAGGCAGGATTAGTGTCCTTTGCAAAGTAAAGAGTGAGGAAGATTTGTATCTCCTGTGTCTGTCTTTTGTGTCTTTTTTCCAAATGTCACATCCCTTTAGGTTTTGGAGTGAGACATTAGAGAAACTGTGCAGGCTGCGCACATCACTTTGCTTGCAATTTAAGCCCCATCACATTGCTGCGGGTGCAATTTTCCTGGCAGCCAAGTTCCTCAAGGTTAAGTTGCCCTCTGATGGCAACAAGGTTTGGTGGCAAGAGTTTGACGTTACACCCCAGCAGTTAGAAGGTCAGTTTCTTTTTTCTTTTCAGCCTAGTCCTTTGTTAAGGCTGACTCTTCATGAGGCAAGGCTGAGCTACTATTGAGAGGAAGGCATCACACAATGCTTGAATGCGGGGCTGAGAAAGTTTAAAGAGCAAAATCTCCAAATAAAAGTCTACTTTACCTAGAGTAAGGGATTTGTTTCAACAGATTCTGCAGACTGATGCTGACTTCTGGTAGTAATGATTACAGAATGTACATGTTCTGATTTTTGGTGTCTTCTTCTCTATGACCAGTTTCTGGTTAAGGTTGTGTAGAGTTGTTTGATGCATACATTGTTGTCTCATATGTCTTCGTCCATGGTAATGGCAACCTTAGTAATGTAGATAACCTATTGTGGATTTGTTTGGCCCTCTTTGACAGCACATGAGCAGGAAAGATTAGGAAGGTGCTTCCTTCCTATAGGTTGTGTTCAAGACATATTCACCTACTTTAGCACCTGAGTTGCTGCTGTATAACACCAACATAACATTTATGCCATCAGCTGTTTAGTAGATGCTTAATTGGGGCTCACAGTGTCTGATTATGGGTTTTCACTTGCAGAAGTCAGCAAGCAGATGCTGGAATTGTATGAACAAAACATTACAGGCACTGGCTCCCTGTTGAGTGATGTCACTTCTGGAGCTGGACCAAACAATCAACTCAAACAACTTCCAGCTGCTCAAGTGATGACAGATGAAGGAGCTCCAGCTAATGGGCAGTCCTCCCTTCTGTCAGCCACTCTGAAGACCCAGTCACAGGAGTTCAAAACAACAAGCAGGTCTGTGGATGTGGAGGCGGGACAAGAAGAGTCTACAGAGGCCCAATCATCACTAGAGGAAGGTGAGGATATGGCTGAAAGCAAACCAAACGTCACAGAAATAAAAAGAACTGAAGTTACTATGCACACCCTTGCACCAGTGACAAAAGTGGAGTCAGGTGATGGAAGAACTGCTGAGGTCAAAATAGGGCCTCCAGATGATTTGAAGCCAACTGCTATGGAAAAGCAACAAAGATCACGAGTGATGGACTCATATCTCACATTCGACAAGAGGGAACCCAGCAATGATGAGGTACAGAAATGGAATCTGCTGCTACAACTTATCTCCTCCGATTCAACCTGTAGCTGGGCTTCTATTACCCTATTTCCTGCTGTAGCGGTGTTGTTGGGCTGTCTGTGTCACTGTTGGCCCCTTGATATTACACTGGGTAGCTGATGAAGTCAGTCTGAACGTTATTGTATCTGGCCATGATCAAAGATACTGCTGTTGAAGCTCACTGAATATGTATGTCATTGGCACTGTTGTTCAAAGCACTCATCAGTTTATTTTGTGTTTTTTTGTTTCGTCTGTTTCTACAGTTTGTCTCTCTCTTTTTTGTGTTGTATCTCAAATTACTCTTAATGTAATTTTTAGGTTGTCTCTCAACATGTTGAGGTTGACTGCAATTGTATGTATGTAGAAGTTCTTTGTTGAAGATATAGTCTTGTAAGAAAGTGGTGTCAGTAAAAAAGGTTTTCTCAGTGTAACTTGATGGGTAATGGCATCATAATCAGATTGTACCAGAGGTCAGCGACCAAGCTGGACATCAGCAGGGTCGTCATGCAGGAAGGGAGGAGCAGATGGTGAAGTTTGGTTACGGGCTTGAACATGAAGCAGCAGATGGAAAGAGAAGACGAGCAGATGCTGGGGAAGCTGCTGATGCTACCAAGAGGAAGAAGGGAAACACTGGTAAGGAAGACCATTCTAGTGATAAAAAGGTCAAGTCTCAGGTGCATGGTGAATGGGCTTATATGGAGGCAGTATGAATGAAGTGGTCTTGAGGCCCGGTGGAGGATGATGAACTCCCTTCAAACAACCAAGGTAAAGATCTCAAGATCCATGAAGAACAACCTGTCAACAGCGTAGAATGACCTCAAATGTGAAGTTGCAGTTGTCTCAGTTACCTAGGATGTTGTGGACCTGTAACCTGATTTTGCATAAAAATTTCCACATTGGATGGATCACAGTCATACCCAGCATGCTGCAGCTGAACTAGGGTTGCTTTTAAGAATGTGAGTTCATCTAGAATTGAAGGCCTACTTGAAGTGTAATGTGATCATGGGCAATGCCAAGTTGCATGAGATCTGAAATCTTGCCCCTAGGCTCTTGGAGACTCATTCTCCTCTGCTGGCATTGTTTTTCAGACCTGGGGACCCAATTTTCACCTGTCAGTTTGGGTGAGAAAAGTTCACATGCTTCCTTGGTGGGCCATGACCGGAGAGCAAGCTCTGTAGGGATTCAGAAGGGGCACCATCAGAGCACAGAGGATCAGGATAGGGAGGGGCACCATGATTTGCAACATGCTGGGCATGGCTGTGATCAGTTACACTCCCTCCATGCATCTTCTCACTCAGGTTATCGTCACTTCCACCAGCAACCTGCCTAATGTTTCCATAGTGATCACCCCGTGCATACAGGGAGCATGTGAATCCAGATCACATGTCACTATGAACATGAGAGTTGAGAAGAAATCTTGCCCAATCAGCTCTGAAGTTGTGTACCACAGGGGAGCATCAGAGTAGCCCTGGATTCTGGTGTGCCTTAGACCTTGTGCTGTGCAGGCTCTCAGGAAAATAGTTGGTCTACAGGCTATGACTGATCAGATGGAGCTTGTAGTTAGAATTCCATTTAATGAACTAGAATGCACTGGACAGGTGTTTCTACTTATCATTTTCTGTGGACATATTCTTTGTATAGATATGCAGGTCTAGAATCCTGTGGAGATGGGTCTGGTTCTAGGTTGGGAGGCTGTTTGTGGGTAGGTGGGGATTTGGTTCCACTTTATTTGTAGCAAAGACAATATTGATGCAAGCATCTGATTAGATGCTCAGTGTTGGGAGGCCTTTGCATCTCTCAATTGTAGGGAGAGCAACTGTAAAGTTGCAGTGAAGGCCTTGTAGTACACACACTGTATGGTTGTGTGGGTGCTGTAGTGGTTTCTAATGGAGAGAGTTTCAGACACTGCTTCCTCCATTTTCATGGGTAGGAGTGACTCTGGAATAAATTGTACTTCTATGAAGTCAAGCCAGTTAAGTTTAGTTTAGGCCACTTTCCACCGTGTATCTTATTTGAAATGATTCAAAGAGCCTACAGCACATTTCAGGTGAAGACCCTGGATTGTAGGCAAAGAGCATTATGAAACACTGTTGAAACTGCTCTAGATGTCCATTAGGAATCAAATGTTGGCTGACTTCTGATTTGGATATTGTGCACAGCATTTGGCTGACTTGATGTATTGAAAGGTTCATGGGTTCATGTTTTGTCTCATGAAAAGTGTTTGGTAATACCCATTTTGATCTGCAATTTTTCCTTGGTGTAACATCATTGCTTTGCTTCTTGGGCCAGTTGAGGTTTCAAACCAGAGAGTTTTATAATGCAGTTCTCTTTGCCTATTTCTTAATGTGGGGATGGATCAATCCTGCCATCAAATCATGCAATTTTTCATCTTTCATGTAGTGGCAATGAAACTGTGTATTCAATTTTGTGAATGTCCTGTCTGATCTTAGTTTGAGATCTTTTTGCTTGGTTGCAGCACCTCTAGTTTTTCTTTCTGGTTTGGGATTACAGGTAGTGCCCTAGTATTGTGGAGATGATGTGCAGTTAACATGTGTAAGAAAGCTTCAAGAAAGTGTAACCCAATGTGTTGTGCTGCTTGCATTTTCTTCACATTTGCTTCAAGTCTCAGTAGAGGTAGAAATTAGCACCTACTCCTGAAAAGCAGCAATCCCTAGGACTTGAGAAGTAGCATGTCTTTTATGGTGCATAATCTCCAACCCTTTGATGTCTCTTTGACACTTTCAACTTAGATGCTTTGTTTTGCAAAAGCAAGCTGAAAACACGAAGTTTACTATTGCAAGCTTATTGTCACAAAATTTGAGGATAGAATTTTCTTTTTTTCAGTTAGTTATGCCTTTTGAATGCTAATCAACATCACGATTGAATCTTCCTCTTGCTTCTGGAAATGCAACAAGCCTCAAGATGTGTATAAGTGAGTTGCATAAGGTTTCAATACTAACTAGTAGCCTGTGCCATCAGTCCAATTGTGAACTGGTCACCCAACTAAGTTTTATTTCCAAAACCATTATTTGTAATTTAATTGAATTTCCAACGACAAACTATCAAAATTCAATTTCTCCCATACCTTAGGTCTTCCAAATCACCTTCATGAAATCATACCAACTGAAGGCTTTTGAAGGCTTTCCAATGATACCAAGAGCGTAACAAGACTTGTTACTCACGGTGGTCTGGGAGATCTCATTGTGACAAACAAAACAAACAAACCACCTTCCTTCATAATAGATTTTTGCCTGGTTTGGAAAGTCAATGAAATGAGTGTAAAAAATATTAGCTACCTACTACCATTCATTGTGAAGGGGACAATTATTCCTTTGTTTTGAGTGTCTAGCACTCATAGGGTTTTGATCAGAACTCCCCATCGTGGTGTTTGTTTCAGCGGCTAAACATCTCCCACTATCTATTTCATGACCTTACATCTGTTAATGTATTACTTGTTATTTTACCTCAATCAACCTATTTTCAAAAATTGCCATTACATATTGTTTCACATTGAATAGTACACTTAGGTTACAGATTTCTCATGGGGCCTTCAAAAAAATTTGGTTGAGATATTTAACTTGTTGAAAAACATCTTCCCTTGACCCTCATTAAGTTGCCCAAGGCATTAGTTGACATTGTCAATACACCTTTCATTGGCCCAATTCACAAAACCCTATGTTCGGGAAGTACTCTATTTTCAGACCTTTGACAATTTCCTAAAATTCCCATAACAAAAATCCTGTCCTCTTCTTCATTTATTTCCTACTTCACTAGGATGATGAACATTCATCTCCAACACCACCTTGCAAAAAATTTCTTAGGCATTTTCCCAGTTGTGCG
>Ga0209208_10011408_pt1 | contig 11377 bp, 8 predicted proteins | sample S1TSphfallax_3_FD_187694 | JGI IMG/M metagenome (GOLD analysis project Ga0209208, IMG submission 187694) | Host-associated microbial communities from peat moss isolated from Minnesota, USA - S1T2_Fd - Sphagnum fallax MG (SPAdes) (version 2) | ecosystem: Host-associated > Plants > Peat moss >...
GTTTGAACTTGGATGGTAACAATTCGAGAAACAGTTCATTTTCCAAAATAAAATTCCATAAATAAAATAATACTTCATGTTTGTAAAATACAGTTGAGGTTTTTCAGTGCACACTTTGAATTTTTTTTCACAATTTAAAAAAAAAAACTATTTTTGTAAACATCAAAAAATTCATTCACTCATATTCATTTATAGTTTAATACAATGGATCAAAACCAAAGATTATTATTATTTTAAAATAATTAAAAACGCCTTGCATTGTTTTTTTGCAACTTCTTGAATTATAATTTATAGATTGTATTTTTTCCATAGATTGATTTCTGTTGTTTATTGTGGGGATTGATTTTTTTTAGAACAGGATGATGAAATTTGTAATTCATAAAATTGAGTGTAATTTCTGGGAGGGGTTTTATTGTTTTTGGAGTTGGAGAAATAATTTTTTGAAAAAGAAAAAAAAAATTCACTAGAAATAGAAAAAAAATCGAAAAAAATCGCCAGATTTCTATACTTGTTTCAAGTGGGGGGGAAGAAAAATCCAATAAAAACCGATGGCCGGAATCATCCCGCCAAAGACAAAAAGTGAAGGCCAAAAGATGGTTTCAAGTTGATAGCCAAAAATATAAAAGGGTTTTTTTATCATATTTTTCTAATAGCCAAATTTTGTTAAATCGGCTTTATGGATGATCGTCACCTGGGCTACACCAAAAACATTCAAACTTTTGACCGAAAACTTCTGCCCGAAGAAAAACTTTCGCCCCCCTGCCCATCGTCTTCTTCATTTGGAAATCTCGCAACGACGAAATTCGCAGATCGCGAGGAAGGGTTTTGCGATCCTCGCGAGAATCCCTCGAGAAATTGTAGCAAAGTTTTGCATTTCAGAGCGTCGTCGCCATCGTCTCACTATTCCTTTAATCTAGTGCCTGTACTTGAAGGCGAAATATTGGTTAATAATTTTTAGATCGCATCAGAAAAATCTTGTAGCTCAAGTTAATCGGAGCTACAGTCGACGTTGCTGCAGAAGGCGTTGGGAGTACTTGTTGCAAGACCCATGAATCTGATGCCTGCATCTAGGTTTGAGAGATCAGAAAATTGCAACTGAAAATCCTTGGAGTACATCGGAAGAAATTCTAGCAGAAAAACTACCAAGGCAGTAGCGATTTGCATTGCGTCCCATTTATCTGATTCTCCGTTTGAGAGAAGATTTCGTGTGTAACTGGATTTTCTTCTAGCTAGAGCACATCGCGAAAACTCTACTCGTATGGTGGTGGCGCAGAAGGGATTTGCACTGCGATCACGCAGTAGAAAAATCTAGTACTGGCCGGTTTGAGAGATTTTTGTGCAATTGCAAAATCTAGTTCAGTTTTGTAAGAATCCAGAATCCATGGAGCAGCTTGAAGGTGATAATACCTGTATGGCAGCTTTGTCTCTAGAAGACCGGGTTGTTGTTGCACAGGATCAGCCTTTTGAGATGGATACTCACCAGCACCAGCACCAGTGTGCGGGCGGTGGTGGTGCAGATGAGGTAGTGGGGACGACGACGACGAAGAAGAAGAAGCAAAAGAAAAAGAAGAAGGCGGCGGCGACCAAGCTGGGGCTGTTGTCTGACGGCGATTCAGCAGCTGGAGTTCAGCTACTGTTGCCATCGCAGAAGCTGGTGGAGAAGAACTTCCCATGGACTGCCGTCATCCGACCTCGACGGGGTCGATGTGCCATCGCCACTAGGTAACGTAATTCTCCTGGTTTTCTGCAAGGCCGCACGTGCAGCTAGTACTTTCTCCAAGGTTTGCTCATCATGATGATCTGAAGAATGCATTGGAGAATCTGCAATTAGGGTTTTTTCTATAAGGGGTTTTTTTTTTGGGGGGGTGGGCCTTGCTTGCAGGGCTATCAAGGCAGGAGAAGTGGTGATTGCAGAACAAGCAGTTGCATTTGTGCCTCGGTCTCAGGATCATACTGCTGTGTGTCATGCCTGTTGCAAAGACCTAGGCCACAATTCTGTCTCATTTGAATGTCCGGTTTGCAAGCATGTTGTCTACTGCCAGGTGAATTACCTCAGTCAATATTTCTCTTGATTGGACATATAATATAGATCTGCAATTACTACAGCCTTGGTTACTATCAGAATCTCTGCACTGAAAATGGGTTTTTTTTCAGTTACTGCTGCCCTGCGAGCATGTTCATTAGGTGGTACTCAGGGTATAAGACTCAGTCCACGAGACAGTTCTATGCCTACAAAAGTCTTTTGGATCAGGACTTGGTGGGGAATTGAATTGTTGTTCTACTGCCACTCACTGTCACTCACTTGCTTTCCACAGGAATGTCAAGCAAAAGCTTTGGACAACCATAGCAGCTGGTGTGCTGTCTCACAGCAGCTGAATGAAATTGCAAAGAAGTCGGACTGTGATGAGGATCTCCTACGCTTTGTTCTTGCCCTGGCCCTGAGGCAACCTTCTCGATCAGAACACAACAAGAAGGTATAACAACAGAGATCTATTCATCCAATACAGGTAGCAATGCAGTTCCCATACAGAAAATGTGTTTAGGCAATGACATCCAGGTTGAGTCTTGAGGTTGCACTGTAAGAATTTGAAGGCAGAAAACCAGGCTCATAGTTGAACTGATCAACTAGGGCTCTAATCGGTGATCCTGAGCATTTGAGATGTGGACCTTATGCATGGTCCTTTGTCTGCTAACATTGCTCATTGGTGTGCATCCTCTCACAGGCATCTGAGGATGAAGAGGATAAAAGTGTCGGAACTGTGAAAGAAGGAGTTCTCTACCCTACGTTTCAGGTAACTTTTTATACCACCACTGATCCAATCTGGTGGCCTGTGCTTACAATCAGCTAATTTGTCCCTGAATGGCCTTATCTGGCTGTGGGTTAGAAAGAAATCCTCCATCCTTGCTCACATGGGATATTTGGGCATCCTCTGTAGACCTCCTATTTCCAGCTCCTACATGCCAAGCATGTAGGACCTCTCCAATCTAGATAGACGTAAGCAAGTCAGGCATTGGAACAACAGGATGGTAGTTGCCAGTGTCCAGCATGTAAATGCTATGGATCTTACACACAGCTGTCAAATTCCAATCCACTTTTGTTTAATACCCAGTTGCCACAAGATTTGTAGTCTTTCCAGGTAGAAATTAGAAACAATATGGTTGACAAAAAGATTGTTGGGTAGAAGCAGGTATGACATGGCCAATGCAAGAAACAATGCATGATCCTTTTAACTTCTGTGGCAGGATGCATTGGGTCTACAGACTCACCAAGACAAGGTGAGTGCAGCCTGGAAGGCGTCAGTTAAAAAAGGCTGCAGCCTGCTTCTCTCAACCTATGAGTCTTCTTCAGACAATGCAGGAGGCGCCAACCAGCAAAAGGAGACAAGTTTGCACTCTTCTGTAGGTGAGAATTTGTTTTTAACATTTCATTCAGCCAGACTTCATGTCTCTCTCTCTTCTTCATCACTTTGGAATATGGCCACCTTCCTCATTGCATGGTTCATGATGACAAGCTATGGCAATTGAGCTTAAACAGTCTTTTGTTCACTTGAAATAAGTATTGTTATGTGGGCTTTCTGCAGAAGAGCTCCAGATCCTTGCAATGTTGGTGAATACAAATGCCCATGGCATGGGTGCTCAAGGGCTCCACAATACAGATGTGGCACTTGGAATTTTCCCTTTTGTGTCAATGCTCAACCATTCCTGCTGGTCTGTGAAATCCAAGATAGGAGAGTCTTGATACACAGTTTAGGGGCAGATGTGCATAAGATAGTAGCATTCATCTGAATTTGGAGATTGTACATTTCATTTGTTGAGCTAGAAGGCAGCCCTTAAGGTAGGCCTAACTAGGAGCTCTTGTTGCTGCCATTGTGCTGTAAAATTGTGTTCTTGGGCTTATTTTGCTTGATCAGTCTGAGCACATTGTATGCGTAAGAATGCAAGACAAGAAAGTTATGTTTGCTCTCTCTGGGATGATTGATTACAAATTCTGTATTGCAGGCCCAACTGCTGCTTTGCATCAGAAGGCAGTGTGATGTATGTAAGAGCAACCCAGGACATTGCAAAAGACTCTGAGGTGGGCTCTTCTTCTCCTGAGAGTATATTGATGTGCCATAGTGAACAAATGTATTTTGTAACTATAGTATTGTGTAATTTATTACTGTGGCACTGATAACAAAACCTATGAATTTTTTTCTTTGCAGTTGTGTGTTTCATATATAAATTTGTATGAACCCAGAGGCGTTCGCAAGCAAAACTTGGCCGATACAAAACATTTTGACTGCAGTTGCCCACGATGCTCAGAGCCTCTCATATCTTCAATAGATCGTTTTCTTGAGGTGGGTGGCCTGTCTCAATTTATTATTTCTCGAAGAGGAATACAAAGTTGAACATTGTCATCTTCTCCGGCAGAATCAGATGGACTCTCTGATTAGGTTCATGGCAGCTTAAGCAACAGCAACAGCATCATCATGTTATTCTATTGGCTGATGGTGCAATACCATCTTGCCAAGAGGTTTCTGCAAGCTGCTTCAAACAAGGTTCAAGTATGCAAATTCCTCAATTTTGTGTAGGAGAGTGGCAACGCTAACTACTGGCTTTCTGAGGGTGTCTTTTAAAACACACTGTGCTATTGTTCTGTGGCATTTGAGCTTTTGTGTTCTTTCGTCTTTCAGGGTTGCTTGTGCACAGTGAGAGGATGCAGTGGTGTGTTACTCAAGTCATCTTCACTGCATGCAAAGAATGTGAAAAGTGAAGACAATTCCTTGTCATCATGGCAGTGTGATTTATGCTCCCATGTGGTGGATCCACATGCACCAGGACCTTTATTTCCTGGCAAGACCCTCACACTTGACAACAAGCCCTGGGAGCTTGTCCCTGCAGCTGAAAACAGCTTTGCTGCTGCCATGGGGGTGTACAGAGAAAGGAGATTCAAGGATGCACGTGTTCTTCTTGAACGTTTTCTTGCAGACTTTTCTGGGAAGCTGGTTGGTAGTATCCTTGAATCTCACAATGGTTACAATGCTCATGGTTTTGTGTTATCACCTATTTAAAGCTCATTCCAGATTATGCCTACTTCTGCTTGTTGAAGGGGATGATGCATTTGCCAGATGATTACTGCCTCTTGAATGACTGGAATTGAAAGAAAAATAACCTACTGGTTGTGCACGTAGGTTTGCTTCAAAGTATGCACATGGCAACTGTTTCCAACTTGTGGGTTCATGTTTTGGAATCCAAGCATTTCAGTAGGGTAACTAACTCGACTGATGGGTGTGAGTCACATTGCAGCATCCACTGCATGTTCTACTCTTTGATGCATTGACACCATTGATGAACTGCTGCCGAGCTATGGGAGATGCTGCAGAGGGGTCACGTTTTTGCCACATCATATTGGATTGCCTGGAGAAAGTCATGCCCGGCCTCTCATTGGAGCTGGCCAACTTCTACTTCTGTCTTGGTGAGATGTATTCTGAGCGTGCAGAGGCCCGCAGCACATCACAAGTACTAGCCAAACGATACCGCAAGCAGGTCAGATGCCCATTGTTTACTCTCTTGACATCCTTAAAAAACATCAACAATTGCACATTTATTGAACCTCTAGAGTAGCCCATGACAGGCATGACACACCAATCAATTTGCAACCCTGTTTCAGTTAGTGAAAAACCATAAAGAGAATCACTAAGTTTACAGGGTTGGGGGGGGTGGTTGTTGAGCTGATTTCCAGGCACAGGAAACCTTTCAAAGGGTACGGGCAATTCGTGAGACATGTCTTGGAAAAGCCAACCTTCCCCCTTATTAGAGCACAACTGCATGTTATGGAAAATCCAGATTAGCTCTTATTATCCCAGTTAGCAGAAGCTTGATTGACTATACAGCTTTACAAAACCCACTTGTTTCAGACATTTCACAAGGGATACTTACTTTGACCAGCCCTTGTTCTTCATCATCCTTTCCTTTGTAATAGATTTCCTTAATGAACAATAAGTCTTTAAGGTGGCCTGCTGTCACTGGTCAGACCTGCTAGCTCATTGCCCACCCACTGCTCAGTTGAGTCCTCCCAATGGCCATTACCTACTAAAGTCATGTTTGTAAGTGCTCCAAGTTTTTCCATACAGTGCTATACAAGAGGTATTACTGAAAAGAAGCATATGGGGGATGGATATTAGAGTACCCTATCTTGTGTGTCCAAATATCAGTAGTTTGCTAATATCAGTAGCATACTACTCTCTTGTAGTCCTGGTTTCTGCAAGTACAAGAGAGTTTTTTGCAACACTTGTTGATGTTAAAGAAACCAACTGACAAAGGTGTGTATGCAGAAAGCTTATCCTCATATTGAAAAGAGTAGCATCATCCTCATTGGAATGTCACACAAACCAAACAAAACAAAACAAAACCGATAAGTTTTGAATGTGAAGCCAAATTCATGTTCGCAAATTGAAATTGTTGAGGTGTAACTTACAAAACAAAAGACATTTGTGATACATTCATGGGTGAACATGGGAGGCAAAAGCAGCCGCATATCAGTAGTCTAATTTCTTTGGAAAGTATAGATTGGTGCTCTGTCATTAAACCTCAAATAACTATTGCCAATGACTATTTTGGAGGAGAGCAAATATAAAATAAACAGCAGTAGCTGATCTACTTTCAATCAAGACCTAAGATTTTGAGGTTTTAGAGTGTAGGGTTGGTACTTGGTTATAAGGTGTCAAAATGACATTGCAGAGTTACAGCAAATTTTGATGGGCCTAATAAATTCCTCGAGGTCTTGGTCAAAGGAAGGTTCAGCAGAGAAGCAAGGCTACTTGTCTGGTAAGGACAAAAGGAAATTCAACAGAATAGTCAATATTTACAAGATCCTTGTGATCTGATATCAAGAAAAACTCATAGAATGAAACAATTGGAAAAAAAAGAAAAAAACAGTGATCTAGATGAAACTAGAGGCAAATTATGTATTAGGGAACCAGCAAGAGTACCTGGGCTACAAAATATAGCCAAGGCATATATGTGCTGGGACTATGTTTCAAACCTGGCTCTCTTGCCAGTTATCAGACATAACCAATGTTGAGGGCAGCTTCAAGATGCAGAAGTTCTCCTGCGATGGGACACAGAAGGCAGACATTATCATGCAGAGTCAATCCCCAGGAGGCACTGATGAGGGGTGGGGGTTACCTGTTGTAACTCATTCCTGGCCAGCCACTGCTGTGCTGCTGCAACACCCAAATCCCTATTTACATCAGTTCTGATAGTAGAAGGAAGAGGTAGAAAGGAGGGAGAAAGGGGTGAAACTAGAGCAGAGGGCACAAAAGGTTGCAACACCAGGATAATGACGACAAAGAAATAAATCACATGCAAGAAGAGCATGCAAGGTTGTTGCATAGGATGAGGTTGCACTGAGCAGAGATGGCTTCTTAACTGGTATGTCAAGTCACAATGTTGAAAGAAACTCAATCTTCATTCATCTTGGCAGAACCGAACCTCTATTCACAACTCATTGTAAGACGTGGTAGTGTTGGCACTCAGAAGAGTGACTCAAACTTTCCACCTTCTCTTTTTCTGTTTACACACAAAAGGGAAATGGAACTTGGAACTTTATTACAGGGTACCCATGTTTATCATAGGGGGTACTAGATGTACTCTGATGTATAAGCCATGCATCCAAAATCTCTTAGGATTCACCTCCATGCCACATACCCTAAAAATGCATATGTTTGGAAACCAAACATCTTCGAAACCTCCACATCTGAACACCTGGATAATCTTCCACAATGCATTCCATGAATCTCATACTGGACACTGTTGATACACCTACAACTAACAGATTTGACCTAATTAGAATCGAGGGGTTCAACCAATGGACATGTGACCCCATATACTGCCCCTCATTATTTCACAACAAGAGGTCAAGGATTCAAATGGCTCCATGTAGACCCTGAAAGGCCCACCATAAAGTCATATGTGGAGAGGGTGACTAAAACACCTTAGAGCTGCTAGATGAATAGCAGTTCCATAATCTCCTCTTACCAGCATGAAAATAACTGACAATGCTCAAGGATAATACTTCGGATGCTGATTTACAAATCCCCGGTGCATATCTATCAATTCAGATTGCAACTTCTTATGTTCTTGTCCATCTAGTTCATGTCAGTGACTACAACTACTCACACTCCTATCCATTCCAAATGAGTGCACTTTGGTTACTACACCTCATACCCAAATTTTGCCAAGACCCTCTCTTCCAAAAGCCTTCATGTACCCAAGTGTGAAAAACAATATCTTCGTACAGACCAAGGATTTCTCTGTATTCATGATTTTGTCAACCTGAAAAGAATTGAGAGATGACCCTACAGTGAGGAAACAGATACTTCAGATCTGACCAAAAAACCAACAACCATCAGCAACCATGAATAAAGAGGAAACCCCACCATAAAGAGGAGAAAAGTAGACTACAAGACAGAATTAAGGAGCGGTATGAACAACATTGTCAGAAATATGTATGTTCAGGGACCGTCAACAGCAACATGTATGGAATTGACCACTTACCATAACATCCCCACTGACTCATCAATTCCTGGCAAAGGGTGCAGGTTAATGTGGAACATTAACCACCATACTGAGCTTCTGTCACAAGATCAACAGTAACAGGAAAACCAAGCCATGATGCTGGCTAGCCCAAGAAAAAGAAAACTAAAAGACCTCAAGAAAAAAGACACGGACAGAAAGGGAAAACGGCCAGAAAAGAAAAAACCCAGAAAAACCCCAAGAAAATTTGACAAAGGAAAGGAAACAGACAGAAGAATGAGGGAGAACTTTCAAGGAGAGTACTGAGTGTGAGAAACAAGTCTCATCACTGCTCTCGCAATCGTTTAATCAGGGAATCAAGAGCCTTCTTCTTGGGAGCCACCCTTGTCCCACGACCAAACATCTTCTCTGGCAAATCCCTGTATTTTTCACAAATTTGAATGACTTTCTTTGAATCAAGTGCAGAGTAACTCTTCTCGCGGATAACTGGGTTAAGGAAAAGCTCAGGCTGGGCTGCTGTAAGTAGGTTCACAATCTGGCGTGCCTCTGCTAGACAGCCTTTTAAATTGGTGGACCCTGGCTGTTTCTCCAGTCCACTGCTTTGGTACTTGTCGTCAGCAAACTGTTCCAGCAACCTCAAATCCGCATCAATCCCCATCACAGCATAGACATTGAATCGTTTTACATCCTCACTCAGCAATGTTGAGACTATGCAGTTAGAGATGTGCTCCAGCACACCGCTGATAACTTTGTCAAATGCATCCAACGGTAAGATCTCTTGTGCCGTCTCTGCAAGTGTCTCCAGATAAATTATGACATCATTCAAATAGTCATTTCCACTCTGCAGGGGATCCTCAGGGGTCCAGTTGATGTTCAGTGTGAGCAGCATGAACTCATTAACCTTTGATTTGACAAGCTTGAGCATGGTATCATGTGCAACTGCTTGAGAGTTCCTCAAAGTGACACGAGCTGACAATGCACCATATGGACCTTCCACAAGTCGCATTGGGATCCCACAAAGCTTGGCCGCATGTTGTGCAAAATAGTCACATGCCCTCTCAAGCACTGTCATGTTGGCAGCAATTTGCATGGCATGTGATACACCAAGGGTTGGGCTCCTGACAAGCCTAAGCAGCGCCTCGTTCAACACATTGGTGAGCAATTTGTCAAGATATCTTTTCACAAGATCATAATAGTCCATGTGCCCACCATATGCAAGAAAACTCACTGAGTCTTCAATGAATGATCTTACAATCCGACAGCAGTCTGGAACTGTTGCTGAGAAGGGTGCAATATATGGAAATGCAGGCATCACGTCAATGTTTTGAAGATGGAAGGCCAGCACATTCATGTTATACTCATACTCCTTTCGCATCACCATTTGTTCATACTTGTCATTTGCTAGAACATCATTAATACGGTGACGACAATCAGTCAGCAGGAGTTCATGGTACTTGTCTCGCATCGTGTCAAGCACATCCAACAAAGGACCAACCTGATGCCACATGAATCCATGAAACAGTCAAACATTTACTAACATCTACACTTTCTGCCATGTCCTCATTTGACACACATACATCAGACAAAAAAACCAGACAATGCAATGATTTATATACAGTCTCGGCATTGCTACCTGGTAACCATATCTGCGAAGAGTGGCACCCAGCAAGCTCACGTAATCCTTGACCAACAGAAGGTGATTTGCTGTCTGCATCCTGGAGAATTGATCCTCCATCACCACTGTCATTCTACTAATTGCTGATTCCCACAGTTGTTCAGTGCGTGCACTGCTCATCAGGCCACCTGCAGATCGTAACACGCGATCTTCAACAATGAAAAACCCTGCCAATTGAGCAAAATAGGTCTGGTGAGACTCCAGAAAGGACTGTGCAGTTGAGATCTGCAGATCAGAGTTGAGCTGGAGTTGCCTGTTCTTGTAATAATACTCCCTGAACTGGTCTTGCATCCCAAGACATGTGTTGATGTGATAAGCTCTGTACACAGGAGTCAAGTCAAACTTCAGCTGTGAATCGTCTTCATCGAGATCCTCCATCTCCAACATGTACACACATTCTTTGGATCCAGATCGGCTCTGTTCTTCAGCCTGCCTTTGCCGACCTCGAAGTTCCTCCTCTCTTTGGCGTGCTGAGGAAGCTTGTCCAATAGAAAGCTGTCCTATCTCCCGAGAAACACTGCGTATGTGTACAAGCCAGTCATTGAACTCTTTGTTAACTTTCCTCTCAATATGTGCTCTGCAGACCGGGATTTGTCTCTCCAGAAGCTGTCGCAGAGCTCGAGCTGGGAGCACAGGCATGTAGTCTCTCTCCATGATGTCTAGTGCTTTCAAAGCTGGATAGTAGCCATTTTCCAGCACATGATCATTCACTCTCATGCACAAATCAACCACAGCAGTGCATATCTTGAGAGAGTCGATAGCTCCCATCAGATTTTTCTTGGTACCATGAGACTCAATAAGCGAATCCAGCATTGTCAACAGTCCATCTCCGACTAGCTGCAACTGCTTATTCTCTTTGGCCAGCCCGGACTTGAGTTCATCAGCATCCAGAAGCACATGACGAAGCTCATCAACAGCCCTAATAAACTCCGAGTAATGCAACTTACACAGATCCTCAATCTCAACTTCCTTCTTCTTCACAAATCCCTTGAGCTGATGAATCAAAGACTCCGGTCTCCCGATCTCGAATGCCGATCGAATGAAAGGCCCTAAGTCTTCCCCATTGCTAATGGCGGATGCTAAGGCCGAATCGTCAACTCCAATCAAACCCCCATCTCCACCTTTCTCCCCATTCTCCACACCACTTGTTGCTCTCTTGGTTTTGTTCATCCTTCCTCCTCGCAG
>Ga0209208_10011409_pt1 | contig 11376 bp, 7 predicted proteins | sample S1TSphfallax_3_FD_187694 | JGI IMG/M metagenome (GOLD analysis project Ga0209208, IMG submission 187694) | Host-associated microbial communities from peat moss isolated from Minnesota, USA - S1T2_Fd - Sphagnum fallax MG (SPAdes) (version 2) | ecosystem: Host-associated > Plants > Peat moss >...
TTCCGATCTATTAATTTTTTTCTTTTTTTCTCTTGAAGATAAAGGTTGTATTTTGTAATTTTTTTTCTTAACCATGGCTTGACTTGGTATTTTTTTTTCCCCCCTCTATAAAATTGTCCCTTATGGAACTTCATCCTAATTTATTATTCTTGAAGTGCAAGATGTTATCATTTATTTTTGTATGACCATTCAAGCCTTAAGGTGGTCCCACTTAAGCTTTGTTTCCTTTGATTGCAAAGGTATTTGCTTACCGATCCTTCATGAGTGGAAGGCAATATTTTTTTGATTTTGAAAGATCTATTTATGAGGAAAGGAGGGGAATAGGTGTTATCATAGAATCTTCTAAAGTTCCAACATCCCACATATCAAAGCAACAAAGAACCAATCACATCATCTCACACATCTACGGAACAAAGGATTGATGGTGGCTCCTAAAGATGTGCAAATTATAGAAGAATAGACACTATGGATAATTGTTAAGCCAATCACTTGTAGACAATGCAAAGTCTTGGGTGCAATTTCACATGAGCAACTCTTTCTAAGCATTTTCCCATTTGGCTCATGTCGATGAAATAGTTGATGTACAAGCAATACAAATGATAAGGTGCATTTTGTGTCACCCTACCTCTCTTTTGAATGTAACCTCTTCATGTTTTAGTAGTAACACTAGCAAACGTAAAGGATTGTTATAGTATAACCTTGTCCACATCAACACATCTCTAAATAAACAACTATAGAATGATCACATCAAAGAATTCAAGAAGTACAAAGCAAAGGTGAAAGCCAAGTATGGAGGGGCTGCAAAGCTTCAAAATCCCAAAAAGTGAAAAGGTGTACCACTTTCATCAATTGTAGACTTTTTTAGTAGTGACGCAAGTTATTCCACGAAAGATCATGTTCAAATAAGATTCATCAAAAATCTCATGCTACATGTTGTGAAGAGTATTATAACATCGAAATTGTCAAGTCTTTTTGACTTAGGAGGTTGGGTAATGAAAAGAAATCAAAAGGTTAAATTCCGTACATGTAGGCAATTTGTTTTGGAACACCTTCTCGACATGGTAGCAAAAACAATGTATAGGTATGTGTTGCCTTTGCTAGTCAAGTGTGAAACTAAAGGTGTCACTTTTGATCTTTGGATGTGTCGAATTGGGTTTGATACATTTTGCCTACAAATGAATTTCATTGATGATACTTAACAACCTTGTCATGTCATTATAGGGTTATTTGAAGCACCTAATATTGTAAGGGCAACATTGGTCAAGATAATGAAACTTATTAACACAATATCAATTCACAAAGAAGATATCAACATATGTGAAAGACAAAGGAAGTAATTTGAATATCTTGGCATTAGCCATTTTGCAAGGGCTAATTGCGAACAATTGCAATTGACATCACCATATGCAAGCATATGTTTTGGGCATGCCAATATACTATTTTAGATGATAATGTGTGTTAGAATGACACAAGTGTCGTTGAAAAATGCCCAATCAACCTTGTATGAAACAATAACTTAGATAGACAAAAAATAGTGGCAAAGGCCACCAAGAGTGGGATAAGGGTTGTAGGGTTATTGGCCTACATCCACACAAATTGAAAACACCGATGAAACCAAGTTTTTGCTAATAATTTTTTTTTTCCAAACAATTTTGAAATTTGCAAATGTCATCAATATTTGTTTTCATAGGCAAAGTCTTCAATTTCAATCTAGGGTATCATGTGGGAAGACACATGCATGAGCATTCAAACATTAGTCACCAATTGGTGGTTAATGATTGCCCTTCATTCCAAACCTTTGCCCCCCTCAATTTTATTTTAAAAAAAAATTGGTTTTAGTTTCAATTGTAAAATTGGGTCTAGGTTTCAATTTCAATTCCAAAATTGGATTCAATTTTAAACCCAATTTTGAATGTGGTTCCAAAAATTAATTCCAATTTCAATTTAGATTTCATTTATTGGAATTAACAGTTTTAACTAACTAAACCTAATGATTGTCCAACATTGGTTTTCACACATTATAAGTCATTACACCTTTCCTTTAAAACCCTTTGGGAACAAATGATTTGGTGTACAACCCTAAAGGATTTGTCAAGTGTGTTAGTTTAATTGTTCAATTAAATCCTAGTTAATTAAGGATAAACAAAATTAGTCAAGCTAATTAATTAATCTTGAACCAACTCAAATGTGAACAAGGTTCAAAATATTTATTATGAGATTTAATCTCATATTGTGTAACTTCAAATCACTTTTGGTGTTCGGATGTATTGTACCATTTAGGATATTTTTATGTTATGTGTTATGAACATGGTAACAATGATGATTATAGGTGTGAACATAGGAACGCACAATAAGTTTAAACATAATGTCCACCTTCAAATATCATGCTTCTTAAAGAAAAAATATTAGTTGTAAGCTTAGTGCCTTCTAGATGCATTACAAAAATTCTACTAGGTTTTTGTGTAGGGGAAGGTTTTTTTCCAAGGGACTTCTTTTCTCTTTTAAGGGCCAAAGCTTTACCTTCATATGAAGTACTTCATTTGACGATGAATGTTGGGAAAGAAGGCTTCTTTTCAAGTGATTTACAATTGTTGTTGTCATTCATTTTTTAAGTTAGTAAACAAAATGTCAAAATTTATTCCTTATAAAATAGTAGACAAACCCAAGTTGCCAATTGATTCGTAGGAATTAAGGAAAGAAAATAAATAGATAGCAAATAGTTTCTTTGTGTCATAAATCAAATCATTAAATTTTCATCATTTTTAGGTAGAGAATTATTATTGTTATTTTTTTAGTCTCTTTATTGGAATATAGGATGTTCACTTTGCGTGGCATATGCATAATATTGTTTAATTTTCATTTACCAATCAACTTTAACTCTGCTGTGTTCCACAGTGCCAATGGCAAAAAAAAGAAAAACATGTTTTTCAAGTCCTATTGAAAATGAAACAAGAAAGAAATAATTCATGTAATTATGAACAAACAAAAGAGGAAAAATTATAATAGATGTTAAATCAAGTGTTGGAGGCTCTCAAAAATCAATACTGTAATACCTTGGCGGCTTTGGCAATAATGTGTGGAATAATTAATATAATTTGATGATTCTAATTTGGCACTTGAGTTTTTCATTTTGAAAAATTCGGCATATAAGGAATAAATATAATAAAATCACTACATGTTCATAAATTTCCTATTCTACTTTCAATTAAACTAATCAAAGTCTATGTTATTTTGTTCTATAGTTTGTGGGTTCAAATATGGCTGTCTTTATTGAAATTTCAAGGTTTTTGACATACAATTTTGTTTTCTGAAAAATTTGAAAAAAATAAAAAATATATAATTTGTGCTGAAGCTGCCAAGGTATATCAATCTTGGGTTGAAATTTATGTATGTAAGGTCATAGAAAAAACATGAGGCATTATTATATCTGTTGCTTACAAGAAGGAAAATAAAAGACAAAAACTAAAGCAAAATATTAAAGCAATTAATGGGATTACCCCTTTTCCACCAAGTGCAAATGCTTCAAAACATTCATTTGCATGTGTCTTATACCAAAACATGGGTATTGGAGACCATTTCTCGTGACCACAAACCAATACCAATTTTAGCTTTTGAAATAACTATAAAGTTTTCTTTTCAAATAATCTAGTTTCAGTATCAAAAATCTAAGTTTTGGTTTTGGCATGTTAAAAGTTTCCATAAAGGAGTTTCTCATGATTTCTTAAAATTAAAATTTTTCTTCTTTTGAACAAGATGGACATGAGTTTTTTTTTCAAATTATATTTCTATCATCTTTTATGGCTTGTAAGTGGCATCCTCATTATCAATATTGACATGACATGCATTATATTTCAAAAACTTATTATAAGGCCAAAATTGAGGATCCAAAATCTCCTTGCTATTGTTACGCAAATTTTGGAACACAAGATTCATACCAAACACTGCTTTCTCTCTCAGATTTTCCTTAGGAATTTTCACCAAAGCAAAAGTTGAATTTGGGGTGTCAATGTTGAAGGCTCCTCACACCTTTTGCATGATGCTATTTGGTTCATGATGTTTTGCAATGTGATCAAAATGTGGGCAAGATGATCATGAGTAAACAATTGTGGTAACAATTTGTTATGTTTTAGAAGAACATGAGGAGTTTAGATCTATGATGAAAAAAGACATGTAAATAACCTTGTCTAAATTGTGTTTCAAAGGATCACAAATTTTGTTCTTGTTAGAATCATATGCACATGACTAGCTAATTTGAGCTTGGAAGGATTATACTCCTTGTTGATCAAGTCCAAAACCACTTACCTTTTCTTCACCTCTTTCACATATCAATTCTGCTAATACCTTGTCATAGGATCAGCCCAAAAACATGTCTTTCAAACTCTTGATAGTAAATGAAAAAAAAAAACACAAAAAAAATTTATGTTTGTTGTTGTCATGGTGCAAGAGTGCAAAAAATTCCACCAGCAACTGAAGAAATGTTCACAAAATACTTAGATCCTAGCAAATGAGGAAATGTTCAATGTCTAAAGAAAAACACCATGGAAGAGTCGGAAGATTGAGAAATTGAGGAAGAATAAGGAGAAAAAAAAAACCTTCATTTGTTTTTTGATTTCTTGAGGTTTGAGTTGAGGAGGAAATCTGCATACCTACTTTGTGGTTTCCTAAGATTATGGCTTTGTGCAGGGAAATAGTGTAAGGGGGGTTACCCACTCATTGCAGAAGTAGAGTGGTTAGAGGAGGCAGCATTGAGAATGCAATGGACCATCATGCATTTTAATCTCTTGCAAAAGAGGATCATGCACCTGTTTGAAAAGATGTCTCGGAATTTCCAATCTCAATGCACTGACACAATTCTTCAGATAGCTAGAATATGTCCTACCCTCTTTTGGGAATGCCCCCACTGCAGGACTTTACCCTACCCTTAAATCCACGTCTTACATATACCAAAAATATCTTGTACATCACTCTAATAAACTCTAGAAACATTGTTTGGTAACAGAGTTTAGTGAAGACCAAAGCAGGAAGCAGACAGCAGGAAGTAAATTAGACAATAGTGAAAGTGGGCATAGCTATCCATTTCTCTAAAGCCTATCTGAGAATTGAAACCAAATGTTAGGTAGTAGGTACCATGATTCCATAGTTCAGCTTTGGAGACTGGGCACATGTTTCCATAGATCAGCTTCAGAATGATCTGAAAATAAGTTCATGCTGCTGCTCAAAAGGCACAACTTCCAATCAGTTTGTACACAAAAGAACAGTTTGCAACAGAACCTCAATGAATGTATTTGAATCAATCCAAGTTTGTTACATGAAACTACCTACACACATCTCTCTCGAGCACGGGGAGAAGTAGTTAGCCAAGTTTTATAACTGGCTGTGTATGGACTTCACAAATTGGTGAAGCAATTGTGTAAAATGGGACTGCAACTACAATTTGTTCATCAGTCAAAGAATGTACATTCCTTTTCAAGTTGGGAGTAATCTGAATCAAAATCAATAATACCAGGAGTGCAACCTTTGGATGCCTCTTCCAATGGTTGTAGAGGTGATGCCGTCTTGTCCTCACCTGAGATTTTGCCAAGATCCAGCTTTATTAAATGTCTACCGAGTGAAAGCCATTAACAGTACTTTTGAACATTTCCAGCAAATACCAGAGCATAAACCACAGGAAACTCTGAAGTTCTGAACAGTCATACACCCACATACCTGTTTGAGAAGGGTGGAAGGAAGACATGGCCTCCTCATCAATCCACTCTCTTGCACTGAAGTAGTTGGTGTCTAAATCTTCAACTATTGTGGAGACCTTTGAGCCTGTCTGAGGACCATCCTTCTGGTTGGATTCACACCTGATTGCAAAACACATTTCTTATAGACAGCACAAGAACTAGGAAGATACAATGATTCTATTGCCAACACTTTTGACCATTTCAGTACTGTACTGGACGAGAAAAACCTACTTGTAGGCCATGTAGCTTTTGCCATGGAATGTATGACCTGGAAAGTCTGTATACAGAATTTCAGAAACAACCAAAGGTTGAAGCCTGGTATACATTGCAACCAAAGACTCCAACCCAACTGAGGCATACTGGAACCAGAACTTCTAGGTTTTTTAGAAGCAGCAGTTAGGCTACTAACCAGGGAGCTTCTCTTCCAGATTCAAGACTCTTTGTAGACACCAATTCTCCAGTTTGACCGCTCTTTGGGCGCACCTCGAGAACAGAACATGCATTAAACGTGGGTTCACACACAGGGGTGATTGTTGTTTCTTGATCCTTTTTCTTGTACACAAAAGTCACTACACCTGATAGGATAGCCCTTTGCAAGCCTGGGTCATCAACATCCCCAGAGTAATCCTTCCATTCACCTGCCCCTTGGTTGTCTGATCTCGAGAGAAGATCAAATGTGTCACATTGAGTGTCCTGGGACCAATGAACAAAAGAACCATAAGCAATTGGAACATTGATCTTGCGGTTCACCTCCTGAAGTGAATTGGACCTCTTACACTCTGAAGCCATCATTTCCTATCTTTGTCTCAGTTTTACTCTCAAGTTAACTCAACATTATCCTACACAATCTCCAGCATGCTTTCTCCATTCAAATAGAACAATGTCCTGCATTTCTCTTCATAGTTTCAGAATCCTTGTGAACATGTAAAAGTACCACAATCTCACCAAATGCAGCATGAAGAGTTCTCGAAGCTCCTCCCTACTGAAGTGCCTACCCCCAGTGTCCACACCGAACTGTGCACCCCTGCACTCTTCAACAGCTGCAGCTACTTCTCCTTTCATGATCTGGCGCTGATATATCTTTTCTTCAATGCTGCAGTCACCCATGAACTAGCTAAAATCTCTGTTTGCTGGTAGCATGGAACTGCTTTGTACTACCATGCGAGCATGCCATGGGTTTGGTTGGAAACTACCTCAAATGCTTGGAGTTATTGTTTTGGAGAAATTGTAGCAGAAGTTGTTAACAGCAGAATAATGTTGCTGAAATACAAGATCACAGCAGAGGGTTTACAGAAATTTCATCAACCTGCCAGTGCTGAGCAGTCTGTAGATGATAACAGGTTTTAGCTGCCCCTCTCTCCAGATACGAGCCATTGCCTGAGCCAACAGATGATTAGTTCATCAAACACAAGACATATCACAAAAAATATCGAGTCTGCAGCCTGCATGCACATATAAGCAAATCCATAGATCACCCTTGGCTTGCACACAACAAGAAATGAACATTATAATCCAGCTGGACAAGGTCATGACATCCAATGCGCTCAGTGAGAGGGGAATAGTCAGGAACCTGCCTGAGCATCGGTAGCTGGATTCCAGTCAGGGTCAAAAAGCACAAGTCTGCAGAGATTACAACTCACCTTAGTAGCCTCTTGCATGCAAAAGAGCCACATACAGCTAGCTGTAAACAAGTCAGTTCTTGAAAAACAAGGCAGAAAAGGTTTTGAAAAGTTGAATTTTCAGTGAGGAGTGTCTCAGACATTTACAAACCTATATCCAAGGACAGTGGACCATAGTACCTTGGCAGCTTCAACAGAAATAATATTATTTTCAGAAATCTTAAATCTTCAAAAAAACATCAAAGAAAAAAAAATTGTGAAGGAAAATATTGAATCTTAGAGAATATTCTATTAGTCAAAATGAAAATTTTAAAACTAATTAATTATCATACAAACATGTGTCAAAGTTGCCATGATACTATGGTACTTTGATTTACCTTTTGGATAGAATTCCACTGACATTCCTTATCTTGAATCTTTAGTAGTTGACTGCTTAGCTACTAAAAACATGGGTGAGTTTAATCCTGGCCTTCATGACATGCGAAGCCTGCTTACCTGCTGGCTCCGATAAGGTTGAGGCCAGTGCCTCCTGCTTTTGAAGATAAAAGGAAGACAAAGTGTTCACCATAACAAGAATTGAACTGATCCACAAGTGACTGTCGGGTAGAAGCTTCAGTTGAACCATCCAGCCGCAGCCATGGCCATCCCTGGCTCATGCACAACTCCTGTATGCATTATGCCACATTTTTATGTCATCCAGACTCAGCAACCAGTACCTGAGAGTCTGTGGCCATGGATGACAACAAGCAGAGTGTATATTTCCAGAGACATGCCTACAACTTTGCCCAGGTGCTCATGTTGTACAAATCACATTGGAGAAAAGACGGGAACCCCAATCCAGGGCAAATAAACTTCAACCAAACAGCACATGATTTAAGGTCCAGATGCTGACAATAATAATACCTGAATCACATCTAATGTTTGAGTGAAGTTTGACACCACAACAACTTTCTCACGTGCATTAGGCACTGAGCTCATGTAAGCTGTCTGGAGAAGTTGAGTTAGACATGCCAATTTGCCTGACAACGACCAATCATCCTGCTTGTCATCCACACTGCAATTCCAGAAAACTGAATTTAAGGAATGCAATTGGAAATGCTTCACCAAACATACACAATGCTATTGTTGTGGACACACAGAAGAACAAGGCCTTCATTTTCTAAGAACAGCAATACCTTATACCTACCAACATTTCAACTTTTTCCAAAAGATAGTATGGGCTAACAGAAAGATGCAGTTCTGAGTTGCAAGTGCTAATTAGCAATAATATATATATATATATGCTTCGTACCTTGCTTGAAAGTGCTCATTAAATTGAGCCTTGAGTCTGCTCCTGTTCATGCTAGCCACATCTGCAGGGGACTCAGAGGAAGGTTGTAAGCTTGTCTCTTTTAGGCAGCTGAGTACAAGCCGAGGGTGATTGCACAGCTTCCTCAGGATACCTATAGCAGACAAGATTGTGGCAGATGTATTGCTCGATGAAAATAGTGCATCAACCATCTGCCCATAGAATCAACTCAGGTTTTGTCAGGTTAAGAAAAACTTCAGTCTAGTACCTAGAAATAGCAGGACCATGCAATTCAAGTCCAAGAACAATATGAAAATCATATTAGACCCAACATCTAGCAATGGTGATGACTGACCGTTGATTTGACAAACATCTCATACAGAGAAATCTGGAGAGGCTGGAGTCTGCAGAAGACTACAAACCTGCAACAAAAATGACCATGATCAAGGTTCTGGGGAAATTTTGTTGTCTGAACATGATGCTAGAGAGAAGCCAGGCAAACTCCTTAACTTGATACTATGTTTGCATGGTCACATCCATGAATCTCGTGTGTAAACACTCTTGGTAGTACCCGCTGCTGTGGATTATGTTGGAAGTAGGTCCAGAATCTATGATTGTCTAAACTGATGCTGATCTTGAGGATTTCATATTCCAGAACACCACCTCAAAAGACATAAGCAGAGACATTCAGAACTAGGGATTTCCATGTTGAAGGTAGCTGCTCGAGCAGTTAGTATATTGACTGTGCCTGCACCCTAGAACAATAAAGATGGATGTTGTAAGTTCAAGAACAAGTTTCCACATTGTGAAATGTACTCTGATTTGGTTGGCAGGTATTTCTTGTTGATGTCTGCTGTCCTCCGCAGTATGCAAAAGCGAGTTCTTGTCTGCAGCTCCAGGGACCTTGCATGGCCCACTTCTTGCTCCTCTTCACTGAAGTGCACATCACAGAGTAGTGCCTTCAGATGTACATCAGAGAACTCGTTCAAATATGATGCTTCAAATACACCTTAAACACACTTCCTTCACTTAAATCTCCCTCCCACACTCAGGCAAACAGTACACAAGATGCAGGCAGATTAACTACATATAAGCATAGGGGAAATGTTTCTTGAATGGATTCCAGATGAAAATCCCACCTTGCATCACGGTCTCGACTACGTTGAATTGGGTCTGCATACAGCCGCTTGAAGGCTGCAAGGGGTCCTAGGAGACTCGGGTTGGCAAAGTCAATCATGGCATAAAATTCATTCAAATCATTCTGCACAGGAGTCCCTGTCTGCAACAGAGCATCAGTCATTTTTCAAATGCTTGATGTGCAAGACAGTCCCATGCTAATTTGCACAGGTGCTAGTGACCCAGTGAAATTGGTGCATCATTGATAATCTGGTTCTGTTCATCTTTCACAAACCTGGTGACCCTTAAGGCATTGACCACAACTTGACCAAACATACTCTGTTCAATGAAGAGATGTGACTCACCAGCAAAATTCTGCGGGGACACTCAAGCCCAAGTAAAGCATCAATTGTCTTGTTGCCAGAACTGCCCAAAGTTCAACCAGGAATGCAACAAACAGAGAAAAGGAGCTTAGGTTCCAGTCTGGCATTAATATGAAGTTAGAATTGCTCAAAGAAAGAATGGAAGTAAACGAACCTATATGCACTTGAAACTGTAGCATGGAAGAGGCAGACATTGTGGAAGCAAATCTGTCAATCAAGGTTGGGAGACATGTGATTTGAACCAGTTCTTTAGGCGGTGAGCCTCATCACAGACCAAGAGCCCTGGTTTGGCAGATGCTATTGCATCCTGGTATTTCCGTAACAGCTCATAAGAGGTGATCAGTAGGGGACACAGCTTGCTGCTCTTAAAATCTGCACACTTCTGCTTTGCCTGCACTCAATGGCAAACAATCTCAATCTTGTAACCATAGACAGAAGCACAGAGAGAGAGTACAGGTATCAGACATTCAACTTCTTGCTGGACTCAGTTGCCCTACTATATGAATGCAATTTCAATGAAGTTTCACACATTCAATTACCTCTTTTGATGTAGTGCCACCATGCACAACTAGAGGTCTCAACCTCTCACTGCCCAGCCACTTCTGCACCTGTACATAACAAAGAAGATTACATCCAACAGAAATAAGGTTGCTCCTAATGTGAAAGTTAACTAGTAGTTGCTAACATCTGTGAGATCATATTTAGTTAGTTTGCAGGGATGGATAGAGCCATGCAGATCTGATTCTCAGACATGCATTTTTATCACTGTACCCATTCATCTGCCTGTTCCCATATGTTACTATTCATGTTCTGTAAAGATTCCTGAGTGTCCTAGATAACCCTTAAACCAGCCTTGGGTCAGATCAGGCAGATCCAGTATCTGGTACAAAGAAGACTGTCCTTGATGCATCAAAGCATGCGACTGTGGAGGACTACTTGAATTATAAAGTGGTGTCTCCAGAACAAAAAAGAAGCTGATCATGAGATCTGAACCATGGTTAGGAGGACAATACCTCCTTTTCCCAATTTTGCACAAGTGAAGAAGGGCAGATCACGACTGCACGCTTCAAAGTGGGATGACCAGCAGGGCCCTGAACCCGCAATCACTTAGTCAGACTAGCTTAGAGAATGATCAGTTGCTTCATGTTTGCAACCTCACAATTCTTGACCATTAGGTCAAAAATATAACAAAGAAGAATGTTCAGCAGGGAATATCCTTAGCTGGCCTACCTGTCGAATAAGTG
>Ga0209208_10011410_pt1 | contig 11375 bp, 6 predicted proteins | sample S1TSphfallax_3_FD_187694 | JGI IMG/M metagenome (GOLD analysis project Ga0209208, IMG submission 187694) | Host-associated microbial communities from peat moss isolated from Minnesota, USA - S1T2_Fd - Sphagnum fallax MG (SPAdes) (version 2) | ecosystem: Host-associated > Plants > Peat moss >...
AAGCATTTAAACTAGGTTTTTAACCTCGTTTACGAGATGACACATGTCAACAATTGAGAAAATGAAAAAGAATGAAATTAAAAATAATTGAAATAAAAATATATCTTATAAGCTATATTATATATAATAAATTTATAATAATAAATATTATAGTTTTAGAATTATTGTTGCCCAAGTTTTTGGGTCCAATTTGTAGTAATACAAAACAATTAAACAATGATTAAATTATCATTAATGACTTCACATATATCATTTATGACTAATGGATGAAATGTGTCACATCATTGTACCACATCATCTCCTAAATGATTATTGTCCTAAACAACTCATTTATAATGACTTTACGGTTATTAATCATTTTTCTCCTTTACGATTAGAATATTGATCATAAATTTAGTCAAATATTTGAAGATTTCTTCTAGTGAAGATTTGTTCAACATTCTTATTTCTAAATCAAATTGAAAAGAAAAAATCAAAAAACTTCATTTCATTAAATGATTGGCGAAAGTTAATGTAATCAACAACTCCAACAAATGAAAAGACAACAAACCATAAACACAACCAAGTTGTTAAATGTGGGGTAGTTGAAAGCTCTTCCCCCATCGGTGTGGCCTCAAGTAGACTTGCAACAAAGAACCTCCACAATTAAACAAAAACCAAACAAGCTAGCAATAGTCACCACAATACTAGAAACCTTTGTCATCCCTCACCTTAGAAAACAAAATGCAAGTAGATACAATATGACTAACGTATAAGAGCGAAAGTTAGTTATTATTTCACAATTTCTTCTAGTGTTGACAACTAGTGTGCATTTTCACATTCACACCAAAATGCAAACAAAAAGAAATTTGTTGAAAGAGGACGCTCCACAACCACATACCTTCTTGGAGTTCTTCACTTAGATCTGGACCTTAATAAGAAATGATTCCTTCAAAAGATCCATTAGCCAATAGAGGGCATTCATAACTTTGACGGTTTAACAATGTTTTGATAAAAAATGAACGTTGCAAAGATGAAAGAAAGTTGCAAAAGGTGAAGGAGATAGAAAAAAAAGGCATGCAAACTGAAAATTAAAAACCCTAAATACAAACTAGAAACTACAAAACCTTAACCATAAAGGGTATAAGCTAGGTATGAAAAGGATATAAGCCAAGTTTTTAGGAAATACCCTTTGCGCATATCTCCCCCCATGGGATCTGATTACATATATTTGAACTTAGGAAGTTCTGATTATGAGGTGGGAACAAATACCAACTTTTGGAAAATGGGTGGGTAGGATGCAGGTCCAAGTTTTAAAGAAAGAGGTAAGTGGCTGGGTATATATAGATATCATGTTTGATACCCAACAAATACCCAAAGGTAAGTTAAATACCCACCCAATACTGGTTTGCACTCCAAAAGATGCAGGCCTCCACAATCATAAAATGCGCCATAGCTGTGAGATTAGCTACCTCCCGACTCCCACCTCTTTTGGACCTTACATCGATGATGACTATCATCTCATACAATTTATAAGGGCTTGGTAGGCGAAGGATGGATGTCTACTACTTTTGTTCTTGAACATGGAGATTCACCAAATTTTGCCTAAGCTCAAAAATGAACCATGACAAATCTTGCCTTGCTAGATAGAGAACCATAAAACACTTTTCTTAAATCTTTCTTTCCCTTCTTCTTTTATCCTCCTTTTTTCCTTGGGAATAAAGTCTTGTAGTTTCACAACAAGGTTTGGTCAGTATGAATATTATACTTGGCCAAGTTTGGCCACCGATTAGCAACTGACAAAACAATATAATGCGGGAGCTCTCCCCCAAAGGGAGAGACACTACTCCACACAATTTAGTTTTCATTTGGTCTCACATTCTTTGAGGAATGTTCATCAGGTGTTAGCTTACCATGAACATGTATTGGGAACTTGATAGAACATTTCCTATTTTCACTACAGTTGCTGGTTTCAAGTTTCAACTTGCCATAAGGGGAAGAGTCATTATTGTTTTCTCATCTTTATAATTATGAAGAAATCATTTCTTCATTTGATCAACCATCAGGAGGATGGTTACTTACATTTGGGTACGACAATCAACTACACACACACACACACACACACACACAAACATAGACATAAACATAAGAATGCATGGAGGAAGGTAGTCAGATTAGAAGACCCAAAATAGAAATTTTGAGAAGCTCAGAGACAGATTTTGGAACTTGGCTTCCAAGCTCCTTGAAACAGGGAGAGGGAGACAGAATGGCAGGTCTGGGTGAGAGCTGACATTTGCAGAACAATTGTAAGCTGACAGACACCTCCACCAGATTTGCATGCATGTGATTAGAATCAGTAAAAGCCCTTGTGGAACTGGCACTGTGTAGGGGCGGGGGGAGGGTCTTCAGTGTGTATTTTAGGTAGGTGTAGAGCTCTAATATTATATTTCTTCTAGGTTCACTGCACAAGATGCTAAATACCACTTCACAAGCTCTGTCCAAATGCTCCTAACAAGCTTTGTCCAGCCCATTTTCAGGCTTGTTTCTTTGCACATTGCATAAAAGGTTCTGCACAATTCTGCTAAAAAAGGTTCTTATTTTTTCTTTTTTTCCTGTAGTCCCAAATTGATTTTCTTCAAAAATATTTATTTGACCCAAACCCATTTTGAAACTAGCACTTCTCAAGAGACATTTGAACAGACCAGCCAGGTGCATTTAGAAATCTTGCAGTTTACAGCCCAATTTGTGAAGTGCTTAGGGAGGGAACTCAGTTTTCTCCTTTCATTCAAATTTGCTAGAGACAACCCACTGCACAACTTTGGAATCCTGGATAGGTAGTAATCTTGTGAATAAATAAATCACCTCACTCTTTGGGTTCACCTGAGGCAAGCCTCAATGAATAAAGGAATCGGAAACTCCAACCTTTCTCTAAAAACCAGTGCCAGAAAACATGAAAATTGCAGTCTGCTGCATTGCTTGGAGCAGATCTGCTCAAAACTTCCCAAAACTCTGCCAAACAAGTGGAAAATTGCAGTTGACTGCAATGCTTCACTCACCTAGAAAATGAACCCAATTTGGCATTGTGATTGTTCTGCTCTGTCAAGCAGCATGGCAGTTTGATGATGCTCCTCACTTTATGCAGAGAGAAACATCATCAGATGATGTTGCTTCACTTGTGAACCAAATCCATACACACACTGCATTCCTGTCATGACTCTACTGACCAAAGAGCAAAATGCCCACCTGCTGTTTGAGGGGTAGGGATGTAAACCCCAACAATTTACACATAACATTCAAAACATTTGCAGTCACATGTATTGTGTCACAAATCCTGTGCAGAATGAAACACAAGTGTCTTCATAAACTCAAGACTGAATGTGCAGATTATCTCAACAGCCATAAGAAATGCATCAAAATCTTTGTCAACAAGCATGTCAACACAAAGTTTTAGCTCCAGTCACCCAATGTGGGATTGTCAAAAGAAAGAATGTACAAAGACATTCCAGCTCCCAAGTCAAATCCAAATCCCTTAAAGGGTCATCATCAGAACAACACAGGCTGGTCCATCTTCTTCAGAGAGAAAAAGGGCCAACAACAAAAGACTAACAACCACTTAAACATGCAGAATTGGGCATTACCATATATATAGATATACCTTGTTCATTGAAGCTGCTCAAGAAACAAAAGACATTGCACAAGAGAGGAGGAAACAAACTCTTGGGTCACAGGCTGATTGAAAAAAAAGGTGGACACAGACAGTCCAAGTTCCATTAAACTTTAGTAAACCTCTCTGGATTCAAAGAATATAACAAAGGAATGTGGTTTCTTTTCCTATAATACATCATCAGCAGATCAAGGAGATGCTAAGTAAAAGAACATTAAGTCTCACTTGGCAAAGGATTGCCAAGGATTTTTATCACTGGGTGGCATCTGCTTGCTCTTAAACCACAGGCGGCTGAAGGTGTGGGGGATAATAATTATACCTACCTACCGACAGCCAAATCTCAAATGGAGGATTTGTTCTTCTTCTCTGTATCTTGAAGGGCCGGCATTGTGTACATCCATCCAGTCAGAGTTCCAGGGTTTGAAGGCAAAATTTGGAATCTGAAATTTTATGTAGGCAAGAAGAATCCTTACTTACTTACAACGATAATGACTGGGGTTTTAGGGTTGGGAGTTTTGGACCATTTGAGGTTGTTGAAGCCGCTGCCTGTGACAGCAGCAGCTCTGCCTTAAGCTGCAGAGGATCATCTGTATCATTCCTCACTCTCTTCACCTTCTTCGAGATGAGGGATCGGTGCTTGAAACCAAGCATTTCAAGAATCTGGTTATCACCAAAGTTGAAAGCTCGCTCCATCTGTGTCAAACATCTATCAACTGAGTAATCACCCACCTTGGAGCAAGGCTTGCAACCGACAAAATGTGTCACAAAAGGCCATCTATGATCACCTAACCCCGGGTGATACTTCTCCATCATCTCCTCATAGTGATCAACCAGGATAGCCCAGTACCCATGCAGATAGTAGGAGTTTTCCAGAAACACTTTGTCAGCCCACTCATCTGTCTGTGTCACCAAGAGATAGACCAATGCCGATTGATCATCAGCTTCAAAGTTGGGTCTTCCTTTCAAAGCCTTGGCAAGCAATGCACCTGCAAGACGGAGGAAGCAACCACAAAAACCCCATAAAACAAAATGTCCAAAAAACATAGAGATAATGTGCTGCAGCGGCAGCATCTGGCCCCTGAGTGATTGAGTTCTTGAAGGTTTTGAGGAGGAGTTGAAGAAGAAAGAGGGAACAAAAAAACACAAACACAAAACACATGATCTTCTTCTTCTTACCTGCTTTGTCTCTGATGATGCCTTTGGGGCCCATGGGAGCCCAGGCATCAAGGAGATCCAGAGTCCATTGACAGTTGCGGATGAGGAAGGAACCAGTATTGAGGCCGGTCCAGCTCTTCTCCTTGAACACAAGCTCATCAAAGCCATGCATGACAAGATTGTATTTCTCGTATTTCTCAAGCGGAACCTCGAACAACATATCCGTGAACATGGCATCGCTATCCATCCACCAGATCCACTCCACCTGCGGATGCCCGAGCATCAGCTTCCGGATGAGCGGAAGCTTAGCCCAAAACCCAGCCATCTCTGCATCCAAATGAGCCATGTTGTAGAAGATTTCGATGTTGTGGAGACGACAGTAGTCGATCTTGTTCTTGATGGACATGAGAAGGTAGTGATCTCCCACGGGATTTTCGCAGGCGGTGGGTTGCGAGCCCGTGACAAGAAGCATTCGGGGCTTTCCTTTGGTCGTTGTGGTGACGTTGGGATTCTTTGCTTTCCATGCTTGTCGTTGCTGATCCCAGTCTGTGATCACAGGACCCAGTCGATACGGTTTGTTCGGATCGTTGCTTATCTGGTCTTTATCGTCTTTGTCTTCTTTGAGGAGGAGTCTCTTGGCAGGTCCTACTTTGTTCTCTTCTTCCACTTGAGCAAGAACTCGGCCCGACCCAAGCATCATTCCACCGGTTGCAGACTTGAGATGCATTCTGATTTCCTCAAAGTCCTGTGCTGGTGTCCCGAATTGTCCAGCTCCTATTGTTCCTCGCAGCACCAGGACCGTCATCAAGCCGCACATGATTGTTACTTTCAAGTTCCTCATTGTTCTCTGCAATCGTCTTCCTTTTGGCGTCGACAGGAGTCTACTCAAGAAGCTCGAAGGAGAAGGGGAAGAAGAGGAAGAAGCAGCAGCCGGCGACATGATAGATGGATGCAGACACTAGAAGAAGCCCAAGACTCCTCCCGCCTATCCTCTACTATAAGTCCAGTCCTCCAAAACAAGAACACCCACCCCAAAAAACAACGACGACAACTCCCCACTTCCCCAAACTCAAAACTTCACACACAAATAGTCTCCAATTCTGTTTCCTCTAATGGAAATCCACCAAGAACAACAGGACCCACCATCCACTAACTTGTAAAACAACTTCCTCTGCAACTACTACTACTACTACTACTACAACTTGTGAAAAAGAAAGCTCCTCACCAACAAATGCCAGCGAGCAAAAAACAGTGTTGTACCAACCCAACCAACCAACTAAATGCAACAAGAAACAGCAACTCCCCCCCCCCACAAAAAAAAAGGAAAAAAAAGAAAAGAAAACTCTACAACTTCTTAGTAGTAGTAGCACTGGACACTCAAACCAGATCAAACTCTACAGCAACTGATTGGTGTGAGTCCAGAAAGACACACCACTCCCACTAATCAACAACAACAACAACAACAACAACATTGAGAACGAAAGGAAGAAAGGAAGAAAGAAAGAAAGAATGAATGAATGAATGAATGAATGCATGAATGAAAGAATAATCAAGGTTCAATTGTTGTAGCAGTAGGAGGGAACACAAGTCTGAGCAATCATGTGACGACTGTTGCAGGCCAGAAGCAAGTTGCAATGATGCAGATTCGGGAGGGAATGCAATAAGTTGTGAGCTTTGGGGTGGGGAAGTAGCAGCACCAGAGGAGGAGGAGGAGGAGGAGGAGGAGGAGATGGCAGAGAAAAAGAGGCTGGGCTGGCTGGTGCTGCAGCAGCAATGGAAAGAAAGAAGGAAATGAAATGAAAGGAAAGGGAAGGGGAAGGGGAAGGGGAAAGGGAAGGTGGCGAGGAGCTGGTGGCGAGCTGGTGGCGAAACGCGTCTGTCTCTTCTGTCGCCGCCGCTGCTGGGCTGTCAAAAGCTACCCTAATTCATAATTGAGCTATTAGTCAGCCCAGGTCAAAAAATGATTTTTAAAAAAATAATAATAAATCAGTAATTTTTTAATAAATAAATAAATAAAATAAATAAATATGGAAATATATTAATGTTTTGACCTTATGTCAATTGATCATCACTGGTACTGTGAAGTAGCTAGCAGGAGAGCCCCAAATATTCATTATTGAGAAATTTAGGCAAACCCAGGTCAAAATTCTACCAGGTAGGCTGGTAAAATTGATCTGTTGTTTGTCAGGGGTGTTATATAATTTTATTATTATTATTATAGTTTTTCAATTATAGTATTCAAAGAAAGAAAGACTCATTCCAAGAACATCATGTGATGTGAGGTGGGAGGAATGTGGGGGGGCACTCTTAGGGTTTTTTCTCAAGAAAACTTAAAATCTTTTAACATAAGATTTAGAGATATAGAAAAATTTAGCTATTTTTTCTGACAATTTAGCAAATTTAATTGAATTTTTATTTTTAAAAATCGTTTAATTTTTATTATTATTATTTTTGGGGGGTGTAAAAAAATCATTGGCTGAGAGCTAGAAATTTGGTGCTAAATGGCTCCTTTTCTTGATCTGACCACCCTCAAGGATCTAACCAAGTCTCAAGATCCAAGTCTTAAGGAATTTTGTCTCTTGAGTGGTGGTGATCAGGTAGTACCTCTCTTTGGTGAAAGCTGTTTTGGAGTTCTCATGGCACCATATGTGTAGGTTGCATAGGAGAGAGAAAATTAGGTCTTGTAATGCCAACAATTATCTGATCCATAATTTTTTTTTAAAATCAAATTTTCAATATCAATAAATTGGGAAAAAAAATTAAAATTAAAATTTATTTGAATTTACACTAGAAATTCCCAAAATTTTGGTCAAAAAATGACAATATGTGTTGAAAAAAAAATGTTGATTGTGAACTATGCTCCCCATCCCTTGAGAATGACAATGAGAAGTTGAGAACTTAGGGTTTGACTTGGGAGATTAAGTGTGTTTTGTTCACATGATTCATAAAAAACTAACCTCAAGAGTCTTAAGTAGGAGGAGAGACATAGGGATGATGTAGGTAGTGGAAAATGTCATGGGTCTCTTCTATTTGTCTACTTGTGTTCACAACAACAAAAAAAAGTAGGCTAGGTACCAATATAAAAACAATAGCTTAGTTGTAAACACAATAAAAGCAATCCACTAATGGATGATGAATGAGGAAGGACAACTTGGGTTTGAAACATTTGAAATCAATCAATAAGGGCAAATGAAACTTAGGGATACCCTAACCAATGTCCATAGCTAGCTAGATAGCTTCAACACATGTTGTGCCAAATAATTAATTAGTTTTGAGAGATTCATTTTTGACAATTAAAATATTCTTAAAGATTCAGTATTTCCCTTCACAAGTTTTTGTTAACTGAAAAAAATTGAATTTCAAAAATTTTAAACATTTCTGAAAATAATATAGTTTGTGTCGAAGCTATGGAGGTAGTAAGTAAGGTTAGTAAGGCTTGCATCACTATAAACAAGATTCATAACTAGAATAATCAATTGTTCAAACAAAGAGAGAGAGAGACACACATGATGAATTGTTCAAATAAAGGAAAGACTTTATGCTTATATTATTAAAGTGGAGAAAATCTTATAAACTACATTCGACATTGTTTTAGATAGAAACGACCAACATCGACATGAACCAAAACATCAAAGAGGAGGGCGATCAATCAATGATGAATCTAATAACTACTCTTGTTGAACTTGTTCAAGACTGAATTACTTATACTAATCACCAAATTAATGTTGGGTGTTGAAATTAGGCCATGCCTCTCTTCTCTCTTCTCCCCAACCCCCCAACCCCCTTTGATGATAGAGGTGGAGTGAGTTAATAATCGCATGCTCAAGTTTCACAAAATTTTGAAAGAGGGTAGAAAACAATGTTTAAACAATGGAGTTAAGATCCCATATCAAGGAAAGATATCTCTCCCCCATCAAAGGAACAATAAGTGGCACTCCGAATAAAACTTCAAAAGCGAAATTGGATGAAACTCATGTTACATAATGGAAGGTTGAACTGACAAACTCACGATAGACAAATTAAAAGCAAACGAATTGTAAGCCTAATAACACATGATGATGATGATGATGATGATGATATGGGTATGATGAACGGAGACCAAAACAAAAGCGCAAAATGTTTGTGAACCAGATTGATTGAATGTGGGATTGAATTGAATGGTAACCCGTTGGATTGATGATGGTATGTCAATCCTCTTCAACATGCAAAAAGTCTAGCACATGAGCGGCATGAAAAACTCTGAACCTGAGGAAGAATCATGGGGTTGCTAGGGCAATGGAGCCGAATACAAAACCTAACTAATTGAGCATAATGGGAGTAGGAAAAACCAAAGAATATTTTGGATGGGTGGGGTATTAGAATTCCCAAAGTAGTAAAAATCATTGGGTAAGTATTGGCACCATTGACGGGATTGAGAATTCATATATTGTTGACCATACCTATTATTGGTTCTATTAATGATTGTGTAGTGCATCAGATCAAAGGGTTTTTTGTTTTTTTTGTTTTTTCCTTTTAGGGTTGCAATGAGCCTCTTTGATTGGCCCATCATTAGTCACCCATGTTTGCATACAACAATAACCCCACTCCATGAGGGTGGGTACCTATTGTTAATTCTATTAATTACCATGGTACCTTCACAATTTTGACATTAAATATATTATTTGTGGAGAGGCTTCTATAAAAATAGGGGGAAATACAAGAGAACTCAAAACCAATGGAGGAAGGATTAAAAGGCATAAATAAACACATGATAATATACACTTCCAAATAATATATTTGGGTGGTTCACCAATGGGAAAAGAACCTAGGCAAGCAAGGCATTTTTGGTGCCCAAAGGCACAACTATCAACCAAAGGAACAAATGAATTATTGTAAAGAGAAGAGAACAGATTAACAACATTCCTTCCAAACAATTCATCAAAAAGCAAAAGACCCACAAAAAAAGACAACCTTGAAGAATTATGTCCCCCAAAAAACACCAAACTCCCCCAAGCTTGGATTGCGCCATGAAAAGGCCTTTGAAAAATAACCCTTTTCCCAATAGAGAAGGAAGGATTGTAAAGCTTTTTGCATGGAAAGAGTTAGACTAGGAAAGGTAATGAAATGAAATTTATACCAAAGGCCATATTCATAAAAGGCAAGGTGAGGGAGGGGACATGAGGGAGAGATATTACAAATGTAGAAAATGGATGGATGGATGGATGGATGGATGGATGGATGATGACTTGGATGATGACTTGCATAATTGAAGTTTGGGGATGTTAACAAGTAGGGGCTGTTTGAATAGGGCTGGAGTTCTGCAATGGAAGCAAACTTTACTTAAAAGTCCACAACAAACTCCAACAAATGGGTCTGACAGAAGAAGAAAAGAACTCCAAAACCATTGACCATAGTGCTACTTATTGCTTGGTCTACTAAGTTCTTTGTAGGTGCACCTAAAGTTCTTCTTTTTAATTTTAGTGCTGGGTGCCTCTGATTGGCCCATCACCCAGAAAAAAAAAAAAAAAAAAAAAAAGACACAATTTTGGACACTTTCAAAATAAATTTATTATGAATTTTTTTTCGTGTTAGCCCACCTATATAGGTCACAAGACGTAAAAACTTTTGTGCAAAGGATATGACATAAAGTGTGGTGCTATTAGGAACAACTTGGGGAACACAATGATGGGGAATTTCACCATAAAAAACTATCATGATGAATAGGTGGGAAAAATGTTGTGAACATGTTGGGAACCATATGGAACACATTGGGAACATCAAGATCCCTTTATACAAAGGTTTGGTATCCCTACATTTGAGGGACCTACATTTTAGGGAGTCCAAAGCTTATTTATTAACCCACGAACATGTGAAAAAATGTTGCATACAACCAACCAACCAACATCAATTTATCTCATGTGGACATCTTGGTGAAGTTCTTCACCGTGGAAAATGTGTCATACATTTTCAATCCCATTTCCAGCACACAAAGATGAAGAGCAATATGAACTTGCCCATGATGAACAAACACACTCTCTCAACTCAATACAAAAACGGCCAGCAATTGCCACTCAATGGAACGGGCATGTGTTTGTTTGTTGTGGGCCTGACAAGTCCAGAGCACCTAGGGCGCCCCCTAACAAGCAAGGTTCATTGAAGCCGTTCAAGTCAAGATGCTGGAACAAATTATAGTGCTTGGTATGATGCCACCGAAAAGCTCAGGAATCAAACTTACACAAATTGGCTGAAACCGAGCACAAGAATGGCCCCACTGCGAGCCAACCAAGCCCAATCTATCCTTGGTAGAGTTAAATGCAGTGTTGTGCATGCAAGTGTCAATTTTGTGTATTTAAAATTCTTTTTTTACACTTCAACACTTACAATGGTGGTAGTGTAAATGTTTTTCAATATATATATATATATATTTACACAATGTTGTGTAAATGTTTTGGGGGTGTGCAAGTGTAAGGCGCCTTTGTGAAGCACCTTTGTAAAGTTGCAAGGCTCTTCTTTTCTTAGGTGAATTTGAAACCCGTGTGACCTTTCAATTTCTTGTAATTATTTTTGTGTGTGTGTGTTTATTTTTCAAAAAAATATA
>Ga0209208_10011411_pt1 | contig 11374 bp, 7 predicted proteins | sample S1TSphfallax_3_FD_187694 | JGI IMG/M metagenome (GOLD analysis project Ga0209208, IMG submission 187694) | Host-associated microbial communities from peat moss isolated from Minnesota, USA - S1T2_Fd - Sphagnum fallax MG (SPAdes) (version 2) | ecosystem: Host-associated > Plants > Peat moss >...
ATATATATATATATATATATATATATATATTTGTGTGTGTGTGTGTGTGTGTGTGTGTATTACTTTTATATGAATGATGTGTTTTTTTTTACTTATGATGTCTTGAAATGAAATATGTACAATTTACATTTTAAATAAATCCATGTAATTATCACGATCTAATTTTACATAAAACTATGTGATTTTTGTTTGAACTTATGAATACCAAAATTTGCACCAAAATTTATACAAACCTATGAAGCTTAGCAAATTTGTGATGCATGTTTGAAAGGCTAAATGGGTTGATTAAATTTTCCTAGTTTTGGTAATGTTTTGTATGTAATTTTTTTATTAGAATCAAGTTGTGTTAGGTAATTCTTTATTATTAATACATTACCCAAATAATGTTTACATGAATGACATATTCAATTAACAACGAATATTTGAACTTGCTGAATGGGACATCAAATATTATTTGTGCTTGTGGTCATGCATGAATGGGCATTTTATTTGAATACTAGTTTGGAGAACTTGAATTTCCAAATTGCTAGCACTTCCATCACAATGCACTTTTGTTGTTTTAAGATGTCATTTTATGTGATTATGACATGTTATTTTCTAGCAAACCATTAACTTGCACGTGCAAAGATAATGTTTTGAAGTAGTAGCCAAGGTTAGTGATGAACTTGAGAATCAATTTCTTACCCAAGATGTGATGGATCTTTTAATTAGGGATGGTTTATTCATATTATTGATTAAAATATTCATATGAACATATTTTTCCTATTCATATGGCTATCTTGATTCAAGGCTTTTATTATCAACCCAAATTTTTTAGATCCACCCAAACTTACATCTCAATAATTATAAACGTTATATTTTGTAGTTTTTTTTATAAACTACCATGATGTTCAATGTTCAATGGGTGATGGACTAGCCCATGGATTTCAATATGATGTTTAAATCCTTTGGAAAAATATTTTTTCCAATGTAATGTTACATGTTTGATTATTTGAATTCATAAAAGTGGCAAAGTTGCAAGTGATTCAAATTATGACCTATGCATCACAAACTTCATGGGTCATGATTTGACAATAATAGTCGTGCGAAATTAGTTTTTCATAGGTTTGTATGGAATAAACACAAATGTCATTCATTTACTTGTATTGTTTGAACATAAATGTCATGTGCATTCTTTAGACACGAATGTCATATGCCTATTCATATTGTTTAAACACATATGTTGTATATGTCTATTAGTGTTATTTACACACAAAAGTCATGCACACGACTTTCGTGTTTAAATAATGCATGACATTTGTGTTTAAATTATACAAACCCATGAATTAACAGATTTCACATAGATTTGGAACAAACCCATCAAACCTATAAATTTATGATGTGGAAGATGAAAAAACTTTATTAACCTTGACACTCATGAAGATAAGATTGCAAAATCAACTTTGGGTGGTGCATATGTTTACACAACCATTTTATACCATTTAAAAAAATGTTAATGTCATAATAGTTTGGATTTGAGAAATAAAAAAGGGGTCCATCACAAATTTCATGGGTCACAATTTGGTGATAATAATCATGCAAAATTAGTTTTTCATAGGTTCGTATGGAACACACATGGATGTCATGTGTATTGTTTAAACATCGATGTCATGTGCATTGTTTAAACACGAATGTCATATGCATGTCTGGATTGTTTAAACATGAATGTTGAATGTTTATTTGTATTGTTTACACACGAAAGTCATGCACATGACTTCCATGTTTAAATAATGCATGACATTCATGTATAAATGATATGAACCCATGAAATAACAAATTTCACACAAATTTGAAACGAACCCATGAAGTCTATAAATTTATGATGTCTTATGTCTTGAATATTATGTATTTTGGCTTCAATGGCTCATTAGAACAAATAACCCCCAATTTCCATGATGCCAACCAATTTGAATGGTAAGTAAATTTCTCCTCCTCCTTCCCATTTGATTTTTTTGCAACATGGAATTAATGTGTGGCTTGCAAGTTAGGATCACATGTTGCCATTGGGTATAATGTCCTTTGGGACAAAGGTTTTTATATTTCTTATGTATAACTAATCAAAAGATAACCATGCATTTGGTTATAGCCACATGGGTTGGCAATTCAAGCATATAGTAAGCATTAAAAGCACTTTGTAGAATTTTTTCAATAAACATTAATAGGTTGCAAAGGACTTTGCTCAGGGTAACATATGCCTTTGGGAGCCCCCTGAGGCATGGGATGGTTCTTAAATGTGCCTCTCCCTCTAGTGGTGAAAATCAAGGGGAATATTGTTTAAAGGTTGCATTACACAAAGTGGTGGTAGTGAGTCCTTTGGTGTGAGGTAGAAACCCAAGGTGGTTGGCATTTTCAAAATAAAGGGCTTATGATTGAAGTGGTAGGTGAATCTAGCATTTCATTTTGAGAATGCTTCCCACATAATTATAACATGTTTTTTCTTGCAATGTAATAAAAGTTTAAATATTTAAACAAGTGTTGTCTAGTTTTTCATTTCTTTGAATGATCATGTTGCTAATTTGAAAAAACATATAACCTAGTTTTAACATTTAAATTGTGTTGGCCAATTCTCCAAACGTGGGTTTGAATTTGCTACAACAAATAAAAAAATAAATAAAATTTGTTATTTTTGTTTGGAAAATAAATAAACTTTTGGGCTTTACTAAAACACAAATTTTGGGCATTACTTTTGGTTCATTACTACAAAATGTGGGTGCAGTTCACTAGTCCCCGTTCACAAGACCAGTGAATTCACTCAAAATCCAATGAAATAACTTGGCGTACATGGACACATTTTGTTGTAGTGGTTCCATGTCCACATTCCCAAAAGTTTTATAACAAGTTACAATTAAAATTTATGAAGGTATTAAATTTACGAGTTTAAATTTAATTTTTTTGGAAATTTTGAGTTTTGTAATTAATTGTAACCAATTAATTAATTAAAAAAATCGACCTATTTTCTTTCTTTCCATAAGAATTTCGTGTGTCTACCTTAAGAACTTGAACTTGTTTTCGAAGGTTTATTTTCAACATTTTAATTCCAATTTCAATCTTAACAAAAGATAGTTTCACAATCTTATTTTGTGCCAATTTCACCGAAAGGGTGTCATATTGTTAAATCTGGATTTATATCATAAGAACCTAAACCTAAACCCTTAGGTTTAACACTCGAAATCAAAGAACCTTTCAACACCAATTTAAACCTAACAAATCCCTTGAAACTTGCTTTAGTGGCATTGTGAAAACTACTATTCAATCTTTAGCTCACAATGGTCATCATTTGCAAAGGTTTCATAGTGAAACCAACATCAATTCTCAACATGACTTTTGAATGCATAGTTATAATTATTGTGGTGGAAGAACAACTACTTATCTTTAACTATGTTAATCCAACAAGCATCATTGTGGTGAATTCATATTATTGATAAACTTTTTGGTCCCTAATTTTTATAATTTTGATTATTGATGTCATTGGAAATATTTGATGTTGAAGTTCCAAACTTGACATGATTGTAGTCCCTTTGGATTTTGATACAATATATTTATACTTTGCAAGTTCCCACATCTAAATCAACCAACAAAGATCCCTTCAATAATGGTTTTGAAGGAATTTTTACTTGAAGTCAAAATTATGATGAAACTCTTAAGTTGTTTGATTGTGTTTAAATGTTAATGAAAGCATTCAAGTTGAAAATGTGAATGATGTTGAAGATGAGGACCTTCTCATAATGATGCATAACTTAAAATGGTTAATGAAGTTGGAATGCAAATAGGAACAAAACCTTTAATCAATGGTTTTTAATGCTTTCAAAAGTGATAGGTTGTAACATATTTTCCACCTTTTTTTTAATCACAAGACTTGTTTCTAAGAATTCTTAGGTTTCATTAACATTTCATCTTTCAAAAAAGTGAATTATAATTATTATCTTATTGTTAGCCTTGCAAAAATGCTCGATTTTGCAATTGCATGACTCATCATGCTCAAACAAAGAAAGTTTACAATACATGTGTGTTGATGAAACTATTGTGTTCATAAATAACCATAGTATTTTGAGAAAGTTCATTGCATTGTTGTGGTTGCCATGGACATAATTATCAAAGTTGAAGCTAATGAACAACATAGAGTGAAATATCAATTACTAAGTGAAAAGATGTTCAGTCATTTTTAACAAATCTTCATTAATCATTATATTCATCATTTTACATATCTTCACAAACATAGAATCATTTTACTACATCCTTGTAGGAGGTTTTTTTATTCATTGTAAAATTAAGTTATCTAAACTTTTTGATATTGATTTCAACCTTTGCAAAGATTTTCATGAAGGATTTGTTCAATAATGATTAATCTTTGTATCCTCATTGTGAACTTTGTTTATATATATGTTTCAATAAACTTGGATGTATTGTAAATTTTCAAAAGATTCCAAGTTCATGTTGATTGTGTGTTAATTGTAACTAATATTTTTGAAAATGATTCAAAAAATTACTAAAGCAAAATGACAAAATACCAAAATCAACATTTTTAAGACTTTGACTTTTGTTGTGATTCAAATGTGGTTGTAAAATATAAATGACTTATTGGACATCTACCTTTTAAAGAAATTTGTAACATCAATCAACATTTCTTTTTTCAAACAAATGTATGTTAATTTTGATGATTTCTTGATTTATGTGTTTTTGAATCTCAAGTATTTGGTTTCTTTAATTGATTTTTATATTTAAAAAATTTCATTCCTTGAAAAGCTTTACACAATTATTTTTTTATTTTTTATACTATATTTTAAAACATTATGTTGTTGTGAATTTCATGTTTAGTGTAATACCAACAATGTAGGAATGACAACACTTTCTTTTTGGACCAAAAACATATTAAATTTGGTTGGTTGTGACAATCCAATTACACTAGCCATGTTTTGTGTTGATAAGTTTTCACCAATTGAAACCCAAAAAATTAGTTACTATTGTTCCAAAAATGATTAGTTGAATCCTTCAAATTGCATCTATCCAAAGTAAACTTGCTTTCATTTTTTATGTTTCAAGTTAAAAATCTAGTGCAACTTGAATATAGTTCAATTGCAATTTTGTAATATAAGTTATTATAGTTAGTTTGTAAGTACCAATTCCTTATTTGTAATAAAGAATAGTCGAATTATTTATTGCATTTATTTGTAATGAGCAACACCATTTGCATACAAGTTATACTCATGGTTGTAATTTATTTTTAATCCATTTGATTCAAATTGTGTGTATATATTGAAAATGTGTTGTATGTCAATGCTTGAAGATCTTTATTAAAAGTTCATTTAAGCAAAAAAAAACCCTTAGAAACAATATCACACATGTTAATCTAACTACAAAAAATTCTAATAACCAAGTAATAAGACATGTGTTGTCAATTCATAATGTTGAGAATGATTCAACACATATATAAGCCAAAACTTGGATTTACAACATACCTAGAAAGCCATCTTTTCATCAAATGGGTGAAATTGTGTTCATATTCAAAATGTCATGTGTTGGAGGAAATATTTTACCTTTCATCTACAAAATGTCAAAATATGCAAAATATGTTTAATCTATTAAAAGAAAGTTTGAATGACATGTGAGACATTGATCCATAAAACTAACAAAAATTATTGATTTACATCTATGGGATGAATAATCATTTTTCATAAATAAATGGAATGCATAAATTAATATTTATAAAGCATTAATGTTTTTTAAATATTTAAAATACTCAAACATATATTCATTAAAAAAAATTAAACTTGAAAAATTAGAGATATAAACAATGTTTTCATCCGTGGCATGCAAATCTACTAGAAAGTTTAACTAAATTTTATTATTATCTACTGCTAACTTGGCATAATCTTTGATATAATTCTCAAAGTGATTTTAAAAAATAATTTAACCTTGTTTTAGTTGAATTCCAATGACTTGATCATATTGTGGCCAATTGCTTTCAAACTATAATTTATTTGTGTAATCTAACAATTGTTGGGTGGGTAAATTTTGGTGATCATCATTATGTCAATTTTTAAGTCATTCCGGATTATGATTCACCATAGATCAAATTTCATTTAAAATTTATTTTTTGTTGTTTGTTTTGCACCCTTTCAATGTTTGTCTATTTGTATCTTGTTGTGAACTTATCTAATGAATTAGACTTTTGTTAAGATTTTGCTTACCAAATCAAGAATGAAATAATAATAATAATAAATGACATATAATAAAATGTATAAAATTTTATCTTTTAAAAAGACAAAATTGATTACAAATTCTTTGGTAGTGCAAAATAGTGCGGAGCCCAAATAAATTTATTTGTGTAATCTAACAATTGTTGGGTGGGTAAATTTCTAACATGCATTTACTTAGGGGTAAACATTTGGGTATATGTATACATGACATGTATATCTTATTTATTACCTATTTGTTACTCTATTTGACTAATAAATAATATGTAAATTTTTTTTTATCTATTCCATTTGACCTACACATATATGATATGTATCCTTGCACTAGAAAAAATTTCAATATTTGCAATTGGTTTTTAATCACAAACAATGTTTAATGACTAAATATCCATTGGTCACCTAAAACTAGTTGTAAAAAACAAATAGTTGCAAATGACATGACTTCATGGTGAAAATTATTATATCCAAATAATGATTTTCTAAAATTATTCAAACATTATGAAAAATCACATTTGTTGAAACCACATTACCTTGCAATTAAAACTCAAGAAACAACTCATATACAACTATTATGCAACTATCCCCCTAGAAGTATGGTGTATTAATAAATAAACTACCACATTAAAAAATCAATTAGTTGTCTTATAGTTGCAAATGAGTTCAAAATAGGTCTTCTATGCAATAATTTATACACATTGTAATACATATGTAGTCAACCAAGTTTGATTTTTTCAGGAATTACATTGTAGTTACATGTGACAATTACTTTAGCACATTGTAAATGTGCCACTCTTAGTTCACTTTCAATTCACTTCTAATTAACTCTTAGTTCATTTTCAATATATTTTTAGTTAACTTTTTCATTCAATTCTAATTATTTTTAATTAACCTTTAATTCATTTTGAATTGAATCTTAATTCACTCGTAATCCACACATGGGTGAACATGGGCCACATGTAGGTGAGAAACTTCCTTGAGCTAGGTGCTTAACAACTATAAATGGAAGTAGAATTCCCCATTACCATTAGTTTATTCAATAATACATTTTTTTGTCACAACCTTATTTTGTTTTGGTTTCATTCTTGTAATAAAATCATGTTGAAATATTGTCTTACACTTGTCATGTTCTTACTTTTAATTTTTTTGTTTCATGATCTTAATTTGGGATTAGGCATGCCCTTGATATTGTTTTAATTCAAGAAATTTTGTAAAGTGGTTTATTTTCATGCCCATGACAATTGGTCTAAAAATATAAACATCAATTGGATGAAAACCTATTCTTTTCATTTTATAATTATTTTTTTCCGAAGTAATGGTGGTTTTGAATTAATATATTTTATACCTCAACTTTTATATATAATTGGTATTTCTAAACATACAAGTGTTTCCTCTATTAGTGATACAAGTTTAGATATAATTAAACTGGAAACTAATTGTAATTATGTTATGATGCATTTAAAAAACCTAATCATTCTACATTTTTTGTATTCAAATTTAATTTTCCACGTGGTTCACATTTCATGGCATATTTTAAAAGGTAACAAGACCAATAAAAACATGTAATACATAATATGTTAAAATGTGTTTCCCAAAGTGGTAATAATGTTGGATGATATGGCACAACATTTCGATTTTCATATTGTGGTCTATAGTATTCCCATTTTTTTAAAATTAAAAAAAAGTTCAATGTGTGGAGAATATCAAAATCCAAATTTACAAGTTTTGTTAAGTCATCTTTGAATACAACAATTTTGATTTTCATGAAGTGTTTTTTGTAATATCATTTTAAATAATTTAAGTTGTAAACTATCATTTGGTGGAATAAATGTTTTAGTTGTTTTATCAAATATAGCTGGAATATAAACTATTATTTCATTTGTTATTCTTTGCAAATCGTTTTAATTAACACATAATATGGTATGGGCATGAATAGATCCACAATGTTGTAATTCATAACGTATAACATATTCTTTTATTTTGCATAAAATGTTATTGTCATTTCATATTCCAATGATGATGTTTCATCAGAACTGGTTTATGTAAGATGGGTATTTTTGGTGATTATCGCTACAACAATTCCATTCCAAATTATAATTCATCATATATCAAATCTCATTTCAAATTTTTTTCTTTTCTTTTGTCTTTTTGTATCTTGTTTTCTATCTTGTTTCAATGTTTTTTGTTTGTTTGTAACTTGTTATTTGTCTTACACCCTATCAATGTTTTTTCTCTATTTGTATTTTCTTGTTTGTCTTACACCTTTTCAATGTTTTTTTTTTGGTTTATCTATATCTTGTTGTGAACTTTTATAATGAATTGAACTTTCATTGAAAATTTGTGCAACAAGTAAAAATGTAAAAAATATTAATGGAACACAATGACATATAGTGAAATCTACAAAATTTTATTTCTTTGAAAAGACAAAATTGATAGTGCAACATAACTATTATGTCCACACAAAATAATTTAACCATCATCATTGGTAGTGTGAAACAACGTGGAGCCCAAATGTGTTGATGCATAAACATGTTTACATGAGAATGAAATAATGTAGCACAATCCATTGAATAATCTTTCCATGATATATTTTGATGTATTTGTTTAACAAGATATTCCATATCATTAAATTCATGTCATCTTTTTTATGTCATTTTTTTACAATTAAAATTAAGAAAAAAAGGAACATACCATTATTAATAAATATTATAATTTTGATTTATGCCATGTAGGAGAACCTTGAATTGATGATGAAAGCTTGTATTTTGCTATATGTCCCAAAATTTTAACATCAATCATTTCTAGATTTTTACTTTTAATGCTTTGAATTTGTTTTAAAACAACTATTAAAAGTATGTTTAATCAACTAAAGTGATTGTCAAAGATCATACATGATTAATAAAGATGGTTTACACAATGTAAATGATGATAATAATGAACTCATTTGAAATTTGAAATATTCATGTATTGTTATTTTAGCATCATAAGCATTATATCCATGTGGAAATGATAAAGGGAATACACTAATTTTTTAAGTTATATATTTTTTATTATCTTGTAATCCATTAAATCAAGTTGTAAATTTCTAATGACATACTTCGTTTTTGTGTAACCTTTTTGTCATATTTCCCATAAATAAAAAAATCTTTGTTCATGGGATGTTGTGAATCAAAATGCATATAAAATAAAAGTGATAAATTTTGTATTTCAATAGTAACATGCATACTTCCAAATTCATTTTTAGAAATGTTACGTTTTTTTATCATTTCATCAACAACGTCTAAAGATAAAAATACGCATGTTATTATATTCATTAGATTGTTCAAAAATAGTCATGTATTGTCTATACCATGGATTACTTTTCATATTTTGAAAGAAAAAGGGGGAAATCATAATTATAACATCTTGATTTAATACGTTTTAATTTAAAATATTATCCCAACTTAATAAAAGACTATTTAATAAAATTCAAGATATATTATTTCACATGTGTTAAAAACCCCAATTTTTTTTTTGTATATGTAATCCAATTTGTTTTTAAAAAAAAATAAAAATGGATGTTTAAACAAAAGTGCTTACAAATAAATTTTTGATTGAAAAACAACATATTTTACGTATGTTGGTGCATCACTTTCAATATAATATTTTAAACATATGTATCTCTCCTTTCCATTTCAAGTAAATGTATAATCATATATAATAAGCAATTAGCGATGCCATAAAGTGTACATCCAAATTCATTAGTATTTAAATTATTATACATATTATTTATTTTTTTGAAACGTTTGCATTGATGATTAAATTTGGTTAATCCACATATTGCACAACATATCATGTTTTTAAACAAATTTGTCAAATAATTAATCCATTTATCATACAATTCATTTCAAGCTTCCAACTACGATCATAAGGTTGATAATGTTGCATTCGTCCCAATTGAACCTCATCATAAACATTTTTTTTTTTTAAATCTCATTTTTCACAAATATGAAAAATGACATGTGGTTTTCAACCTACCATATCCCTACAAAACACTTTGAAACCATTTCACTGTAAAAAATACTCCAAATAATAATAATATTCCAAATTAAATAACATGTTGAAAAATGCCACTATTTAAATTGAATAAGTATTTCTCAAATCAAATGTACATGATACATTTTCAACCTTATCCCATAAACATTTCGAACCAAAAAATCTAAGGTTAGATTGTCCATGAAATATTTATTTTTCATTCATTTTTTAATAAAGTATGGCAAACATAAATTCATTTATATAATCTTTCAATGATTGGATGCAATGAGCTTTTTTTGGATTAAAAATCATCACTACTTTGGACCAATAATTCAAGAGTCATGTAAAATCATCTCTACCCATCTTATGCATTAAGTTGTATATATTTATGAATCCAAAGTGGACTTGTCTTTCAAAAACTAAACACAAATACATATGGATCCTAATTCACTTCTAGGTTTTGGGATTTTTTATGATTTGAGGTCTTGGTTGTGTTCAAGTTTGTGACCATGTTCTTAAAAAAAGGTGGTGGAACTCTAGAACTACTAGTAGGTTCAAACCAAAGTTTCCTTGTATGTGTTTCTTTCAAAGAAGCCATAAATTCCTCTACCAAAGTTTCTTATATATCATAAATTGTAGTGAGGTAAGTTGAGATGTTTGCTTTTTGGTTTCTAGAAAGCTTGGTGTTGCTACTACTACAAAGAATGCCCATGAGTCCAATATATTCCTATGTAACCAAAAAGAAGGAACACCCAGAATGCTTCCAGGCGCCCTGTCTGACCCTCCCTTAGGACCCAGTTATGTCCTCTCAGGGGCACAGTCTATCTGCTATCTCCCTGACTCGCTAAGACTCAAGGATTACTGTGCAGAACCACACAGTGCAACTTCCGATCACACAGATGGTCCGTCCGAACCTCACGAACTCACAACACAAAAACTATTCGGCCTGTGGCCTCAGATCGAACATCTACAATGCACCTGCACAGCCAGACATCGCGGATAGACACCATTCCACTTCACAAATCGACTTCTTGTCTTTTATTTCACAGAATACACTCCGACAGCACAAGCATCCAGACCCTTGCCATCACCTAATCTGTTCAACTAGTCCTGGATCAGAAGCTAGAACC